>Ga0308165_1003564_pt1 | contig 16524 bp, 14 predicted proteins | sample PhyWR2_FD_201032 | JGI IMG/M metagenome (GOLD analysis project Ga0308165, IMG submission 201032) | Phyllosphere microbial communities from UC Gill Tract Community Farm, Albany, California, United States - DLSLW.R2 | ecosystem: Host-associated > Plants > Phyllosphere > Unclassified | place: USA...
GCCCTGTTTGGCAGCGATGCATTGCTGACCCTGCCCTATCTGCTGTTTCAGCGCATGGGCAGCTATCGCACATTCGACGCAGCAGGCCTTGCATTGATCCTCGGAATCTTATGTCTTGGCCTGATGATGATTGCAGATCGTGCTGCGGCACGAAAGGAATACAAGCGTTCATGAATGCATCAGCAGAAATCAAGCTTCGCGATGTGCGTTTCAGCTATGGCGAAACCACCATGCATTTCGACGTCACCGTTCCGGGCGGCATGATTGCGGCAATCGTCGGCCCCAGCGGTTCAGGCAAGTCCACATTTCTGAATCTCGTTGCAGGATTTGAAATACCGCAATCCGGACAGATTCTAATCGGCAACACCGATGTCACCGATTTTCCCCCTGCATCGCGACCCGTTTCGATGGTGTTTCAGGAGAATAATCTTTTCGCGCATCTCAGCGTCGAACAGAATGTCGGACTTGGCCGTTCTCCCAATCTGAAACTGAATGCACAAGACCGCAAAGCCATTGCCAATGCGCTCGCCCGCGTGGGGCTTGATGGTAAAGAGCAACGCAAACCTGAAGCGCTTTCTGGCGGTGAGCGCCAGCGTGTTGCTATCGCACGCGCTTTGGTGCGCGAACAGCCGGTGTTACTGCTCGATGAGGCTTTTGCATCGCTTGGACCGGCACTACGCCACCAGATGCTCGATCTTGTGCGCGCATTGCATGAAGAAAATAAAATGACCGTGCTGATGGTCACGCATACGCCCGAAGACGCGCTCTATCTCGACGCTTTGTTGCTGTTTTTGGACAACGGCCAAATTTCTGCGCAGGGCCCTTCACTTGAATTGCTGTCATCATCTGGACCGGAAGCTTTGCGGCGCTATATCGGTGAACGGGTGCCAAAGCTCAATTAGAGTTACGGTGGCGGACATATTTTGTTCGTAATCAGCTTGAAGAACACTTTGAACGCTGAGCTGCTTCTTGTAGGCAGGTAAGTGAATAGCTAGATTTACGTCACAAGATCGATACCGAATAATTGCGAGGGTAAAATACTGATCCGTCAACAGACCCGTACTCGGGCCTCCCTGTGCCTTCCAGTCCTGCTGACAGCACCCCTGTCAGCCCTCTCGTCAAAGTGGACACAGCGCAATTGGCGGAAACCAGCCACTGGTCTTGGCTTGCTGGCTGTTGCCTTGATTTCCGGCTGCCAGTCGATCAATTCGAGCAAGGATCTCGGCCTCCAACCATCGTCTAATCCGGTAACGGTCGAAAACGTCACACGCAATGATCGTCTGGCACAAATCGGTGCACAGCAGCATCCGCGCATTCTTGCCACCTATGGCGGCGAATACAAGGATCAGAAGCTAGAGCGCATGGTTGCCAAAATCGTTGGCAACCTGACGACTGTTTCCGACAAGCCGGACCAGACCTATCGTATTACAATTCTCGACAGCCCCAATATCAATGCTTTCGCATTGCCCGGCGGCTTTCTCTATGTGACGCGCGGTCTTCTGGCGCTCGCCAATGATTCATCGGAAGTCGCAGCCGTTATCGCCCACGAAATGGGTCATGTGGTCGCCAATCACGGTATTCTTCGTCAAGAAAAGGAAGCCGAAACGGCCATTGCCGGACGAGTTGCGACCGAAGTGCTGCATAATGAAAACGCAAGCCGTGAAGCCACGATTCGCGGCAAACTGCGCCTTGCGCAGTTCTCGCGCAATCAGGAACTGCAAGCTGATGCCATCGGCATCAAGATGATCGGTGAAGCGGGTTATGATCCGTTTGCTTCCGCGCGCTTCCTGCAATCGATGGAAGCCTATTCGGATTTCCGCTCGGTCTCTGGCGCAACCGATGCAAGCCTCGACTTTCTTGCAAGCCATCCTGCAACTCCGCAGCGTATTCAGCTTGCACTCGGACATGCGCGGCGCATCGGCGCGCCGGGCGTTGGCACTATGGACCGTGATTCCTTTCTCAACGGCATCGACGGCCTGCTTTATGGCGACTCACCCAATGAAGGCTATGTGCGTGAGCAGACATTCCTTCATCCCAAGCTTGGCGTAACCTTCACGGCACCCGAGGGTTTCGCAATTGACAATTCGGCAACTGCCGTCATGGCCAGCGGACCGGGCGAGGTTGCCATCCGCTTTGATGGTGCATCGCTACCTTCGGGTTCCAGCCTTACCGATTATATCAAATCAGGCTGGGTCACAGGCCTTGATGAAAGCTCGATCCGATCCATCACGATCAACGGCCTGCCTGCGGCAACCGCACGCGCAAGCGCTGATCGTTGGGAATTCGACATTGTGGTCATCGGTGCCAATAACAAGGTCTATCGCTTCCTCACAGCAGCACCCAAGGGCAGCAATGCGCTCATGCCTGCCTCGCAAAGCGTAACGCAATCCTTCCGCCTGCTTTCACCCACTGAGCAACAGTCCATCAAGCCTCTGCGTATTCGCGTGGTGACCGTGAAGCCAGGAGACACGATGGCGAGCCTTTCGGCGCGTATGCAGGGAACAACCCGCAAGCTTGAACTGTTCCGCCTGCTTAATGCCATGTCTGCGGGCGCAACCGTATCAGTTGGTGATCGGGTCAAGCTGATCAGCGAATAAGGGGAGCGCTTGGAAATGGACATTCGAATCAATTCACTGCTGGCCGGAAAGATCGCACCATTGGGCGCACGGCAGGCACCGAGTGCCATTGATAAGAAGGCAGTTTCCGGCCCTGTCCGGCTTTTGCGCGATGGTCTTGAATGCGACGAGCAAGGCGACAGAAAAGTCCATGGTGGTCCTGAAAAGGCTGTTCATCATTACCCACATGATCACTATGCGCTCTGGCGCGAGGATGTCGGTGACCATCCCCATCTTGATGCAACTGGCGCTTTTGGTGAAAATATCTCAACCACCGGACTGACCGAGCACAATGTGGCTATCGGCGATCGCTTTCGCCTGGGCACAGCGGTGGTCGAGGTGTCGCAAGGCAGACAACCATGCTGGAAACTCAATGCACGCTTCGATATACCTGATATGGCAATGCGTGTGCAGAAAACCGGACGCACCGGCTGGTATTATCGGGTATTGGAAGAGGGTGTGGTCAGCGACAACTATACAATGCAGCTTGTCGAACGTTTATCGCCCGAATGGACCCTGCACCGAGTATGGCATCTGCTATACGTCGATATGCTCAACTATGACGAGCTCGCACTGATGGCCGAGGTTCCCCACCTTGCCGACGGCTGGAAGCGTTATGCCGTCCGCCGTCTTGAAAACCGCAAGGTCGAAGACTGGTCATCGCGCCTTGAAGGCAAATAGAGCGTGTGGCGCTTAATCGTATCCACCTCGCTCGCTCTATCCATTTGTTTTTAAGCATGTCTTTATCCCAAAATCGGTTCCCACTTTTGGGAGACATGCGCTAGGACTAACTTTAAGCCTGATAGGCTGCCATTTCATGCTGATCGAGCAACGCGAGCTTGAGCTTTTCCATAGCCCGGCTTTCGATTTGCCGGACGCGCTCTTTCGAAATTCCAAGCTTTTCGCCCAGCGCTTCCAGCGTCACGCCATCATCATCAAGCCTACGCTCCCGGATGATATGCAGTTCCCGCTCATTTAATGCATGAAGGGCAGTGCGCAGCCAGCTTGAACGCCTCTCCGTATCAATGGTGCCTTCAACAACCTCATCCTGCAACGGATGATCATCAACAAGAAAATCCATCCGCGTCGATGTACCGGATTCATCATTACTCATAGAGGCAGAAAGCGAACTATCGGAACCTGACAGCCTGCTATCCATAACCTCTACATCACTTGCCGACACACCAAGCTGTGTGGAAATCTGGCGATAAATTTCCGCCTTGCTCATTGTTTCGTCTTCCTGTGCGAGCTTCGAGCGCAGACGACGCAGATTGAAAAACAGTGATTTTTGAGCAGAACTTGTTCCGCCACGCACAATCGACCAGTTGCGCAGGATATAATCCTGCATCGACGCTCTTATCCACCACGACGCATAGGTAGAAAAGCGCACTTCACGTTCAGGATCAAAACGTGCAGCCGCTTCAAGCAGGCCCACATAGCCTTCCTGGATAAGGTCACTCATAGGAAGCTTGAACTTGCGAAAACGTCCGGCCATCGAAATCACCAGCCGCATATGCGAAGCTGTAATGCGATGCAGTGCCTCCTGATCCTTATGATCCTTCCAGCGGATGGCGAGGTCGCGTTCTTCGTCTCGTTCGAGGTAGGGCGCTGACATCGCATTGCGGATCATCGACTGGGGGGAGGAAGAAGCCGAGGGGAGATTGCGCATTGCCATCGGCATGCGCACCGCTGGAACTGGGGAAGAACTGCTCATGGATGACTGCTTCATCTGGCTCTCCTGTTCTTGCTGCGATACTTCAGGGAAATCTAAAGCACCGAACTGAAACTATTCCAGCTCTGCAAAGAACGATTGAACAGACGTATATTAATGTTCAAAGTTTCTTTTACAAATCTGCTCTGAGGCCAGATTAAAGCGTTTCATGCTTTAACTTTGCATGTCTTGATCCAAAAGCCGGTTCCAGTTTTCGGAGACATTCTCTCATACGCCACAAAACAAACCCGCTATGAGCTGGTGTTGCTTCAATAACGCAAGAAGAGCACTCCGGTTCCATCCAGAGTGCTATAAATATTTGACTTTACAAGAAAATAGAGAGGCAAGTCGTTTGGACAAGTATTCGACCACTCACCCAGACAAATAAAAAGCCCAGCTTAGCCGGGCTTTTTAGATAAGAATGCAAGCGTTTATTACGCTGCTTCAACCTCATCACCTTCAACATCACCTTCGGCATCAGCCTTGGTACGTTTAGGGCTTTTCGCAAGATTTGTTTCGATAAGGCGAACAGCTTCCGTGTCGGAAAGCTTGTTTACAGCAGCGATTTCGCGCGCCATACGATCAAGGGCTGCTTCATAGAGCTGGCGCTCGGAATAGGATTGCTCTGGCTGATTATCAGCACGATGCAGATCGCGAACAACTTCAGAAATCATAATAAGATCGCCGGAATTGATCTTCGCATCATATTCCTGCGCACGACGCGACCACATAGTGCGCTTGACGCGTGCACGACCCTGTACAACTTTCAGAGCACGTTCGACATAATCGGTTTCCGACAGCTTGCGCATACCGATGCTGACAGCCTTGGCGACTGGCACCTTAAGACGCATCTTGTCTTTTTCAAAATCGATAACGAAAAGCTCAAGCTTATGGCCTGCCACTTCCTGGTCTTCGATCGCTACGATCGCACCAACGCCATGAGCTGGGTAAACGATAGACTCGCCGATCTTGAAACCCTGGCGAGCCGGAATTTTCTTCTGCTGGGATGACATACGCTCTCATACTCCCTGTTGTGCCCGGCGAAACTCACCGGCTTACACATGATTTCGACCGCGCCTCCTGGGAGAGGCACGGAAGTTATTACGGTCTTGAGCTGAAAGCGTCTCTCAGGCGCAAAATAATTAACCTGGAAAGCTTGGTGAGGAACGGATGCTGAAATCGCGATAATCCATTCCGGCGCCATACAGCCCAGTAAAAAATATAGCCCTTTCAGAGATTAACGCGTTTGCGCCACGTGTTGACGTCCAGTCACCGAAATTATCTGTGCAAGTTAACACAATCTTGCGCAAGAATCAACAAATCGCCAAATAGAGTCATTTTGGCAACTTTTTAAGCCCAACAAACTGGCTTTAAGATCTTATTGCAGCAGGATAATTCACCCGCAGCACGATTACTAATCGCCGGAACCGGGTTCTGCCGAGAAGAACTGTTCAAGCTTGCCTGAAACGCCATCCATTTCCTTGGCTTCCGGAAGCTCATCCTTCTTTGCAGTCAGATTTGGCCACTTCGTTGAATATTCAGCATTCAGCTCAAGCCACTTGTCGAGGCCAGGCTCAGTATCGGGGCTGATGGCTTCTGCAGGGCATTCCGGTTCACAAACGCCACAATCGATGCATTCGTCTGGATTGATGACGAGCATGTTCTCGCCCTCATAGAAGCAATCGACCGGACAAACCTCGACGCAGTCCGTATATTTGCAACGAATGCAATTATCGGTCACGACATAAGTCATTGTCCAGCTCCTGTTGCCACTCTCTCATTTCAAGAGGCAGCTTATCTATAATGAACTGGCTTCTAGCCAATCAGATCGAACATCTGAATGGCTTCGCTCCGCTCACGACATATGTGTCACGCATATGGTGTTACGGCGTGTGGCTTGCTTGCCAGCTCATGCCCTTGCAATCGCCAACGGTGAGGTAACGACTTTATCGCCCCATGACAAGGGTCGAAACGACGCAATATCAACATGTCACGAACATCTGAAACGACATTCCATTTATAACGAGAAAGACGAAAATAGCTTTCAATTTAAGGCTTTAATACGCAATTTATGTCGCGCCGAATGGCTGTCCTGCGGCATCGCGTCCGCATCATTGACCGCGCAAACGGTCCGTTTCGCGACGTTCTTTCTTTGTCGGTCGCCCTGCACCGCTTTCGCGCTGTGGCTTCACCGCTTCTATATCGTTGGATTGTTGCGTTGGTTTGGGCGTCATATCTTCATAAAGAAGCTGCGCTTCGGGGGCTGGGCCACGCCGTTCTCCAGGGGCCAAAACCTTGTAGACCAAAATATGCCGATCAAGCGTAATAGTCAGAACATCGCCAATCTTCAACTGATAAGCAGCCTGATCGATCTTTCCGCTGTTAACCCGGACTTTACCGCCAGCGGCGAGTTTCGCCGCCAGCGATCTTGATTTAACCACGCGTGCAAAGAACAGCCACTTATCAATGCGCTGTCTTGCAATCGCTTCAGTCACCATCTTACTTCTTCATCTGCTCCTTAAGAGCAAGAAGCTTGGCAAAGGGCGAATCGGGGTCAACGCGAACCGGACGCTCCTGCTCGACGCGCTTGTTGCCCTGTGGAGCAGCGTGGTCGCGCTTTGGCGGGCGATTGCGATCACCATCACGCGGCTTACCCTTAAAGCCTTCACGCTTGTTGTTCTGACCGCGATCCTGGCCTTCACCATCACGGCTGCGACGCGGTTTGTCGAACCTTTTACCGCCACCACGGTTTTCACGTGCGCCCTGTTCTTCGCCAGTGTCCGACTTGCGAGCTTCGCCGGAAACATTCGGACCCGCTCCTTCTTGCGCTTGACCACCCTGTTGCGGGCGATTGTTGCGCTGACGGTTCTGATCCTGATTGCGATTGCGCCCTTCAAAGCGACCCTGACGCCACAGCAGAACTGGTTTCGGCTCTTCCACCGGTGCTGCTGCTGTTTCGGCAACGGCTTCAACGGCTGACGAAACTGGTGCAGGAACAGGCTCTGCTGCGGGAATCGCAGGCTTAGCTTCGCTAACTGATACAGTAGCCGAGACGGCTGGCTTGAAGACAGTATCTTCAACAACTGTCTCAGCTTGCGCAGCAGAAGCTGCCGCAAATGCATCAAGTTCGGCAAGCTTTGCAGTGACCGCCGCCGCATCCATGGGGTCCTGACGATAGCCAAGGCTCTTCAGGATCTCTTCCATATCTTCGGTGGTTGCACCAAGAATGGACATCATAGCCGGCGTTACGATGAAACGTCCGCCATCATATGCGCCTTCCGGACGCATGCCCGACCCCGGACGCCACGCCAGTGCCGGACGAATAAGATCGGCAAGCCGTTCCAGAATATCGATACGCACAGCACGACGACCCAGCACGCGATAGCCTGCAAGAACATAGAACTGTTGATTGAACGACGGATCGACGACAACAGATGTACGACCAGCAGCCAGCACATTGACCACATCGCCATAGCCTACGGCTTCACGACCATCGTTTTTCAATGCCCATAGCAACGTAATAAGTCCAGCCGGAGCGGGCTTGAGCAACATCGGCATGAAAACGTGATAAGCGCCAAAGCGTACACCCAGACGACGAAGCGCTGCACGTGAATCCTGATCAAGACCACGCACTTCTTCAGCCACATCGCGGCGCTGAAGAATACCAAGGCTTTCGACAATACGGAACGCCAGACCGCGCGTCATGCCGGTCAGGGCATCCGCAGCACTCAGATCGGTCAAAGGCTTCAATACGGTTTCGATGTGATGCGCAACAAAACGCTCGATTCGGGCCGCAACCTTGTCACGCGCTGGGCCAGTCAACTGCTCATCCGCTAAGATGATCGCACGTGGCTTGAGCACATGATCGGCGGCAACCAGCGTTGCAACCGTTGCGCCAACCCAGCGCAATACGCCATCTGACCCAAGCGCAAAATCGCCATTGGGTGCCGCAGAAAACCGCTCTGCACGACGTTCAAACTCGGCGGCAAGCGCCTTTTGTGCTGCCGTTTTCACGGCTTTTGCATCCGGGCCTTCTGCCTGAACATCGGCAGTGAACCGGAAACCTTCCAGTTGCCCAACATTGTGGCCCTCGACAATAACGTCACCGGCCGGGCTGATATCTGCTTCTAGCATGGCATTCTCTCTTAGGCGCCTCATAAGCACGCTTGTCCTGCGGTCTACAAAGCGTTTCGTCAATCTTTCATGCAGCGCATCGGACAATCTGTCCTCAATTTCGCGCGTCTTTTCCTGCCAGTGTGTCGGATCGGCAAGCCATCCCGGCCTATGCGACACAAAAGTCCAGGTGCGGATTTGCGCCACGCGGTGAGACAGAGTGTCGATTTCCCCCTCTGTACTGTCGGCGCGGCGCACTTGTTCGCTCATATAATCTTCATCAACGCTCCCTCGGCGGATCAGATCCTGATAAATGGTTGCTATGATATCGGCATGTTGTGCCGGCGCAATCTTACGATAATCGGGGAGCGCACAGGTATCCCACAATAGTTCGATACGCGCAGGCGTTGTAGCAAGCCGCACAATGTCTTCGTCTTTCGACAAATTTTCAAGCGCCTGTTGATCAACAGCAGGCAAAGCTTTGGTCAGGCCGACAATCGGCGTCGGCGTTTCCAGAGAATAACGCAAATTATTGAGCGTTGAGAAGTCAAAACGGCCAGTTCGCCATTGCAAAACTTTTACCGGGTCAAAATCATGGGCTTCCACCCGTTCTACCAACTCATCATCGAGTGGCTGAACCTGTCCAGTCACGCCAAAAGTGCCATCGCGCAGATGACGACCAGCGCGACCAGCAATCTGTCCCACCTCGGCGGGCGTCAGATCGCGGTACTGATAACCGTCAAATTTACGTTTCTGCGCAAAAGCAACATGATCGACATCCAGATTAAGCCCCATACCAATGGCATCGGTCGCAACCAGAAAATCGACATCCCCCGACTGATACAGTTCGACCTGCGCATTGCGCGTACGTGGGCTCAATGCACCCATGACAACCGCCGCGCCACCGCGCTGACGGCGGATCAACTCTGCAATTGCATAAACTTCATCAGCCGAGAAAGCGACAATGGCCGAACGGTTAGGCAGGCGGATAATCTTCTTTGAACCCGCATAGCTGAGGTGCGACAGGCGCGGACGCGTCACAACAGTAATGCCACGCAAGAGCTTTTCCAGAATGCCGCGCATGGTGCCAGCACCCAGCAGCAGCGTTTCCTGTTTCCCGCGCAGATGCAAAATACGGTCTGTAAAAATATGTCCGCGTTCGAGATCACCCGCGAGCTGCACTTCGTCGATCGCCACAAACGGCATATCTGTGCGGCGCGGCATGGCCTCAACGGTGCAAACAGAATAACGCGAGGTAGGCGGCGTGATTTTTTCTTCGCCGGTGATCAGCGATACGTTGGCAGCCCCGACCTTTTCAACCACACGATTATAGACTTCACGTGCAAGCAGGCGCAGCGGAAGACCAATCATGCCGCTGCCATGCGATAGCATACGCTCAATGGCGAGATGCGTCTTGCCGGTATTTGTCGGTCCCAGCACCGCTGTAACACCGCGGCCGCTCAAGGTCAGCGGCAGATCATGGGCAGGGAGTTGATTCATGCCAATAATAGAATTCCCGGAACACAAGCCATAGTTAGGACAATGCGATAGCACTATATGACTTGAGCCGAAAGCGCTCCTGTTAAGTTTCGATCTGTGTTTTTAGACCGTAAAAGCAGTTTCTTTGATCGGCATCTGAAAAAGAACAAAACGGCTTTCAAATGACGGATAATCTCGAAACCCCAGATTCGATATAAGTTATGGCCGTCTCTGCACGTTAACAAACACTTGTTTTAATAAATGGAACGACTCTGGAACGAATCGGCGACGAATCGATGATAAGGTAGTTTTCACTTTTTGTTCACGGCAACATTTAGTGGTTGAGCCTCGCAATTCAACCATATGATGAATCATCTGTGTTAAGTTTTAGGCTAGCAGAAGCGCAAATTGCCGGCTTCGTTAACCTTTGCTTTTCGGACCCGCAAATAACGAACATACGAACGGCGTGCATTCATAAATTATCAATTGTTCCTTATAGTTAGTTAAAATTTCAGAGCCTAAAATCTCATTTTCATTAATCTTCAGGTCAAAGGCAGAACGAATCGGCGACGAATCGTTGATTCAATTTCTTTCTCGCTTTGTTCTCACCACATATGGTAGTTTTTGCGCGTCTGTGACCATAGAGCGGCACTCATTTGCCGCTCTATTTCAAATTCACGCGAAATAAGCGTTAACTTTTGAGTGTTTAAGGGCGCTCGACACACATAGCAACGCCCATGCCGCCGCCAATACACAGCGTTGCCAGACCCCGTTTCGCATCGCGTCGCTTCATCTCATAAAGCAGCGTTGTCAGCACGCGTGCGCCCGACGCGCCAATCGGATGACCAATAGCAATTGCCCCGCCATTGACGTTGACGATCTCCGGGTTCAGGCCCAGATCGCGGACTACCGCGCAGGATTGCGCTGCAAAGGCCTCATTGGCCTCGACCAGATCGAGATCACCAACTATCCAACCTGCCTTTTCAAGTGCCTTTCGGGTCGCAGGAATTGGTCCTGTTCCCATGATGGATGGATCGACACCCGCCGTTGCCCAGGAAACAATGCGTGCGAGCGGCTCAACCCCACGTTTTGCTGCCTCATCCGCACCCATAAGAACAACCACCGCAGCGCCGTCATTAATGCCGGACGCATTGCCAGCCGTCACAGTGCCTTCTTTATCAAAAGCAGGCTTCAGCTTGGTCAGTGCTTCGATGGTCGTTCCTGCACGAATATATTCGTCAGCAGATACAACCGTTTCACCCTTACGGCTTTTGACAGTAAACGGAACGATCTCATCATCGAAGTGTCCGGCCTTTTGCGCGGCCTCCGCCTTGTTCTGCGAAGCGAGCGCAAAACAATCCTGATCATCCCGGCTCAGATGCCATTGCTTTGCAATGTTTTCGGCGGTGATACCCATATGATAACCGTGGAAAGCATCGGTCAGGCCGTCCTTGAGCATCGTATCGACCATCTTGAAGTCGCCCATCTTCACGCCATTGCGCAAATGTGCGCAATGCGGAGCCATCGACATGGATTCCTGTCCGCCAGCCACAATGATCTTGGCATCACCCGCAAGAATTTGCTGCATGCCAAGTGCTACTGCACGCAGACCAGAACCGCAAAGCTGGTTGATCGAAAAGGCTGTCGTCTCGATCGGACAACCAGCAGCCATGGCGGACTGACGGGCAGGATTCTGCCCCTCACCTGCCGTCAACACCTGTCCTAAAATAACTTCATCCACGTCTGCCGCATCGACATCGGCCCGCTCAAGTGCCGCCTTAATTGCAGCCGCTCCGAGTTCATGCGCGGGTACATTGGCGAACGCACCATTGAAGGCTCCCACTGCGGTACGGGCCGCACTGGCAATAATGATGGCCTTGGGATTGGTGGTGGAAGTCATTCTTTCCTCCTTGAAAAATTGACCACAGAGAAAGACCAAAATGGTTTCTTTTGCAAGTTCCCTTGCTTGCGATAATGAAAAGCGACCTTCATTCAAATCGATAATCTGTTTCGTCTCAAAGCAGGCATTTTTGATCGGGCATAATGTCTGACAGTCGTTAGATTGGCTTTATGCAAACAGAGGAGATCGACATGCCATCACTAACACTTGACAAGGTCAATTCCATTATTGCCGCAGCTTTTTCCAAAGCAGCTGAGCTACGACTCAAACCAATCGCTGTCTCTGTTTTAGATGCGGGTGGACACCTTAAAGCCTTCCAGCGGCAGGATGGGACGTCGATTCTTCGTTTCGAAATCGCATCCGGCAAGGCCTTTGGCGCGCTGTCCGTGGGCGCCGGATCACGTTGGCTACACAATCAGGCAAAAGAACGTCCGCATTTTCTCGAAGGTCTGTCCAATGTTTCAGGAGGAAGAATCGTTCCCGTTCCCGGCGGCGTGCTCATCAAAAATGCCGAAAATGAAATTATAGGGGCTGTCGGCATTTCCGGCGACACATCGGATAATGATGAACTTACCGCTATCGCTGGCATTCAAGCTGCAGGTTTCGAAGCAGACGCTGGCTAATATCCTCTGCGTGGAACCAAAAGACTGTCTGTAATCTCAGGTCTTCACATTCCAAGAATATCAACAAAAGAAAACGCCGCTTCCGGTTACCGGAAACGGCGTTTTTGAAAAATCATCCTTCAGCTGCAAAGCAGCTTAAGACTATTCCTTAGCTTCGAGGACCTGACGGCCACGATACATACCGCTCTTAAGGTCGATATGATGTGGACGGCGAAGTTCGCCCGAGTTCTTGTCCTCGACGTAAGTCGGGGCCTTGAGTGCGTCTGCCGAACGGCGCATGCCGCGCTTCGACGGAGACGTTTTGCGTTTAGGTACTGCCATGGATTCAGCTCCACTGATCGATCAATAAACGTCCGGTACGGCCCCGAGGAGCCTGTCACATCGGACAAAATTCCGGAAAGTCACGTGCCTATACACGCTCTCGCAGCATTTGACCAGCGGAGTCTTATCTTTTTTCCAGCTATTGCACGCAAGTCACATAAGGACCAGCGCGTGAAGCACGTCCGGCAACAATACGTGAAATGCGCTGCATGTTGCGCGTAGCTTTGGCTGGATTGCGAAGCGTTGGATTGGGAAGTGTTACAGCAAGCAACGCGGATTGCTGCGCATTCAGCCGCGATGCAGGCCGTTTGAAGTAATGCTGAGCAGCCGCCTCAATACCGTAGATACCCGGCCCCCACTCAGCAATATTGAGATAGATCTCCATAATGCGTCGCTTTGACAATACGGCGTCGGCAGCCAGCGCCAAAGGAAACTCCAGCCCCTTGCGCACATAGGAGCGCCCATTCCAGAGGAAAAGGTTCTTCACTGTCTGCATGGTGATGGTCGATGCTCCACGGCTCGGACCACCATCGCCAGAGCTGTCAAGCACAAGACTGAGCTGGTGCCAGTCCACGCCACCATGACTACAGAACTGTCCATCCTCGGCCATCATAACAGAATTCACCAGCACCGGCGCAACATCCTCAATACTGACCCATTGACGGTCAACATCCTGAAACAGGACATAATCCTTAACCATCAAAGTTGATATGGGGCGCACGAAAGGCACCGAATAGAGCAGAATTAGAAAAAGTGGCAGAACCGCGAGACCGAACAAAATCTTGAGCATAAGAGCAATTCTGCCACCCCAAACGGGATCAGCCAAGTAATTGCGACCATCTTTGCTCCTGAGAATGATTTTTGCCACATCCACCGCCCGTTATTCCATATCAAGCGACATAAACTATTCCTTAACAATAATGAACCCGATTCCATAATGCATCTGACAAGAAACAAACTGTTTGATGACCGCTTGATGAAAAAGCCTGTGCTGATCGTTGCGCCCAGTTGACCAAATCCACAACTTCGTCCATCCCCTTGGATATGGAAAACGTGTCTATCGATTTTGCTCAATCCCTGAACCTGCGCGCGCTCGAAGTCGAGACGATGTTGGTCGGGCTTCTGGATCTTCGTTTGCGCACCGGAGAAGTTGCGCGCCCTGAACGGCTGCTTGCAGCCATGCGCCATGGCGTACTCAACGGGGGCAAACGCCTGCGCCCTTTCCTCGTTATCGAAAGTGCAGCACTCTTCGGCAAACACGGCGATGCGGTGCTGCGCGTGGCATCCGCACTCGAATGCATTCACTGCTATTCGCTCGTCCATGACGATCTGCCTGCGATGGACAATGATGACATACGGCGCGGCCAGCCGACTGTGCACAAGGCTTTCGATGAAGCCGCAGCCATCCTCGCAGGCGATAGCCTTCTCACCTATGCTTTTGACATTGTCGCATCAGACGATACCGATCTGCCCGCAAGCATCCGCATCCAGCTCGTATCAGCCCTTGCGCGTGCATCCGGTGTTGGTGGTATGGCGGGTGGTCAGGCGCTTGACCTGATGGCGGAAGATAATAAGCCTGATGAAGCGGGAATTATTACCCTTCAAGCTATGAAAACAGGGGCGCTGATCCGCTTTGCCTGTGAAGCCGGTGCGATCATTGCAGGAGCATCACGCGAAGATCGCGAACGCATGGCCGAGTTCGGCTCAGCCATTGGTCTTGCGTTCCAGCTTGCCGACGATCTTCTGGACGTGACTGCGGATGCGGCCATGATGGGCAAGGCAACCGGCAAGGATGCGGCCGCAGGAAAAGCCACGCTCGTGTCACTTCATGGCATAGACTGGACCCGCAAGCAGCTCACAGGCCTTGTTGAACAGGCAGAGAGCCTTCTTGAGCCATTTGGTGAAGATGCAACGATTCTCAAGCAAGCCGCTCGCTTTATCGCAGAACGGCAAAACTAAAATTTAAGAAGCGACTTTTTGACCAAGCCCGAAACGGTTCTCGATGTATTCGGCAACCATCTTCTGGAAATCAGCAGCAATTTCAGGTCCGCGCAGCGTTGTAACCTTCTTGCCATCGACAAAAACCGGCGCAGACGGCGTTTCACCTGTTCCGGGAAGCGAAATGCCAATGTCGGCATGTTTTGATTCGCCCGGGCCATTGACGATACAGCCCATGACCGCGACCGTAAGCGCTTCCACGCCCGGATACTTCTCACGCCAGACCGGCATGCTGCGACGAATATCGTCCTGAATATTCTGTGCGAGTTCCTGAAACACCGTTGACGTCGTGCGTCCACAACCCGGACAGGCTGCAACAATCGGAATGAACTGACGGAAGCCCATGGTCTGCAACAATTCCTGCGACACCTGAACTTCGCGCGTGCGATCGCCGCCAGGTTCCGGTGTCAGCGAAATACGGATCGTATCGCCAATGCCCTGCTGAAGCAGAATACCCATCGCAGCCGAAGAAGCGACAACACCCTTGGTGCCCATGCCCGCTTCGGTGAGACCCAGATGCAGCGCATGATCGGAGCGCTTTGCAAGCATCGTGTAAACGGCGATCAGATCCTGCACCTGACTGACCTTGGCCGAAAGAATGATCTTATCGCGACTGAGGCCGATCTCTTCTGCGAGATTTGCAGAAATCAGTGCCGACTGCACAATAGCTTCGCGCATAACTTGCTGTGCACTTAACGGCGCACCTTCCGCCTGATTGCGATCCATCAGCGTAGTCAAAAGTTCCTGATCAAGCGAACCCCAGTTCACACCGATGCGCACTGGCTTGTCGTAACGGATCGCCATTTCGACGATGTCAGCGAACTGTTTGTCTTTTTTGTCCTTGAAACCGACATTGCCCGGATTGATGCGATATTTCGCAAGCGCTTCCGCACAGGCCGGATGATCGGCGAGCAGCTTGTGGCCGATATAATGAAAATCGCCAACCAGCGGCACATTCATGCCGAGACGCTCAAGACGCTCACGGATTTTCGGCACAGCCGCAGCCGATTCGTCCCGATCCACCGTAATGCGCACAATCTCGGAACCCGCGCGATGCAAAGCTGCAACCTGCGCAACAGTGCCATCAATATCCGCCGTATCGGTATTGGTCATCGACTGGACAACAACGGGCTCGCTGCCGCCAACGATCACTCCGCCAACGCTCACGCCAACGGATTGGCGACGGGGAAATGGATGCGAAAAATAGCTGACGGTCTCGGAAGACATTGTGCTCTGTTCTTTTGTCCTGCTGCAATTGCCGATGGGACCTCTATTCCACGGTCGGAAACTGCTGTTGGTACGGGCCTGTTTTCAGGTGGCGTAGGTAGGCGCAATTGTCAACGCCTGCCCGCATCGTTTTGTTGTTATATAATCACTTGCCGACGCCTTGTCGCCTCCTCATTATGGGATGATTCCAGAGGAGGAGATAAAAAATGCCAAATGCGAATGCCCGCAAAACCGCGATTATCACCGGTTCCAATTCAGGCATCGGGCTTGGCATTGCCCACGCGCTTGCGGGCTCCGGGCACAATGTTGTGATCAACTCCTTCACAGATCGCAGCGAAGACCACGATTTGGCTAAATCAATTGCCAAAGAACATGGCGTGAGCGTGATCTATATTGGTGCCGATATGTCGAAGGCAGACGATTGCCGCGCATTGATTACAAAAAGCGTCGATGCCTTTGGCAGCGCAGACATTATCGTCAATAATGCTGGCATCCAGCATGTGGCACCAGTCGAAGAGTTTCCCACCGATCAATGGG
>Ga0308165_1003565_pt1 | contig 16524 bp, 11 predicted proteins | sample PhyWR2_FD_201032 | JGI IMG/M metagenome (GOLD analysis project Ga0308165, IMG submission 201032) | Phyllosphere microbial communities from UC Gill Tract Community Farm, Albany, California, United States - DLSLW.R2 | ecosystem: Host-associated > Plants > Phyllosphere > Unclassified | place: USA...
GCCCGCGCGCCATATTAAATTCCGACTCCAGTAACGGGGCCAGACCGATATCAACCCGGTGATGCTGAGTGTAATCCAGATAGTTCTGCCAGCTCATCGGGTGTAAAACCGTCACACGCGGTAAGTCCCGGTAAAGCTTATAGATTTCATGCTCGCCAAAAATTTCGAAGCTGGCCTGTGGGCACTGGCTCAGCACGCCTTCGACCACTTCCCGCAGCCAGTATTTTTCTGCCTGATGCGAGCTGGAGCCGTGATAAGCAATTTTTACCGGCCGGGTGACGGCCAGCAGCTGCGGCGTGGGCTGGGCGGGCACCACATCGGGATTCAGGTGCGCATATTTGTTGGCCAGATACGGCGTCGAGACCCAGATAGTGTCGCAGTGGGTGGTGATCCAGCGGTGCTGCGCCGCAGAGCGCCGGATGATTTTGGTCCGGTAAGCTTTGGGCAACGCCGTTAAGGCTGACGGATCGAACAGATCGTCATCCATGAAATAGACCACCTGGGAAAGGTCGTCGATATTGCGCGCGATCTCGCGCTGCCACTCTGTGGAGATAAAGCGAATGACCACGATGGCAGTCCCTTTATCCACTTCGATAGACGGCGTGGTCAACGTATCCACCAGCCGACAGTCGGCGTCGGGAAAACGACTTCTGATTGCCGCTTCAAAATAGGCCAGCGTCGGTGAATTCCCCTCATGCAAAATCAACAGTGAGCGGCACTCGGGCCAGCTCTCCGGCTGCGTCTCGCTGCTTTGCTTATTCAACTTCAGGTAGGGTTTAAAGAGTGCCTTTCTGATTAATTCGTCCATGGCAACACCACATTAGGAGCATGACTTAACGAGAAATCGGGTCGGTCATAGCTCAGGTTGGGATTGTATGCGGGATCGTGCTGGAGCCGCTGCGCCCAGCGTTTTTTCATGTAGCGCAGCTCACCCTGGGAGCGCGCCAGCTGTTCTGGCGTGACATCTTTGCCGCGGGAGACCGACTCATGATGGTACAGCTCGGCAAAGGGGGTCCAGACGATCCGCCAGCCAGCCTCGCCGACCCGCAGACAGTAATCCACGTCGTTGAAGGCCACCGGCAGATTCACTTCATCTAAGCCGTTCAGGGACAAAAAGAGCTGGCGAGGGGTGAGCAGACAGGCCGCCGTCACCGCCGACAGCTCCTGGGCGCTCACCGCCCTGCGCTGATAGCCAGGTTCATCGGCGGCCAGCCCACTGTGAAAGTGATCGGCACAGCCGCCCGGCCCGACAGCGTCGCCCGCATGCTGCACCCGGCCATCGCCGTAAAAGAGCCTTGCCCCGACTATCCCGACGCCCGGACGCAGCAGGTGAGAGACCATCTCATCCAGCCACAGCGGGTTGATCACCTCGGTGTCGTTGTTGAGCAGGCAGATCAGCTCGCCTGTGGCTTCGCGCACTCCGGCATTGTTAATAGCGGAGTAGTTAAACGGACGATCCCAGGCGATAACCCGGACCCCGTACGCCTGGGTGATATGTTCAAAATAAGCCAGGGTTGCAGGGTCGTCGCTCTGGTTATCCATCACCATGATTTCGATATTTGGATAACGGGTGTGCTGCACCAGGCTTTCAATACAGGGTCTGAGATGCGCCAGGCCATTGCGGGTGGGAATAATCACCGATACCCGAGGCAGCTCTGCCGGGAGCGGCCAGCGCCAGCGGCAGATGCCGTGCGGAGCCGACTCCAGCGTCACCCCGACGGGCAAGTCCTGCAGCAGACTGGCCAGCGTTTCATACCCGTCCTGCTGCGGTAGCGTGTCCGGGACGTGCATCAGCAGGGCAGGGATATGCGCGATATCCTTCGGGGCGAGCTGGTGGGCCAGCTGCAACCATCCGCGATAGCTGTCGGCCCCATCCTGCGGGATGGCGGCAGAGCCCTGTTCCCGCCAGAGGCCACACCAGCCGATATAGTTCTGACTGTGCAGCAGGGTTTCGTTCCAGTCCGGCTTGAAGTCCGGCGAGTGGCGCTTGCCTTTTTCATCCAGCAGATCATGATCGCCGTAGATCCATTTTGCGTCCGGGGTCTGACGCAGCTGGTGCGCCAGCCACACTAACGCGACCGGAGCCAGTTCAGCCCCCACGGGGATGGCCCACTGCCATTCGCCCTCAGGTCTGTCTGCGGCAGGCGGCTGTTCCAGCACGGTGATATGCGTTGTCGGATAACAGAGTGCTGCGATGCTGGCCAGTGTGCGCTGGCGTGCCGCCTCATCGCCGCCGCTCACCAGATGCAGACAGACGCGGGGCAGGTTGCCCCAGCGGGTCAGCAGACGATCGATCAGGCGGCGCTCACCGGGCTGCACGATATCGAAATTAGCCAGCCAGTGTTCGTAGGCGTGCAGCGGTCTGTCGTCGCGGATCTTGCCAACCAGCTCGTAAGCCTGCTGTAAATCGGTAAACCACAGATGCCACGACAGCCCCAGACGCTTGCGCTTTTGCGCATTCAGACGCTGATAGAAAGGCCACACCCGACGCAGCCGGCGCCAGAGACTGTTGCCCGCCGACACCTGCGCAAAGCGGGTAATATTCAGTTCGCATTCCGCCCCTTCGCTGCTGGCGAGCAGACCCACCTGACAGGCACCCACCGGCAGCCAGACCAGCTCCTGCAGGGTGCCGCGACGGGTAATCGGGAGGATCTGTTCATGCCAGAGCCCCTGGCTGCACTGCCAGCGCAGACGGGTTTCACCCCGCGGCTGGCGGGCACGCAGGGTGCCCTGGATCAGGAACCAGCCCGCGCGGGATAAAGAGGTGTATGGCAGCGCCAGAGGGTGCCAGTGGTAATCGCTATGCATTAGGGATTCACAACCCGGAAGTGGGGAAGGCCACTTCTGACTCCTGTCGAATATGGGGAAAAACGTCGATTAGCCGATTAACTTTTTAACGCGGGTCGCCAGCCAGGAGTCGCTCTTCTGCGGACTCTCTTCTTCTGGCAAGGCATCCAGCTGCGCCTGCAACGCGGCCATTTCTGCTTTGACTTTCGGGGCCAGGGCGGCCGCCAGCAGGCAGGTTTCATCGTTGCGATCGTGGGCTTTGAAATAGGCTTTGTGTTTTACGCGGTTTGCCGATGCTGCGCTGCCGCGCAGGTGTTTACCAAGCAAGAACTCTTCCAGTGATTTAACTGCGTAATGGTTAACCCGCACCCCGTTCCAGACTACTTCGGCGCTGACACCGGGACCATGTTTCGGGTGTAAAACCATGTCGTTGCCCAGCGCATCGATGTAGCGGCCATAGCGCAGATCGGCACAGTGTGGATTATGAAAATGGTTCACGCGCTCAGGTTTCACCACGCTTTTAAAGTTGTGGTGAACATTAAATTTTATAGGTGCATGGCGAGTGAAACGTTCTGTGACCAGACCATCTTCGGCAAAGAGTTCGCCATTTGAGCCAAAAATGGACCAGTTCAGGGCAATGGCACTGACGCTTTCATCAGAAAAATGCGACGCGAAGAAATCGACGACATTTACATCGGGCGATAACGGCAATAAAAACTCATCGGCGTCAATGAAGGCGAGCAGATCAATATCGCGGGAACAGCTACGTAAAATGCGCTCGTAGGCTGGGAGCTGCGGTTTTTGATTTACCACATCCGGTTGATCGATAACCGTCACAATCCCCAGACGCGCAAGGGAAGCGAGTAACTCGCGGCTTCCGTCACGACTGCCATTATCTGCAATTACAAATCCATTCACGCCTAAAACCCGGTGATACGCTATCCACTCAAGCAGGCCTGCAAATTCATCTTTAACGATGGCGGCAATATAGAGGTTCACATTTTTATCCAACCGATTATCGGAATACCGTGCCAGCCATCAGCAGGAATGCTTGATGCTAGCACCAGGTAAAACTTATCAGGCCGGGGAGAAATTCAACTCCGTCAGCCAGGTAATCAAACCATCAGACTCAAGTCCGAGGGTGATTTGAGACGAGAAGGGCACATTAATGCTGAAGCCACAGTTTAAACGGGAATGATTATCCGCGGGTTCCTGCAGGATGGCAGCTATGACATCAGGGCGTTTGACATTGAACGGATAGCTATAGGTAGCGTAATCGTTCTTGATGGCGACACGTGGAGAGCGTTCGCTATCTGCCAGTAGCCAGCCCCGGACTTCAACGCGACCGTGGGTTAGCGTTAGGGGCTCCTGGTTAGAGGTTGTATCAATGTTCCAGCGCAACTGTGCATTAGAGGCAGTCAATGGTGTTGCGGAAAGCGTGTATCGGTTTGTCATTCTTTTCGACACTCAAGTTATTATTAGTATTGCTTGGGTGGATAGACCACTTACGAAGTATGCATGGAAATTATATAGCACGATAACAATTCGTAAGGCCCGATTAACGCTCGGTTACACGCTTAATCATGCGGAATGACAGTATATTTTTCACTGGGGGCAAACAAACGAATACAGCCCAGAGGTAGCCATATACGCTTGTTCCTTGGAAATTTATCTATAAATCAATCAGATCCAAAAAGATCCCTTGTATACACTTTATCCGTTACGTCGCTTAACTCGCTCGCCATCCTGTTGCAAAGTATCACGTCGCTAATAGCTTTAAATTCATCCAGTTCGCGTATGACGCGAGAGTTAAAGAAGCTGTCTGCTTTGATGGTTGGTTCAAATACCACCACTTCGATCCCCTTCGCTTTGATACGCTTCATGATCCCCTGAATAGCTGAGGAGCGGAAGTTGTCAGAACCGGCTTTCATCACCAGACGATGGATGCCCACAACCTTAGGCTGGCGGGCGATGACGCTGTCAGCAATAAAATCCTTACGGGTTGTATTAGCGTCAACAATTGCACGGATCAGGTTATTCGGGACTTCCTGGTAGTTGGCTAACAACTGCTTCGTGTCTTTAGGCAGACAGTAGCCGCCATAGCCAAACGAAGGGTTGTTATAGTGCGTGCCAATTCGCGGATCCAGACCAATGCCTTCGATAATCTGGCGGCTATCTAATCCGTGAGACTGAGCATAAGTATCAAGCTCATTAAAATACGCGACGCGCATGGCGAGGTAGGTATTGGCAAAAAGCTTGATGGCTTCGGCTTCGGTACTGCCGGTTAACAGCACCTGAACGTCCTGCTTAATGGCGCCTTCTTTGAGCAGATCGGCAAAACGCTGCGCACGTTCGCTGCACTCGCCCACCACGATACGTGACGGATGAAGGTTGTCATAAAGAGCACGCCCTTCACGCAGGAATTCAGGGGAGAAAATCAGATTCTCAGTACCACACTCCTGACGCATCCGCTCGGTAAAGCCCACCGGAATAGTGGATTTGATGACCATAACGGCATGCGGATTAATACTCATCACATCGCGGATCACAGCTTCGACGGTATTTGTGTTGAAGTAATTGGTCTCAGGGTCGTAATCTGTCGGGGTAGCAATAATGACAAATTCTGCACTCTCATAGGCTTCGAATTTATCCAGCGTGGCACGAAGATTGAGTGGCTTGTTTGCTAAATACTCTTCAAGCTCTTTATCAGCAATGGGGGACTGTCGTTGGTTAATCAGTTCGACTTTCTCAGGTACGACATCAAGGGCAATGACGTGGTGATGCTGAGCAAGAAGTACAGCATTGGAAAGGCCGACATAGCCGGTTCCGGCGATTGTAATATTCATACGTTACAGGAATTTGTTTTTTTCTGCATTCAATAATCCTGTAGACAGAACAGGATTATTTCCATGATAGATGGATATTGTATTAATTTCTTCATGTTGTGGAAGAACGCAATTTATTGAGAAGCCACAATGTTCATCGTTGCAGAGCTGGATCGCCTTAAATACGTCGGGGCGATTCTTGAATGTGATAGCTATTATATCTAGCTCTAAATGCTGGTTAGCAATAACTCTAAAATTGGCCGGTTTTTTACCATTCCTGCCTAATGCCCATCCATTAATTTCTAATTCAATGTCGTTGGTTGTTTTAAGATTATCAATTGCGCCAATATGTTTTGCATCACTTTTGTAATATAACGGTGTTCCGCTATTTGTATTTTTGAGTGGGTGGTTGGCTTGTAATTTATTTTTTAGATGTTGAACGGAACTGAGCCAGAATTTCTTTAAAGGTGCGTATTCATGGTTAATGTCATGCGCGTTGAAATAAGACATATCCAGACTGGCATTTGATGATGCGCGACCTTTGCTCATTTTTTTGGAAACATACTCAGACTTTGACTTTATCATATAATGATGTATTTTCATATTTGCCCAAGTAACATTTTGGCTCATACCTGCTAAGGGCTGAGAAAGTTCCACTCCAGCTGTATCAACATATTTACATTTTTTACATATCTTGAATTCATGTGGTGTATTGCCAGATGAAATAAAGTCTTTTAGTTTAATTAATGATTTGTAGTGTTTGTTAATATTACTACCTTTTGTGAATCTAAACTCAAAGTTACTTAAAATATTACAGTCTGGATTTATTACAAGGTCTGAAGAACCATAGGTAGCCCAGTTTAAAGCAATGCCTGAAACAGCGTCATCTTCATTTGTGATTTTAGAAATTGCAGATTGTATATCTTGGTGATTATCATCTAAAATAACAAATTCATCTGCGTCAATAAATAAAGCCCAATCAATGCCATCTTTTTTAGCTAACTCCGCTAATTTTTCATAAGCGGGTAACTGAGGTTTCACGCCGGGTGATGTTGGCCAAGGCAGACATGTAATTTGACCATCATTATGTAATGAGTTAAGCAGTTCAGAACAGCCATCAGTACTAATATTGTCCGCTACATAAAAATCTGTGATACCAATAAGTCGGTGATGAGCTATCCATTCTAAAACATATGGGGCTTCATTTTTAAAAATAGCGCAAAGAGCAACTCTATTATTCAATCGCGATTCTTGGAGCATCAAGGTCCAACCCTTCTGTAGAAGTTGTTAAAGGGAGTCTATTAAGAAGAGCTGTGCCTTCTAACTTTTCAAAAACAATGCTGTCGTTTATTAAAGAATGAATAGTTTCTTCTGGCTTTCCCCACTCAAGCATATCAGAAAGATAAAAATGATATCTATCATCATCCACAGGCAACATGTCAATATCGGGTCTGGCGCGCGGATGATATAAACCCATTATAGGGAAATATATTTTTTTAGCTTTTTCGGACAACCAAGTGGCAAGCCAAGAGAAAGTACTTATAGCAGGAATTACGTTAACAGATGATCTTATGACATTAAAATCATCTTCCCAAGATGTGTATTTAGGGTACATTGCATTTGGAAATTTTTCTTTGAGGCTTTTTGAATATAAATCATCACCAAGTTGGCCAACAAAAACAGGTTTCAAACCTGTTTCTATAATTATTCTCTCATAGAAACATAAGGGGATTGGTATGTAGTTTCTATGAATTCCCTTAGATATCTCTGCACCTCTAACATTTATAACTAAGTAGTTTTCACCATAGCCATAATGTCTGCTTTCTTTTAACTTTAAATACCTTCTATATTCAGGGAGGTGCCTAGAATAATATGACATTCTAGTGCTAAGGCATTTTATATTAATATCAATGTGAGGTGCAACTTTAACGAGTTTGGTTATTGCCTCTAATGGGGGGGTATGGTTTTTAATATCCAAGCATAATGCTTCATCTCTAACTTTAGTGCTTTTGATTCCGAAGGAAGGTATGTCAAGTCCTGTGATAAGGATTGGCACTTCTGCGCGGAATTTTATAGCCAATGCAAGCATGTACTGAAAAAGCTGGTTCCCTATGTTCCCATACGGAGTTATTTTTATATGTCTCATAATAAATCACTTAAATTGTGAAATCTTCTCTCGATTGTGTCAGGTTCTGACTATAAAAAGGATCAATTTCAAGAAGTTTTCCCCACTTGGACTTCATATAATTTACTTCCTGAGCAAAGCGAGCAATTTTTTCTGGTGAGTCTTCCGCGCCACGGCTAATCGATTCGTAGTGATAAAGTTCTGCATAAGGAGTCCAGAGATTTCTATATCCCGCCTCACGTACTTTAAGACAAAAATCGACATCGTTAAATGCGACTTTGAGGTTCTCTTCATCAAGGCCTGAAACTAGATCAAAGACTTCTTTACGAATAAGCAGACAAGCGGCAGTAACTGCAGAAAGCGACTGGGTCAGTACAAGGCGACTGAAATATCCAGGATGATGACGAGGGAAGTGTTTATGTGAGTGCCCACCCACACCACCAATCCCCAGGATAACGCCGCCATGTTGTAAGGTATCGTTACTGTAATAAAGTTTGGCACCTACACAACCAATCTCAGGTCGCAGGCACTGACTGACCATTTCGGTCAACCAATCCGGATTAATCACTTCAACATCATTATTGACCAGGCCAATAACGGTGCCTTTGGCATGACGCGCACCAAAGTTGTTAATTGCTGAGTAATTAAACGGGAAGTCGTACGGGAGCACTTTCACGCGACGGTCTTCGTGTTGGATCTGGCGGAAAAACTCCAACGTGTCGGCTTCTACGCTGCCGTTATCCAGGATAAGGATTTCGTAGTTGGTATAGGTGCTTTTCTCAAGAATACTGCGCACAGCAGTTTCGGTCAGTGAACGTCGATCGCGGGTAGGGATCAGCAAGCTAACAAGTGGTGCGGGTTCCGGTATCGGATAACGTACCCGATAGGTATTAGGCACCAACCCGGCATCAACTTCCACGCCTGTTTGCTGGGTAGCAAAATAGTCGCGCAAGGCTTTGATGCCTGCATTGGTTGTGTAGCTTTTTTCGCCAGATGCCAGCGCGGTAGAGCCTTCTATAGTACGCCAGTGGTAAAGCACGCGAGGAATATGCACAATTTGCTCCGCCTGCACATAAGGCAAGCAGCGCAGCAGCAGATCCTGATCCTGGCTTCCTTCTACACCCAGACGGAAACCACCGATTTGCTGAAGCAGATTGCGGCGATAGACCCCGAGATGAGAAACGTAGTTTTGTGAGAAGAACAGATCCGGGTTCCAGTCGCTTTTGAAATGAGGATCAAAACGCTCGCCGCGACCGTTAAGCTTGTCTTCATCGCTGTAAAGAATCTGGGTTTCTGGCTGTGCACAAATAGCTTGCGCCATGAACAACAGAGCGTGTTCTGGCAGGGCATCATCATGATCCAGTAATGCTACAAAATCGCCTTTGGCGATTTCCAGCGCGCTGTTAGACGCTGCCGAAATATGACCATTCTGTTGGCGGTAGACCACGTTAATGCGAGGATCTTTTGCTTCATATTCACGTAGCACACGCTGAACATGTTCTTTTGGCGATTTGTCATCTGCAATGCACAGTTCCCAGTGCGGGTAACTTTGCGCGATCACAGAATCTAAGCATGCACGTAAGTAGATCTCTGCCGGGTTGTATACCGGCATCACTACCGAAATAACAGGTGGTTTGGTCATTGTTGCCATTATTGCAGCAACGTCTGCTTTACTTGGCAAGGAAGGTATTTCGACGGTTTCAATCCACTCTTCATAGTCAACAGAAGGTAAAGTGAAACTAAATGTCTCGTTATAGAGTGCCACCAAACGATCCATCGACAGACTACCGCTTTCAGAAGAAATAGACTCCTTAATCATCGTCATTTCCATATCACGATAACTTTGATGTTCCTGCTGAATACGAGCCAGCAATGCTGGCTCTATTTGGCTGTCGCTGATTGCCGTAATTTCGAACTGACTAACAGAGAAGGTATCTTCTTGTTCCAGGGGATCGAAACGCAGTGCGATCAATGGGGATTCGAGATAAAACAGGCGGCTGGCCGTTACTGCTTTTTTGTACGGCAGGGTAACGGTTTCAAATTCATTGAACCCTTTCCCGGTATCCAGATAGAACTTGGCTAGCCCTTGTTTTCCAGAGCAATTTAGCGTCAAGTTAAACTGATACCATCCTTTTCCTGTTTGAGGCAGGTGCTGCAAATCTAGAATGAAATAAGGATCATTCCCTTCTGATTTCCATCCATGCATATACTCAGGGTCCGCAGAAAGTTGGTTCAGCGCGATCCAGGGCAAATGTACTGCTGTTGCAATTGGACTCCGTAATGACGTGACCCAGTCAGCACAGGGTTTACGTCCCAGCAGAGTACCATAGCGTTTGAAATGTTCTCTTGCAGGAAGTCCCGTCTGGTGTACGTCCTGATAGGTTTGTAAATACCATTGCTCATCGAAATGCGTGAGCAGTTCGTCCTTGGTGAATTCAACGGTCATTGTTATTTTCTCATGTTATCTGGCAGGCAATGACGCTGTTCTGCCTTTCCATGCAGGATGTAATGAAGTAATGGATTAATAGAGCCTTGGGCCACATCCGCATAAGTTTGTAAGTACCAGCGTGTATCAAAGAGAGCACTTGGGCTATAGCCCTTATCAGCACCAATCTGAATAAAGTGCTCAATGGCCGACAGGCCGGAGTCCGCAACTTCCGGGTAGCGATGCAAATACCACAGCTCATCGAACAGGCCAGACGCAGCGATACGTTCTGCATTGCTCACGGATACTGTTGGTGTGGTTGTTGGACTGTCTTTAAAGGTGCGACCCAGTGCACGCACAGGTGCGGTCAGTTTCCATGACACGGTCTGCTTCAGATTCTGCGCACGGTCTTTTGCTTTTTGAAGTTGCTGTTCTTTTTGCTGAAGCTCACGAGTTAACTGTTCGGTATGACGAGTCATGATTGCCAGCTCGCGGAAACGCTCACTGATGTTGGCTTCTAGTGATTCGTTTTGCTTAGCCAGTTCACTGACACGGTTACCGAGTTGGGTCTGCTCAGCGCGCCATGTTTGCTGATGCAGGTAATGTTCTTCAGCCGCTTTTGCCTGGGCTTGTTCACGCTCTTCCAGTTTATGGGTGAGTGTTGCGATTTTATTAACCTGTTCACTCAGCTTTTCCTGTTCATTTACTGAGGCTTGTTCGCGCTCTTCCAGCAATTGTGTCAGCGTCGCGATCTCCGTAAAACGTTCACTCAGGCTTTGATTCAACTGACTCAGCTGTTGCTGAGATTCTGCTTGCTCTGCATGGTGCCGCTGAAGAAAAGCTGCCAGTTGGTCACGCGTCTGCTCAAGCTCACTATTCTGTTTATCAATCGTCTGAGCGCTTTCTGCCAGGCTCTGATTCAGGTTGGTAATTTCGCCAACACGAGCATCTAAGATACTGACCAACTCCTGTTCACGCGTCTGCCAGAGATACTGTGCCGATTCATACTTGTCCAGCTTATCGCGGCTTGTCGCAAGGTCAGAGGTTAAGGCATCACAGTGAATCTGAAGCTGATCATGCGCTTCAGTCAGGGTTTGTTTTTGCTGTTGCCAGTGGTGAGCCTCGGTCGCCAGAGTCCGGCTGAGTTCATCCTGCTGCTGATGCGCAGTAGTCAACGCGGTAGTCAGCTCATCAATCTGCTGCTGCAACGCGCTGAGTTGTTCTGAATACTCGGTCAGCACCACGTTATTTTTATTGAGTGCGAGGGTTAGTTGCGCGGCACGCTGGGTCTCTTCATTAAGATGCAGCGCTTGTTCATGCAGTTGCTGTTGCAGAGCGCTCTGCTGCTCCTGTGCTTCTGTTTGTTGCTCTAGCAGTGACTGCTTTTCTTGTGCAAGCAGGTCACGTTCTGCAACAGTCTGGGCAAATTGCTCTCGGATTTCTGCCAGCGCAGTTTCCTGGTTTTGCTGGCGTGTCAGACTCTCGTCTCGTTGTTGTTCACTAAGCGTGAGGGCTGTTTGCAGTTCGGAGGTATGTTGACTGGACGTCGCCAGCTCTGCGGTTAACGCGCTTACCTGCTGCTTCTGAAGGCTGAGTTCGGCGGTTTGATCGGCGTGTTGAGCAAGTTTGTCTTCCAGCGCTTTAATGGCGTGATGTTGGGCGGTGATCTTCTCTGCCAGGCGACCCCTTTCCTGAGCCTGTTGCTCCATAACATCCTGGGTTTCGGCTTGCTGGTTTGCTTGCAGCGCGACCATCTGGCGCTTTATCTCACCGTTTTCCCAACTGTAACCGCAGGCTTTACCCAGACGAGAGAAGACCTCTTGCACTTGTCGTGTTGCTGATGCATTACCTGAAAGGTCATACAGGCCCATCATCTCCGATGATTGCTCGTTGCCTACGCCAATCACGCCTAACCCGTGCCCATGGGCGAACTCAAAGTGAGGATACTGCTGCTTAAGCTCATCCAGAAGTTGGAATACCCCAAAGCCGCGTTCGCGGACGTTGGTGTCATGCATGATAACAACGGCTCTGTCAGACAGCTTCGGCAGCCAGCTTTCAAAATCATGACGCACGGCTTCGAGGGTATGCAGGCCATCAATATGCAGCAAATCAATGCTGCCTTGCGGGAAGTGTTCCAGAGCCTGGTCGAATGTGCTGCGCACCAGCGTAGAAAAATCGGAGTAATGTTGCTGGTTGTGCTCAGAGACCTGCCGATAAACTTCTTCGCCGTACTGGCCTGCATGCTCATCGCCGCCCCAGGTATCTACTGCATAGCATTGGGTTTCGAGATCTAACTTCGTTATTGCCTGGCAGAAAGAAAAATAGGAACTGCCGTAATGGGTGCCCAGCTCAACAATTTTGCGAGGCTGCAGGGTATCAACCAACCAGAAAGCAAACGGAATATGTTCTAACCAGGCGGATTGGGCAATGTAAGAAGGGCGCCAAAAAATAGAGCGCTTAAAAATGAAATCCAGCTCGGTATTTATTTGTTTAACTGATGTTTGCTTGCGGATAGCCTGTGAACGGCTGGTTTGCTGAGTGCCCATGGGGAGATCCCTTCAATATGAGAACAATGATTATTTAGCGTGATCGGCAGGGCGACCACTTTATGATTAGGTTGCGAAAGGCCAGAGCCGCAGAGAGGCTCTGGTCCGGGTATTAACGCAGAATATTGTTAGTCCTGATGCTCACGCAGGGTTGCAAGGCCCATTACGATCAATCCATATAACAGGCACAGCAGAACGCCGATGGTGGCCAGGTTATAAAGACGACGTGGATATTCAGCGTCTTCAGCCAGCGTTGGCTGGCTAATGACCAGTAGGTGCTTAAGTTTGCGGTACGCTTCTATTCTGGCTTGTTCCAGACTGATAAGACCGGTTTTGTAGAGGTCGGCCGCGAGCGTGGCCTGCGTTTGTACGTCCATATAGCTGGCGGTGACTTCGTTCATCGAATTTTTATCCGCCCCGGTAAGTCTAGATTGTTCCTGCGCCAGTTGTTCTGTTAACGCATCTACTCTGGCTTGTACAGAAACAACAGCAGGTGCGGTAGCTTTCATATAGCTTTGCAGCTGTTTTAACTGCGCCTGTTGCTGTGCTAATTGACCTTCGATTTGGCTGACTACACCCATGCGGGCCGTGCTGGTTGATTCTGGACTAATAAGGTGATGGGTGTTCTGAAACTCGAGTACTTTGGCTTTTTCGGCCTGTAATCGTTGATAGGCGTGATCAACTTCTTTTTCGACAAAGGCCAACTGTTCCAGCGCAACCTGATGTCCCAGTTTATTGATAAAGCTTTCGGACTCTTTCAGCATTACGCCTACCACTTTCTGACCATAGGCAGGGTCAAACGCCTGCACCTCAATCGTCAGAACACCGGAGATATCATCCATACGCAGTGTTAAGTGTTCACGGTAATACTTCAGAAACTCTTCCCGGCTGACATTGTCAGGCAGGCGAGAGAAGTAATCGACTTTATGGCTCTGATAATGGGCTTTCAGGCCAAGCTCTTTATCCAGTTTGTTGAGCAGATCAGCAGACTTGAGATAGTCCTGAATGAGCAGCACATCCTGATGATTGTTACCTCCTATTCCCAGCATGGAAAGGGCATCGGGGAGCATTTTAATCTGGTCTGCTTGCTTGACCACTAACTCTGCCCGGCTGACGTAGCGGTCAGAGGCAATCAATCCAAAGTAGATGACAGCGATTGCAAAACATGCCACTACCCATTGAAAACTACCGAGTTTCAGACTCTTTTTCCATGAGCGGTGGGCAAGTTTGTAACCACTGGAATCGACAATAAAATGTTTTGGTTTGGTTTTTAACTTATGAAGTTTGCGCATCAAACCGGAAGATTTGTTAAAGCGGGTTGGCTGGGTCATGATTTTTGGGCTTGTTATAGTTTCTGATAAATACTGATGGCATCTTCGATATTGTCGAACATCTCAAGGGTGCTGTTGCGCAGCAAAATACCCATATCGCACTGTTGACGTAAGTTTTTCATATCGTGCGAGACCATAATCAGGCTGGCGGTCTCGCGTTTCTGGTTAAAAACATCAATGCATTTTTGTTTAAAGCGTGCATCACCTACGGAGGTGATTTCATCGGTCAGGTAGATATCAAAATCAAAAGCCATACTGACGGCAAAGCCGAATTTTGATTTCATCCCGCTTGAATAAGCCTTAATAGGCAGTTCGAAATGCTGTCCGATTTCCGAGAATTCTTTCACCCACTCCTCAATGGCCTGCGTTTCACGCACACCGTGGATACGGCAGACAAAGCGAGTATTCTCTCGACCGGTCATGCTGCCCTGAAATCCACCGTTCAACGCAAGTGGCCATGAAACGCGACAGTGACGACTTACTTTTCCTTTGCTTGGTGCATCCATCCCACCCAGCAGACGCAGCAACGTTGATTTTCCTGCTCCGTTGGCACCCAAAATACCAATGTTGCGATCGCGAGGCAGGGTGATGTTTACATCACGCAACACATAATTTCGACCGAACTTGGTGGGATAATACTTTGAGACATTATCTAAAATGATCATCGTAATACCCTTTAACTTGCAATCAGACGACGATGACTCAGGCGATAGCAACTCATCGCAAAGGTCAATAATACCAGGGTGACGCAGGACAGATATGCCCCGCTGACATTTGGACTCTGATAGCCAGCAATCCAGCCAGAGCGTATTAACTCAATGGCGTGTACGAGCGGGTTCCATAAAAACCAGTGTTGAAAATTCGACGGTACGGTTGCCAGAGGGTACATGACGCATGAAATAAACATCAGAGGCATCATTATCAGGCTTAGGAATTTATCTGCTTCTTTGAATAAACTCCCCAACACACAAAAAACGATACCCAATGAAAATGAAAAGATCATTAATAGGCAATAAATGACTATGACCTCTAGAGGATCGCTGGGGATTGCATCAAAACCAAACCACACTAACCCTAATACCAGAATGACGCCTACTACCATGCCAATAATGGCTTCGAGAATAAAACGGGCAACGAAGGTAGCAAATGGTGTCACCTGCCGATAGCAAAACAACCCCATATTGGCATTGACTGCCGATTTTAATTGGCTGACCACTTTGTTGAAAAACATAAACGGTAAATAGCCCGCAGTAATAAACACCTGTACAGGAACACCACCAAAACCGCTCTGGCTACGCATCCCAAACACAACACTAAACAGGCTAATCATCAACAACGGATCCAACAGTGCCCAGGCGTACCCCAGCCGGTAACTCCCAAATCGTGTTTTCAGTTCACGGATAAGCAGGCCAAAGGTTACATCCCGCAGCACCTGAAACGAGCTGCGGGGCGTTTGATTGAGAACAGGTTTAAGCATGAGAAGGCCGATATAACAGAACGGGCCCGCCGTTAAGCGAGCCCGCTGTGAGGGTTAGTTCAGGACCACGTTGGCCGCCACGGCAACCTGATAGATGACCTGAGTGATGTCTTTGATGGACTGCATCATTTTGCTGTCCACTTTCGGCATGACCAGAATCTGATCGCCCGGCATGACATTGCCCCCGTCTTTAAACTCCATCAGCCCGTTGGCATGCACCACGGCAATACGCTGGTCGTTCGCACGATCGGTAAAGCCGCCCGCCCAGGCAACGTAGTCTTCAAGTTTCGCGCCTTCGTTGTAGACCACCGCCTGCGGCATCATCACTTCGCCGCCAATCTGAATCAGGTCGGTCTTGTTCGGGATCACAATCTGGTCGCCCTGTTCCAGCAGGATGTTGGCAATCACGCCTTTATCCGACACCACCACTTTACCCAGCGGCTGGATCTTGCGGGCTTTTTCCACGAAGCGCATCACCAGCTCGGCTTCTTTAGTCCGGATAGACGCTTCACCGTCGGAACTGGCAGGCGCGGTAAACACGCTACGCTCCAGGCGGTTGAGGGAGTCTTCCAGCATCTCTTTCTGCCGCGCCGCCACGCTCTTACGCATGATGTAGATCGAGCCGTAATCCGCCATGTTTGGGTCAATCGGGATGTGGTTCAGCAGATCGTGCAGACGGGTCTCTTTACGCACGGTGAAGTAAGATGGCCCACGGTAGCTGCCCATCACCTGCACGTCGTAAACCTGCGCATGCATGTCGTCGTTAAACAGCACTTTGTCGCCGTCGCTCAGCTGAATGCGGTCAAAATCTTTATACGGCATATAGACCGAGAACGGGCCGTTGGAGCGATCACCAATCACGCCCACGTGGCTCACCTTGGCGAGCGGCAGGGCATAGTCGATCAGCTCCGAGCCGAGCGCGGTGCTGTTTTTTAACTCGAAGCGGAACGGGTTACGCACTTTACCGGCCACGTTGATCATCGGGCCCTGCGGCTCTACCAGAATGAC
>Ga0308165_1003569_pt1 | contig 16517 bp, 13 predicted proteins | sample PhyWR2_FD_201032 | JGI IMG/M metagenome (GOLD analysis project Ga0308165, IMG submission 201032) | Phyllosphere microbial communities from UC Gill Tract Community Farm, Albany, California, United States - DLSLW.R2 | ecosystem: Host-associated > Plants > Phyllosphere > Unclassified | place: USA...
GCATGGACGCGGAGTTGGGTGTACTCCCGATCGATGATGTCACCCTGGGTCGAATGAAGCGCGAGAAGCTGCTGGCCAAGCAACGCCTTCTGCGAATGTACGAAACACCGCTCGCAACGTCGTCCCCCACGCATTGACGCACTCCGGTCGTGCCCGGAATGGCATGACCCGGCCATCGATGGCCCCGCCAGGCTCTCCTGACCTGGCAACGCGGCGCCGCTGAACGCAGGCGTCGCGCCTAGGCACCACACGCGGTGGTGCCTGGGCCCTGCAGGCACGTCCCCCGATGCGGGCGGTACCGGTCTCCTCGTCGATCCGGGGCCGTCCGCATCCCTTTGGGCCGCCAGCCGAGCTGGTGGGTGCCGACCGTTGGTCAGCACGCCTCCCGCCGGGCATGGCCCGGCGCTACAGAAACTGCTCCTGACTTTCGTCGCCATCCGTCGGATAATCACCGGTCCGGCCCTGCGTGGCGCGAACCGAAGTCCCCGAATGCCCATCCATTCTTCCGTCCTCGAACTCATCGGCCAGACCCCGATCGTCAAGGCCCAGCGCCTGGATGCTGGCGTCTGCGAGCTCTACCTCAAGCTCGAAAGCGCCAACCCGGGCGGATCGATCAAGGATCGCATCGGCCTGTCGATGATCGAGGCGGCAGAAAAGCGCGGCGACCTGAAGCCTGGCGCCACCCTGGTGGAAGGCACCGCCGGCAATACCGGCCTGGGCCTGGCGCTGGTGGCCCAGCAGAAGGGCTACAAGCTGATCCTGGTGGTCCCGGACAAGATGAGCCGGGAGAAGATCTTCAACCTGAAGGCGATGGGTGCCGAAGTGCGCCTGACCCGCTCGGACGTGGCCAAGGGCCACCCCGAGTACTACCAGGACCTGGCCAAGACCATCGCCGAGCAGACACCGGGCGCCTACTTCGTCAACCAGTTCGGCAACCCGGACAACCCGGCCGCGCATGAATTCGGCACCGGCCCGGAGATCCTCGAGCAGATGGATGGCGATCTGGATGCCATCGTGTTCGGCTGCGGCAGTTCCGGCACCATGACCGGCCTGTCGCGCGCCTTCGCCACGCTGTCGCCGAAGACCGAGCTGGTGCTGGCCGATCCGGTCGGCTCGATCCTGGCCGAGTACATCAACGACGGCGTGCTCAACGACAAGTCGGGCAGCTGGCTGGTGGAAGGCATCGGCGAGGATTTCCTGCCCTCGATCTCCGATTTCAGCCGTGTGAAGAAGGCCTACGCCATCACCGACGCGGAGAGCTTCCATACCGCGCGTGAGCTGCTGGGCAAGGAAGGCATCCTTGGTGGCTCCTCGACCGGCACCCTGCTGGCCGCAGCGCTGAAGTACTGCAAGGAGCAGACCACGCCGAAGAAGGTGCTGGTGCTGGTCTGCGACACCGGCAACAAGTACCTGTCGAAGATGTACAACGATTACTGGATGCTGGACAACGGCTTCCTCGAGCGCCCGCAGCACGGCGACCTGCGCGACCTGATCCTGCGCCCGTACGGCCAGCGCGACACGGTCGTGATCGGCCCGAACGACCTGCTGACCACCGCCTATCAGCGCATGAAGCTGTATGACGTGTCCCAGCTGCCGGTGCTGGACGGTGACCAGCTGGTCGGCATCGTCGACGAAAGCGACGTGTTGCTGCACGTCTACGGCGACGAAGCACGCTTCCGTGACCCGGTGGCCACCGCCATGGTCAGCAAGCTGGACCGGCTGGATGTGAAATCGCCGATCGAGGCGCTGCTGCCGGTGTTCGACCGCGGCCAGGTGGCGATCGTGATGGACGGTGACACCTTCCTCGGCCTGATCACCCGCATCGACCTGCTGAATTACCTGCGTCGGCGCGTTCAGTAAGGCGTTTATCACCGCAGATCGCTGCTGAATCCCGGTTTATCCGCGTCAAAGCTCGTTAAGGCCGCGCTGATAGACTCCCGCTCCTTCGACGGCGCCGGTCATCGGCGCCAATCAGGAAACGACATGTCCAACGCTTCTTCCCCGGACCGCGCGCTGGCGCTGGCCACCCTGGCCATCCATGGCGGCCAGTCGCCCGACCCGAGCACCGGCGCGGTGATGCCGCCGATCTACGCCACCTCGACCTATGCGCAGTCCAGCCCGGGCGAGCACCAGGGCTTCGAGTATTCGCGTACCCACAACCCGACCCGCTTCGCCTACGAGCGTTGCGTGGCCTCGCTGGAAGGCGGCACCCGTGGCTTCGCCTTCGCCTCGGGCATGGCCGCCAGCTCCACCGTGATCGAGCTGCTGGATGCCGGCAGCCACGTGGTGGCGATGGACGACATCTATGGCGGCAGCTTCCGCCTGTTCGAGCGCGTGCGCCGCCGCACCGCCGCACTGGACTTCAGCTTCGTCGACCTGACCGATCTGGCGGCCTTCGAAGCGGCAATCACCCCGAAGACCAAGATGGTGTGGATTGAAACCCCTACCAACCCGATGCTGAAGATCGTGGACATCGCTGCGGTCGCCGCCATCGCCAAGCGCCATGGCCTGATCGTGGTGGTCGACAACACCTTCGCCTCGCCGATGCTGCAGCGTCCGCTGGAGCTGGGCGCCGACCTGGTACTGCACTCGGCCACCAAGTACCTCAACGGCCATTCGGACATGGTCGGTGGCATGGTCGTGGTCGGCGACAACGCCGAACTGGCCGAGCAGATGGCCTTCCTGCAGAACTCGGTGGGCGGCGTGCAGGGCCCGTTCGACAGCTTCCTGGCATTGCGTGGCCTGAAGACCCTGCCGCTGCGCATGAAGGCGCACTGCGCCAACGCGATGGCGCTGGCGCAGTGGCTGGAAAAGCACCCGGCGGTGGAAAAGGTGATCTACCCGGGCCTGGCCTCGCACCCGCAGCATGCGCTGGCCGGCAAGCAGATGGCCGGCTACGGCGGCATCGTCTCGATCGTGCTGAAGGGTGGCTTCGAAGCCGCCAAGCGTTTCTGCGAGAAGACCGAACTGTTCACCCTGGCCGAGTCGCTGGGCGGGGTGGAAAGCCTGGTGAATCACCCGGCGGTGATGACCCATGCGTCGATCCCGGTGGCACGCCGCGAGCAGCTGGGCATCAGTGATGCACTGGTAAGGCTGAGCGTGGGTGTTGAGGACCTGGGGGATCTGCAGGTGGATCTTGAGCGGGCGCTGGCGAGTACTGCTGCGTGAATCCGATGACCGTGTCGTCCGCCAAGACCTCGGTTTCGCCGCTGGCGATGGTGCGCAGTTTTCTCGGCAACCGCGTATTGATCTACCAGCTGGCCAAGCGCGAGGTCATCAGCCGCTACCGTGGCTCGTTGATGGGCCTGGCGTGGTCGTTCTTCAACCCGTTGTTGATGCTCGCCGTGTACACCTTCGTGTTCTCGGTGGTCTTCAACGCCCGATGGGGTGGGGATGTGGCACACAAGGGTGACTTCGCGATCATCCTGTTCGTCGGCATCCTCGTACATGGCATCTTTGCGGAGTGCGTCAACCGCGCCCCCAGCCTGATTGTGGGCAATGCCAGCTACGTCAAACGCGTCGTGTTCCCCCTCGATACGCTGCCCTGGGTGGCGATGGGGGCGGCGTTGTTCCATGCGCTTGTGACTCTGGTGGTGCTGCTGCTGGCGCAGTTGCTGATCCGTGGCGTCCTGCCCTTGACCGCACTGTATTTCCCGTTGGTGGTGTTCCCGCTGGTCCTGTTTACGATGGGCCTGGCCTGGCTATTGTCGGCGCTGGGCGTGTTCGTGCGCGACATCGGCCAGATGACTGGCATCTTTACCACCGTGCTGCTTTTCCTGGCGCCGGTGTTCTATCCGGTGAACGCACTGCCGGAAAACATGCGCAAGTGGATCTACTTGAATCCGCTGACGTTCATCATCGAACAGTCGCGGGAAGTGCTGATCTGGGGCAAGGCGCCCGATTTCATCGGCTTGGGCAAGTACGCCGTCTTCGCTGCTGTCGTCGCATGGCTTGGCTATGTCTGCTTCCACAAAATGCGCCGGGGGTTCGCCGATGTCATCTAATGGATCCACGCACGAACCGGACGATCTGGCGATCCGGGTGTCCGGTGTCACCAAGTGCTTCCAGGTGTACGCGCAGCCGCAGGACCGCCTCAAGCAGGCTGTTCTGCCACGGCTGTCGCGGCTGCTGGGACGCCCCGGCGGCACGTACTACCGCGAATTCTGGGCATTGAAGGGCGTCGATTTCGAGGTGCGCCGTGGTGACACGGTGGGTATCGTCGGCCGCAACGGCTCGGGCAAGTCGACGCTGCTGCAGATCATCTGCGGCACCCTGCAGCCAACCCAAGGTGAAGTAACCGTGCGGGGCCGGGTGGCCGCACTGCTGGAGCTCGGTGCCGGCTTCAATCCGGAATTCACCGGGCGCGAGAATGTCTACATGAGCGCCTCGATCCTCGGCCTTTCGCGCGAGGAGATCGATCGCAAGTACGACGATATCGTGGCATTTGCCGATATCGGTGACTTCCTCGAACAGCCGGTCAAGACCTATTCCAGCGGCATGTACGTGCGACTGGCATTCGCGGTGATCGCGCACGTCGATGCCGATATCCTGGTGATCGATGAGGCACTGGCGGTCGGTGACGCGATCTTCGTGCAGAAATGCATGCGCTACCTGCGCAAGTTCCGCGAGAACGGCACGCTGCTGTTCGTCAGCCACGACACCTCTTCGGTGCTGAACTTCTGCCAGAGTGCCGTCTGGCTGGATCGCGGTGACATGCGCATGCATGGCACCGCGCAGGAAACCTGCAACGCCTACATCGAATACTGCTCACAGGAAGTGTATGGCGACACCGTCAAGCTGCAAACGCGCCAGGCCGCTGCCCGAGCCGCAGATGCACGTCCCGGCACGCCGGCGCCCGCACGCATCGAGAAGGACCTGAAGGTCGAGTTGTTTGACAACGTCGCCAATTCGGCCGGCTGGCAGTCCGGCGTGGCGAGCATCGATTCGGTCACCCTGTGCAACGAAGACGGTGAACCTTTCACTACCTTCGTCGGTGGCGAGCGTGTGGTGCTGAAGATCCGCGCGACCGCACACGACCCGCTGACCAGCCCGCTGATCGGGTTCTTCGTCAAGGATCGCCTGGGGCAATCGCTGTTCGGCGAACATACCTACACCTACATCCAGCCGCCGATGGAAGTGGAGGGAGGGGCCGGGTTGGAGGCGTCGTTCCGGTTCACCCTGCCACTGCTGCCCAACGGCGAGTACTCGATGACCGTCTCGATCGCCGAAGGCGACCCGTACACCAACACGCAGCATGCCTGGCTGCACGATGCTGTGTTGATCCGGGTGGCGTCGCCCACGCTCCGCTATGGTCTGGTAGGTATCCCGTTCGAGGAAGTGACCATGGTTCGTACCGGTGAGCCGCAGCGGATGGGAGAAGAGCCGTGACTGCCCCGCACACGCCGACAGTAACCGAGGCCCATGGTTTCATCCCCCCATTGACCAGTGATGACCCTCGAATCAACGTCGGTCGATACACCTACGGCTCTCCGCAGCTGAAGGTGTGGTCGGAAGGTGAGCGCATCGAGATCGGTGCGTTCTGTTCGATCGCTGATGATGTAGTGATCTTTGGCGGGGGCGAGCACCGCCTGGATTGGGTGACCACCTATCCATTGCGCATCGCGTTGAATTCCCCTGGCGCGGGCCACGACGGGCACCCGCATACCAAGGGCCCCACCCGCATTGGCAACGATGTCTGGATCGGGCATGGCGCGATGATCGTTTCCGGCGTCACCGTGGGCGATGGTGCATGCATTGGCGCAGGCGCCGTGGTTTCGCGTGATGTGCCCGCGTACGCGGTTGTCGCTGGCAATCCGGCGATGGTGGTGCGCAAGCGTCATGACGAGAAGACGATCGCCCGTTTGCAGGCGCTTGCCTGGTGGAACTGGCCGATCGACCGTATACGGTCCTTCGAGTCACTGCTCTGCGGTAGTGATGTTGAAGCGTTCATTGCCGCCGCCAGTGCATCCTGATTCCTTCAACCATTTCAAAGAACCCGGCTGTCCCATGAATGATTTTCCGCTGTCGAACAGCATGCTGATCTCCCCACGCGAGCTTTCGCTGAGCGCGTGGCTGGGTCACATTCCCTTTGCCTCATGGCTGGTCGAGCAGCTGCAGCCACAGTCGATCGTCGAACTTGGCACTCATCGTGGTTCCTCGTTCCTCGCGCTCTGCCAGGCGGTGCAGGAGCAGGGGCTGACCTCACGGGTGTTTGCTGTCGATACCTGGGAGGGCGATGAGCACGCTGGCTACTATGGTGACGAGATCTACAACGAACTGCGCGAGTACCAGCAGCGCAACTATGCCGGCATTTCGGAAATGCTGCGGATGCGGTTCAACGAAGCCCTTCCTTACTTCGCAGAGGGCTCGATCGATCTGCTGCATGTCGATGGCCTCCACACCTACGATGCAGTTCGTGAGGACTTTGAAACCTGGTTGCCCAAGCTCTCCGACCGGGCGGTGGTGATCTTCCACGACACCTGTGTCCGCGAGCGCGGTTTCGGTGTCTGGCAGTACTGGAGCGAGATCAGTCAGCAGTACCCGGCGTTCGAGTTCACCCATACCCATGGCCTGGGTGTGCTGCTGGTCGGCAAGCAGCGCGTTCCTGCGTTGGCCGACCTGGCGGCCCGCGCCGCCACGGGGGCGTTTTCTCCCATCAATCGCCTTTTCGATACGCTGGGCAGCAATATCAAGCGTGCCGAAGAAGTGGAGCGGGTCAATGCCGGCCTGGTGGATGCACGCAACGAGGTCAATCGCCTCGGAACGCTGGGGCACGAGTTGCAGCAGCGTTGCCTGCAGCTGGAACAGGAAGTGCGCGACGGCCGGGAGCAGGTGCGACAGGCTGAGCAGCAGCTACAGCAGGTGCGGGAGCGGGCCGAGCAGAGCGCGGTGACGGCAGAGGACCTGAGCCGGATCGTTGCCGAGGAGCGTGCCAGGACGGTTGAGGACGTGCAGGCTGCACTGGGCCCACGGCTGGATTCGCAGGCACGGTCGTTGGACAGGCTGCTGCAACCATGGTGGCGCCGCTGATCGACATCCTGCCAACGGCCAGGATGTTACGTTGCAAATGCAGGGAGCTTGGTCTGTCAGGGGCAAGTAGAGGGCAAGCGCTCCGGCAATGAATTTCTCCAGACCCATCAGCAGATTGGGTTGAACCGTTTTCTAGGGATGAACATGTCTACCGTCAAGCCGATCTGCTTCTATCTGCCGCAATACCACCCCGTCGCGGAAAACTCGGAGTGGTGGGGACCTGGCTTCACCGAGTGGACCAATGTTGCCAAGGGAAAGCCGAACTTCGTCGGCCACTACCAGCCCCATATCCCGCGCGAGCTGGGCTTCTATGACCTGCGCCTGATCGACAACATGCGGGCACAGGCAGAACTGGCCTCGCTTTATGGCATCCATGGGTTCTGTTTCTACTACTACTGGTTTGACGGTCGCCGCATCCTCGAGTTGCCGCTGGACAACTATCTGAAGAGTGACATCGAGTTCCCGTTCTGCGTGTGCTGGGCCAATGAGAACTGGACCCGCACCTGGGACGGGCTCGAGAAGGATGTGCTGCTCGAGCAGAAGCACGGCGCCGATGAGGACCGCCGTTTCCTTGAGGACATCCTGCCGCTGCTCAAGGATCGCCGCGCGATCAAGGTCGATGGCAAGCCCATGCTGTTGGTCTACCGTGCAGACCTGTTCCCGGACGCGAAGGCAACGGTCGCGCGCTGGCGCGAGGTGGCCCGCGAAAACGGTGTGGGCGAGATCCATCTGGTCGCAGTGCAGTTCTATGGCATCGTGGATCCGCGTGATTGGGGCTATGACGCTGCCGCGGAGTTCCCGCCGCACACCTTCATCGGCGCGGAGAATCGTTTGACGCGACCGATCGATATCACCAATCCCGAGTTCCGTGGTGGCCTCGTCGATTACCGCAAGGTGGTCGCCCAGTCCATCAGCCGGCCCAAGCCCGACTTCCGCTGGTACCGCGGTATCGTGCCTTCCTGGGACAACACGGCACGGCGCCAGCACACCTCGCACACGCTGGTCGACGCCTCGCCGTCGATCTACCAGTACTGGCTGCGCCGCCTGGTCGAATACACCCGCGTCAACAACGCGCCCGAGGACCAGCTGCTTTTCATCAATGCCTGGAACGAATGGGGTGAAGGCTGCCACCTGGAGCCGGACCTGAAACACGGCCTGGCCTACCTGGAAGCGACGCATGCGGCGCTGAACGGCGCTGGCAGTGACGAGGAGTTGATGGAAGACGAGGCGCTGCTGCGCGCGCTCGGTGGAGAGCGCATGAAGGCGCTTCTGGACGATCGCGAACGCCTGGTCAACGATGTGGTTCTGCTTTCCGCCGAAGTGCGTCGGACCAATCCGCAGGGTATTTCCTCGGTTCCGAGACCGGGCCTGCGCGCGTTCATCGGCCGTTGCCTCCGGCCCTTCCCCCGCCTGCGTTCCTTCGCGGTGCGGGTCTACCACGCGTGGCGCGCATGAGTTCCGTCCGTCGCGTTGCAGTTGTCGCCCACTTCGACGCCGAAGGCCGGTTGACCGACTTCACGCGCCGGTTGCTTGAAGGCCTGTTGCGGCACGCAGAGCGCATCGTCCTGGTGTCGACCCGGCTGGCCCCTGACCAGATGGTGGGCCTGGATGAGCGCATCACAATCATCGTTCGCGAGAACGTCGGATACGATTTCTACTCGTTCCGGACCGGCGTGCTGGCCATGGAGGCGTTGTATGCCTACGACGAGCTGATCATCGCCAATGACAGCGTGCTGATGATTGATCCGGAGGGCCTGGACCGTGCCTTCGCGAAGATGCAGGGCGTGGAATGTGGCGCCTGGTCGATGACAGAGTCGCAGCAGGTCAGCCGACACCTGCAGTCCTACTTCATGGTGTTCCGCAAGGACGTCTTCTTCAGCCAGTACTTCCATCAGTTCTGGCGTGATGTGCGGGTGCTGGATGACAAGTGGGAAATCATTCTTTCCTATGAAATCGGCCTGACCCAGTGGCTGTTGCATCACGGTGTACGTATTGCTTCGGCGTTCCAGCCTGGCGCGGAGGGCATGCAGAAGCTGGCCGCGCGCCTGGGACGCAAGCGCGAACGTGACGCGGCTCCGGACAGCGTTGCTGCCCCGGGAGCATTCGAGATCCAGCAGGCCAACCTGGTCCACTACCTGTGGGACGACATCTACCGGCAGTTCGGTTTCATCAAGACCGAAGTGCTGCGCGATGATCCCAATGGTGTGCAGGACGTTGGCCTGTCCAGCTTGATCGCCGATCCCATGTGCCTGGGCCAGGTCGAGGAGGAAGTCGCCAGGATGCGGGCCACGCGTGTCAACGTGATGCCATTGCTTGCCCAGGACAGTCAAGGAATTTCACAGGAAGAACTGCAACGCTATGGTGTCGGCGCCATTCCCGCCGACAAGCTGAAGTCGCGATTTGCCATCGTGCTTCACCTCTATCACCTGGACCTGATCGAATCGATCCAGGGCTACATGAAGAACGTGATCGTCGATCATGATCTGTTCGTGTCGGTGAAGTCCGTGGCCGACCGTCGTGTCGCGGTGCGCTTCTTCGAAGAGCGCGGGGTGCGTGCCTTCGTCTTCGTGCACCTTAACATCGGACGGGACGTTGGCCCGTTCATCAGCCTGCTTAACAGCGGCCTGCTCGACCGCTACGACGCGGTCTGCAAGATCCACTCCAAGAAGAGCGTGTACCACGACGGCGGTGGCCAGTGGCGGGACGAGTTGATGAAGTCCCTGCTGGGCTCATCGCATACGGTGTTGAAGATCCTGCGCGCCTTCAGGCATGAGTCCAGCTGCGGCATCGTGGGTCCGGAGCACGCCTATGTCAGCAATGCCCGGTTCTGGGGCGGCAATGAGGAACGGCTGCGTCGCCTCGCCGCCGAAACCGGCATCGAGGACGCGCGTGTCCGGCTGGGCTTCTTCGCCGGAACGATGTTCTGGTTCCGCCCCGCGGCGCTTGAGGCGCTGCGCGAGCGTGCCTTGTTGCTGAGTGAATTCGACCCCGAAGCAGGGCAGCTGGATGCCACGCTGGCGCACGTCATCGAGCGCCTGTTCGTCCTGTGGGTGGAGCAGGCGGGCTACTTCGCAGCGACCACCCGGCAGCCGGATGCTGCGCTGTGTCATGAAAATTACGTGAATCAGGGTATATCTGTACTACCGTCCTGACTATTTCCCAATGGAGCTTCGAGATGGAAGACCGGCTGTGGTACGAGCGCATTGTCCGTTCCATCAACGAGCCTGCATTGGGTCTGCCGGGGTTTCCCTCGACCTACCAGCAGGAGGTGTTCGTCGGGAAATCCAACGAGGCAGCTCTTGCAGAGGCGTTTCATTTCTATCAGCTGGTCAAGGCCGCCAGTCACCCGTTGCGTCGGAATTCACCGGTGCTCGACTTTGGTGTGGGCTGGGGACGGATACTGCGTTTCTTTCTCAATGATGTCGATCCGTCGTACTTGTACGGAGTGGACGTCGATCCCGAAATTCTAGAGGTTGCGCGCTCTACTGGGGTGCCGGGCAATCTTTCCCAGATCCAGCCCAACGGTCGACTGCAGCACCCGGATGGGCGATTCGCGGTCATCTATGCGTTCTCGGTGTTCTCGCATCTCTCTGAAGCCTCGGCCCGCCTCTGGTTGGCGGAGCTGATGCGTGTGTTGAGGCCCGGTGGCAGTCTAGTGCTGACCACGACGACCGATCGCTTCCTGGAACTGTGCGAGGCGTGTTCCTACAAAGTCAGCGACCGTAACCAGTACGAGGAAGACTACGCAACGATGTTTGCCGACCCGGCCGATGCCCGCCGTCGCTACGCTGCCGGTGAGCATGTGTACGCTGCCGTGGCTGGCAATGCCGAGGTGTTGGAGGCATCCAACTACGGCTGGGCAGCAATGCCGCCAGCGTTCGTCGAGCGGGAGGTTGGCAGCATGGCGGAGTCGATTTCGTTCATCGAGGCAACAGAACAGCTTCCCCAAGGGGTTTTCACCATCCGCAAACCCGCAACATTCGCACAGCGTGCAGTGCGGAAGTTGCGGGCCACGCTTTCTGCCTGAATAGTGTCCGGGCACGGTTCAGGCCGGTGCCCGGACTCGATCAATTGCCGACCTGCCGTGATGTCACGGCCTCCTGCCGGTTGCCGAAGAAGCGCGAGTAGAACACCTTCCCATAGCGGATGAACGGAACTTCGATCAGGCGGTAGGTGGCGTAGGCAATGGCAATTGACACCAGGAGAGTGCCGATAGCCGCGATCATGTAGGTCTGCGTCGCGGGCCAGTCATGATGCTGATTGAGCCGGTCGTACCACGGGCGCAGTGTGTTGATGACCGGGCCATGTGCAAGATAGAGCGAATAGCTGATCGTGCCCAGGAAACGCGTGAGTCGATTCACCAGCAGGCGAATGGGATTGAGCGCCAACCCGATGATCAGCAATGAGTACCAGACCGCTGGCCACATGTAGGGATGACCCGCAAATATTCTGTCGTCCACCCAGCTGTTGCTGCGTGCCACAAAGATGCAGGCAGCGGCCAGCAGCAGAAGAATGCCCAGTGAACGCTCCTGCTCACCGGGTTCATTGACCAGGCGTTCTTTGAGCAGGTAATAGCACACGGCACCGAACGCAAAGATCGGCAGATCCTTGATGAAAAGCCATTGCCCGATGCTGGCCGCCGTCTCCTGCGAAAGCGGTAGATAGGGCAGGGTGAAAATCATCGCGAAGTAGGCAAGGAGGGTAGCCAGCAGCAGCGACCATGCCTCCACAAGATTGCGTGTGCGGAAATAGATGATCGGGAAAATGGCGTAGAAGAGCATTTCCACGCCAATGGTCCAGCTGGCCATGACCAAGCCGCTCTGGTTCCCCGGTACCAGGTTGAACACGAAGAATATGCTCTGCAACACCGCGGCAGGGGTAACCGGAAGGTGATACACCTGCGTCATCAGGATGCAGGTGACCACGAGCCACGCGTAGAACAGGGGGGCAATCCTGAAAAAGCGGTGGGTGAAGAAGGAGACGATCGGCCGCGCTTCCTTCAATCTCGCAGGCATGGTGAAGAACAGCGAGAAACAGCTTACGACGAAGAACAGCATGACGCCGGTCCCGCCCTGGGCGACGAATCCGGACAACCAGGAGGGAGCCGCCACGCCTCCCACGTAGACCAGATGGAACAGCACCACGTAGGCCGCGGCGATGCCTCGCAGGGCGTCGAGGAAATGCAGTCGTTCACCACGCCGTATGGGCGTGGGACTGCCTGGATTCGAGGTATTGTCCGGTGTGACCGGGGAGTTGAGCGATCGCATCAATGAGGCTCTTGGTCCAGCAGGCGTGGTTGCAGGGCTGCCTGGCAAAGGCGGATAGGAAGATGGCAAACGGTTTGCGGGTTTGCGGGCACTCGATCCGCCTTGCGCCAAACCGCTGGACTACAATGGGCGCTCAAGCTTCATGGCGTATCAGATCGCCGCTGCCACCCGGATACGTACGGCAGCCTGGCCGACCCTGACGGGATGATTGTCTACAGCGGACCGGCAGTGTCAATGGGCGCTGCGGCCACGTGCTGGATCGGCGTCTTCATCCCGCCCACCTACCGAAACAGGAAACAGCATGCCGGAATACAACGTGCCCAACACCGAGGACAAGGCATCAGCCTGGGGAACACTGGCCTCTGTGATTGCCTGTGTCCTGACTGTTTTGATGATCACGCCATTGGCTCCCGCCATGCCCTTCCCGGGCCTGGATGGGTCCTGGAGTTACGCGATGAACATTGCCACGGCCGAGCATCTTCGCTTTGGCAAGGACATCGTGTTCACCTTTGGGCCGCTGGCCTCGATCTATACGCGTGTCTACAGCCCCGCCACCGACTGGATGATGCTGCTGGGGTCCGCGCTCATCGCCGTCGCCCTGTTCGCCGGCTTCTTTGCGGTTGCCTCTGCACGCAAGCGTGTGCTTCTGCTGATCCTGCCGGTCGTGATCAGTCTGGCCTGGGGGCGTGATGCGGTGTTCATGCTGGTCCCGGTGTTGATCCCGTTCGTGTTGCACCGGGGATTGCAGCGCGGGCGTGCGTGCACTGCCGCCCTGTGCCTGCTGGCATCGGCTTCGGCCATCCTGCCACTGGTCAAAGGGAACTTTGGCCTGTTGCTCGGCCTGGCGGTGCTGGTCAGTGTGATCATGTGCTGGCGCGTCCAGCGACGTTCCGTACTTTTGATCATTGCCGTGGCCGGGACCTCCCTGCTGGCTGCGTGGTTGGCGAGCGGGCAGCGCCTGCTGGACCTGCCAGGCTACTTCATCGCCCAGGCGCCCATTGTCTCGGGCTATACCGATGCGATGTCGGTAAGCGGAAGCCTGCGCGACATTGTCTTCTATCTGCTGGCGGCACCTGTGCTGCTGTTCCTGTCCGTGCAGCGTCCGGTGCGAGAATACTGGTATGCACCCGTGATGGTCGCGGCCTATCTGTTCGTTGCGTTCAAGTCTGGCTTCGTGCGGCACGATGAGCATGCATTCGTCGCCGCTGTCGCCCTTGCATATGTTGGATTGTTGATCGTATTGACACGACGGGGGCGCTGGGGGGCGACGGCATTCATCGTGGCGATGCTCGCATGGGCTGGCATCACCCACACCTACGCCCGCGTCGGTTGGGACAGCAGTGTTGCCCGATTTGCCGAGATGGTGCGCAAACCGCTTTTGGGGACCTGGCAGCGCCTGACCCAGCCTGACGTGCTGCCCGCGCAGTACGCGGCGATTACTGCTGGATTCGGCCAGCGTGCGCCTTTCGCGGGCTATCACGGCGAAGCAGATGTATACCCTGTCGACCTTGGGGCGCTGATCGGTTCAGGGGCGATCTGGAAGCCTCGTCCGGTGCTGCAGAGCTATTCGGTCTACACGCCTGCATTGTTGCGGGCAAACGCGGAACACCTGCAGGCAGACCCGCCCGCGCGCGTGTACTTCAATGCCGATCCTATCGATCATCGCTATCCAGCCTTGGAGGATGGCGCGAGCTGGCTGTCCCTGCTGGCGGCTTTCACGCCGAAGGCGCTTGAGGGCGGCTTTGCAGTGCTCGAAAAGGGGGACGATGCCAAAGCGGTGCTTCAACCCTCCAAGGCGTCCCAGGTCGATGCTGTTCTTGGCAAGGATGTAGCCGTGGCCGACTGGCAGGAGCCGGTCTGGGTGACTCTGGACATTCGTCCGACCCTTCTGGGCAAGGTGTTCTCCACGCTCTACAAAGCCCCCAAATTGTCGATGAAAGTGCGCTATGAAGATGGCAGCACCGCTGATTATCGAATGGTGGCCGGCATGGCGAAGACAGGCTTCCTGCTCTCACCAACGGTGTCCAGTGCAAAGGACTTCATAGCGCTTCGTTCCATTCATAGGCATGAGCTGCTCGATGCGAAGAGGGTCGTGTCCTTCGGTATTGCCGGCGACCGTGGTACGCGCCTTCTGTGGAACCTGGACTATCAGGTCGGCTTCTCCCGTCTTGATATCCCGAAGGCAGCCGAAGCGGACCGGATTCTGGTGCCTGACTGGCAGGCGGCCCAGCCGCTGTCCTCCTACCCTGCAGGCGGGGACTGCAATATCGATGAAGCCGATCACCGCCCTGTCACGGCAAGCATGGAGCTTCCTGAGCGTTTGTTCACCATTCGTGGCTGGGCTGCACTCGATGGACCGCAAGGCAAGCCAAGCGATGAAACGTTCCTGTTGCTTACAGGTGGCGATGCTGTGTCCTACCGCATCCCGATCACCCCGATGCTGCGTCCGGATGTGAGTGCTCACTTCCAGCAGCCGAGCCTGGAATACTCGGGGTACGAAGCGACCATTGATGGCAGCCGCCTGCCAGCGGACGCTCAGATCCGGGTTCTGCAGAGCACTGCGGAAGGTGTCGTGCAATGTGCAGGGGCGGTGATCACTGTGCGCAGACCGCAGGAGGCGCTGGCCCCTGAGAAGATCGGCACTGCGCGGTGATCAGTCGTCCTGCACGTGAGTGGGCAGGGAAGGCTGGAACAGCAGAAGCAGCTGCTGAAGTACCAGTTCGTGGCCATTGCGGTTGGGATGGTTCGACTGTGCCATCAGTTGTGCACGAACGCCACGGAACGCCACGAATGCGGCCAGGCTGTCCACCACCGGTGTCTGGGTGCTCTCACCCAGCTGGCGGATCATCTCAGCTTGCACGGCAAGGGGATCGCCAGGGTCGGAGGGGTCCGACGCCGTGTCCCAGGTGGGCGTGAGCAGCACAGGACAGATTCCCGCGTTGCGCGCCTTGACGAGCATGCCCGCCAGGTTCGACCGAGCCTTCGCCGGGCCCAGGCTCCGGTCGTTCAGCCCGAAATCAATCAGCACCACTCGGGGATGATGATCCAGCACATCGCGGTTGAAGCGTGCCGTGCCTTGATCCGAGTTCTCACCGCCGACCGCTGAGGTAATCACATTCAGTACTGCGTGCGGATGGCTGTCCAATAGGGCGTCCTCGAGCAGCCTGGGATAGGCATCCCGCTTGTGCACCGAAGGCGTGGCGGCATAGCCCGCCGGAACGCTGTGACCAAACGCAACAATGTTGATCGTAGTGTTGTTCGGCCATTCCTTATCAAGCTCGGCCACAACTCCGGCTATGCAACGCTGGCCTTCGGTCATGGGGGTCGCGGTTGATGCATCGGCTGGTTGTGCAGAAAACAGTGCCATGCTCAGGGTCAGCAGGGCACTGCATGCAGAGGCGGCATTCATTGGCGGAAAGAGAAGCGTTTGTGTCCGAGGTAACTGGTGACCACAGGCACGGCGACGCCAATGGCGTGCGCAATGGTCTCATTGTGGAAATCCACTCCCAGCGCCGGCAGCAACCAGCGTGCCAGCAGAAGACTGATTGCCACCGTCTGGCCCACCGCCGCCAGATTGATCAGGATGAACCAGAGTACCTGGTGGTGCAGCCGGTTGCTGGCCTGGCCGAACACGAACAACTTGTTCAATGTGAATGCGGTGATCATGCCCAGGCAATAGGCGATCACAATGGCAGGGACATAGTGCAACCACTGGCTGATGACAATACGCGAGCCGAAGTTGATTGCAGCCGCAAGCCCGCCCGCAACCACGAACAGGATGAACTGTCGAGACAGGGCAGGTATCTTCACTGTTTGACCGACGTTGCGGAGGCAAGCTCAGCCAGCGTCTGCCCCACCGCGATGCTCTCGTTGATCGAGCGGTCTTCCGGGTAGTAGTACGCGGTGTCGGCCATGTAGAAGCCCTGCAGCGGGGTCTTCATCGGCGGCAGCATATCCTGGAAGCCCGGCGGGCAGATCGTCTGCGCATACTCGTAGCGATGGCAGTGCGTGGCCTTGATCCATTCCGGCTTGAACGCTGGGTTGATCATCGGCAGGTAGCTGATCACTTCGTCGATCAGCTGCTGGTTGCTCCATTGCCACTTCGGGTGGGTCTTGGGCATGTAGTACGGCGCGTACAGGATCTTCTGCTCCGGATCGTGGCCCGGGTTGAGGTTGCTGTACTCGATCACGCCCGGGATCTCGATGCCCGGATCGCTGATG
>Ga0308165_1003574_pt1 | contig 16505 bp, 11 predicted proteins | sample PhyWR2_FD_201032 | JGI IMG/M metagenome (GOLD analysis project Ga0308165, IMG submission 201032) | Phyllosphere microbial communities from UC Gill Tract Community Farm, Albany, California, United States - DLSLW.R2 | ecosystem: Host-associated > Plants > Phyllosphere > Unclassified | place: USA...
CCATGGCCTTCTTCGAATCGAGCATGCCTTCGTCCATGTTGATGTCGATCACCTGGGCGCCTGCTTCGACCTGTTGCAGGGCGACTTCCAGGGCTTCGGTGTAATTGTCTTCACGGATCAGGCGGGCGAATTTGGCGGAACCGGTGATGTTGGTCCGCTCGCCGACGTTGACGAACAACGACTGGCGATCAATCGTGAACGGTTCCAGGCCGGACAGGCGGCAGGCTTTGGGGATGTCCGGAATCTGGCGCGGCGCATAACCGGCCACGGCCTTGGCGATGGCTTCGATGTGACCTGGCGTGGTGCCACAGCAGCCGCCGACGATGTTGAGGAAGCCGCTCTGGGCGAATTCTTCGATGACCTTGGCGGTTTGCGACGGCAATTCGTCGTACTCGCCGAATTCGTTGGGCAGGCCGGCGTTGGGGTGCGCGGAAACGTGGGTGCTGGCCTTGTTCGAGAGCTCTTCCAGGTAAGGACGCAGTTCACTGGCGCCCAGGGCGCAGTTCAGGCCGACCGAGATCGGCTTGGCGTGGGCCACCGAGTTCCAGAACGCTTCGGTAGTCTGGCCGGAGAGGGTGCGGCCGGAGGCATCGGTGATGGTGCCGCTGATCATGATCGGCAACTCGATGCCCAATTCCTCGAACACGCCTTGGACGGCGAAAATCGCCGCCTTGGCGTTGAGGGTGTCAAAGATCGTCTCGATCAGAATCAGGTCAGCGCCGCCTTCGATCAGGCCTTTGGTCGATTCGGTGTAGTTCTCCACCAGTTCGTCAAAGGTGACGTTGCGGTAGCCGGGGTTATTCACGTCCGGGGACAGCGAGCAGGTGCGGCTGGTCGGGCCCAGCACGCCGGCGACAAAGCGTGGTTTGTCGGGCGTTTCGAGGGTTTTTGCGTCGGCGATCTTGCGCGCCAGCCGTGCGCCTTCTACGTTCAACTCGTAGCTCAAGCCTTCCATGCCGTAATCGGCCATGGAAATCCGCGTGGCGTTGAAGGTGTTTGTTTCAAGAATGTCAGCGCCGGCATCCAGGTAGGCTTTCTCGATGCCACCGATCACGTCAGGGCGCGTCAGCACCAGCAGGTCGTTGTTGCCCTTGACGTCGCTCGGCCAGTCAGCGAAACGCTTGCCACGGTAATCCTGTTCTTCGAGCTTGTAGCTCTGGATCATCGTGCCCATGCCGCCATCGAGAATCAGAATGCGCTCTTTGAGGGCGTGCTTGAGTGCTTGAAGGCGAAGGCTGCGATCGGACATTAGAACTACTCGGAAAGACCATTACGAAGGGGCGGAATCATAACAAACCTGCGGGCTTCTAGAGCATGTGCAGGTTTTGCATGAATATCACTCATGTTGGTGGGGCGGCCGGGTCTGTACAATCGCGGCGTTTTTCAAGGATCGGAACAGACCATGTCGTATCGCGTCGTCATCGGCAGCGTGTTGCTGCTTTTAAGTTGGGGCGCCGTGGCGCAAGTTCTGCCGGCTGCGCCGGGGCTTTCCTACACCCGCGATATCCAACCGATCTTTACCGAAAAGTGCGTGGCTTGCCACGCCTGCTATGACTCCGCCTGCCAGCTCAACCTGGGCAGTGGCGAAGGCGCGGCGCGTGGCGCCAGCAAATCGCCTGTCTACGACGGGGAGCGTACCCAGGCGGCGACGCCAACCCGGTTGTTTTATGACGCGACCGGCAAGCGTGCCTGGCAACAGAAAGGCTTCTACTCGGTACTCGACGCCCAGGGCAGCCAGGCCGCGCTGATGGCGCGGATGCTGGAGTTCGGCCACAACACGCCGTTGCAGCCCAATGCCAAATTACCGCAGGACATCGTCCTGGGTCTGAACCGCGAAAACACCTGCGCCATGCCGGCGGAGTTCGATACCTATACCAGCACCCATCCTGGACAGGGCATGCCCCTGGCCGTCACCGGCCTGACCGATCAGCAATATCAGACTTTGCAGCGCTGGCTCGCTTCGGGGGCGCCGATTGACGAGAAGGGCCTGGCGCCAAGCGCAAACGAAGCGATGCAGGTGATGCAATGGGAAAATCTGCTCAATGCGCCGGGCGCCCGGCAAAGCCTGGTAGGGCGCTGGTTATACGAGCACTGGTTCCTTGCGCACCTCTATTTCAAGGACGGCGAGCCGGGGCATTTTTTCCAGTGGGTGCGCTCGCGGACGCCAACGGGTCAACCGATCAACGTGATCAACACCCGCCGCCCGAACGACGATCCCGGAACCGAGTTCTACTATCGCCTGTGGCCGGTGCAGGGTGTGATCGTGCACAAGACCCACATCACCTACCCGCTGAGCGCAGCAAAGATGGCGCGGGTCAAAAGCTTGTTCTACAGCGGCAACTGGCAGGTCAACGCATTGCCGGGCTACGGGCCGGAGCGCCGAGCCAACCCGTTTTCGACGTTCGAGGCCATTCCGGCCCAGGCGCGCTACCAGTTCATGCTCGATAACGCCGAATACTTCGTGCGCACCTTCATTCGCGGGCCGGTGTGCCGGGGCCAGATCGCCACGGATGTGATTCGCGACAACTTCTGGGCGTTGTTCCAGGCGCCGGAGCACGACCTCTACATCACCGACCCCAATTACCGGGGACAGGCTACGCCGTTGCTGGCGATGCCGGGACAGAACGACGACGTTGGCAGCGTCATCGGCCTGTGGCACGACTACCGTAACAAGCGCAACGAGTACGAAGCCTTGCGGCGCGACAGCTACGCTGACCTGCCGGCGCCAAGTTGGTCGACCCTTTGGGCCGGTAACGACAATGCGCTGCTGAGCATCTTCCGTCATTTTGACAGCGCCGCCGTGACCAAGGGCCTGATCGGCGAAGTGCCGCAGACGATGTGGCTATTCGACTACCCCTTGCTGGAACGCACGTACTACCAGTTGGCGGTGAACTTCGACGTGTTCGGTAACGTGTCCCATCAGGCGCAGACGCGGTTGTATTTCGACCTGATCCGCAACGGCGCCGAACAGAACTTCCTGCGTCTGATGCCGGCCAATTCTCGCGAGGGTTACCTTGATGACTGGTACCAGAACAGCGGCAAGATCAAGATGTGGATGGACTATGAAGATATCGACGACGACAAGCCCACCGCGCTGAAACTCGACCCCAAAGACCCCAAGTACAATTTCGCCCAGCAATTGCTCGTGCGCTATGGCGAGCTGAACGCCAAACCAGACCCGATCAACCGTTGCGACGGCGCGTATTGCTCACGTCCCAACATTGACCCTGAGTTGCAAAGTGCCGAACAGGTCCTGAGCCGCCTGACTTCGCGTCCTGCGGCGGGATTGAAAGTGATTGACCAGTTGCCGGAAGCGACGATGCTGCGAATCCAGACGTCCAGCGGCAAGCGCGAGGTCTACAGCCTTCTGCGCAACCGCGCCCACAGCAACGTGGCGTTCCTGCTCGGCGAGTCGCTGCGCTACCAGCCGGGGCTGGATACGCTGACCATCTTCCCGGGCGTGCTCAGCAGCTACCCGAATTTCATCTTCAACATTCCTGCGGCCCAGGTGCCAGCGTTCGTAGAGGCCATGGAAAATGCCAAGGACGCCAATCGTTTCGAGAAAATCGTCGAACGTTGGGGGATCCGCCGCAGTCATCCGCAGTTCTGGTTCTATTTCCATGACCTGAGCCAGTACATCCATGAAACCGATCCGGTGGAAGAGGGCGTGCTGGACATGAATCGCTACGAGAATCTTTGATCGACCTTTGCCGGGGTGGCGGTGTCGGACTCTATATACACCGCCGATTCCCCTGCCTGTGCTGATCCCCCTGTGGGAGCGGGCTTGCTCGCGAAGGCGGTGTCTCAGTCGCCACATGAGCTGACTGGCACGCCGCTTTCGCGAGCAAGCCCGCTCCCACAGAGGCAATGCAAGCGGGGGAAACAATTCCCGGAGAGCGATCGATGTTGATTTCCGTACAGGCACTGCGCGCCCTCGCGGCCTGGACCGTGGTCTGCCACCATTTCATGCAGATTTTCTTCGACTTCCAGGCCCGTGGGCCGATTGGACAGTTGGTCATCGACAAGGGCGCGGTGGGGGTCGATATCTTCTTCGTCATCAGCGGCCTGGTGATTTTCCTTTCCACCGAAGGCAAATCGCTTCCACCTGGGCGCTTTCTGCTCTACAGGCTGTTTCGCATCGTGCCGGCCTATTGGCTGTACACGGTGCTGATGGCGTTGCTCGTTGTGTTCGCCCGGCCCTTATTGCCGGATCAGACGGTCGACTGGTCGCATTTCCTCTTGTCGTTGCTGTTCATTCCCACCCAAAACCCCGGCGGCTACGGGATTTATCCGACGCTCAATGTCGGCTGGACGCTCAATTACGAAATGCTGTTTTACGTGCTGTTTGCCTGGGCGCTGTTGTTCCGCCTGCAATGGCGGCTGCTGATCGTCGCGGCGCTGCTGTTTGCGGTTTGTGAGGCCTGGACCGGCTATGGCTGGATCAGCGAGTTTTACCGGTCGAGCATCGTGTATGAGTTCCTGTTGGGCATCGCCATCGGCATGATCTACCGCGGTGGGTGGATCAAGCCCGGCTTGTATCTGCCCCTCATGGGGATCGGTGGTGCGCTGCTGATCATTTACCACCTGCCGCCGCAACCACGCTTTCTCGCCTGGGGCTTGCCCAGTGCGGTGCTGGTGATGGCCTGCATGGCGTTGGAGCGCTTTTTCGAGAATCGCCGGCTGCTGAAATGGCTAGGGGATTGCTCCTACTCGGTGTATCTGATGCACGTGATGGTGTTGTCGGCAGGCGGCTTTATCGCGCAGCGCTACGGGGTAGACCCGTACGTGATGTTTATCGTATGCGTCCTTGCCATCGGCGCAGGGTCCTGGGCAAGTTATCAATGGGTGGAAAAGTGCAGCTATCGATGGCTAAAACAGCGGATTGACGGCGAATTCGCTCGCCAAAGTCAGTCGGTTATTTCCCGACAAAAATACTAGGACTTTGTGCGACGCGATGATTGGCGTAAACTGCGCCCAAGCCTGTGAGGAGTTTCCATGACTGCTATTACTATCACCGACGCCGCCCACGATTACCTGGCCGATCTGCTCTCCAAGCAGAACACTCCAGGCATCGGCATCCGCGTCTTCATCACCCAGCCCGGCACCCAATACGCCGAAACCTGCATTGCCTATTGCAAGCCGGGCGAGGAAAAACCCGAAGACACCGCACTGGGGCTGAAAAGCTTCACTGCCTACATCGACTCGTTCAGCGAAGCTTTCCTGGATGACGCGGTCGTGGACTACGCCACCGACCGTATGGGTGGCCAACTGACCATCAAGGCGCCAAACGCCAAAGTACCGATGGTCAACGCCGACAGCCCGATCAACGAGCGTATCAACTACTACCTGCAAACCGAGATCAATCCGGGGCTGGCCAGCCACGGCGGTCAGGTCAGCCTGATCGACGTGGTGGAGGACGGCATCGCCGTTCTGCAGTTCGGCGGCGGTTGCCAGGGCTGCGGCCAGGCCGACGTAACCTTGAAGGAAGGCATCGAGCGGACCTTGCTCGAGCGCATCCCCGAGCTCAAGGGCGTTCGCGACGTGACCGACCACACGCAGAAAGAAAACGCCTACTACTAAGGTGTTCGCTGCGACATGAAAAACGGCGCCCCGTGAGCGCCGTTTTTTTATGCGTTAAATTCGAGGGCCTCAAGGGCGATACAGGTGTGCATGCCCAGCCCGATACAACGACGACTCACTGAACTGATCACTGCCCAGCACCCGCCCAACCAGAATCAACGCCGTGCGCCGAAACCCCTTGGCCTCAACCTTTGCGGCAATATCCTCGATCGTCCCCACTACCCAGTCCTGATCCGGCCAGGTCGCCCGGTGTATCACGGCAATGGGGCAATCGGCGCCGTAATGCGGCAGCAATTCAGCCAGGATTTTGCGCAAATGGTTGACGCCCAGATGAATCGCCATGGTCGCCCCGTGCTGCGCCAGACTGCCCAGCTCTTCACCGACCGGCATCGCGGTCTTATCGGCGTAACGGGTCAGGATCACACTCTGTGATACGTCCGGCAGGGTCAGTTCTGCGCCCAGCAACGCGGCGCAGGCCGCCGTCGCAGTGACGCCGGGGACGACCTCGAATGGTATGCCCAGCTCGCGCAAATAGCGGATCTGCTCGCCAATCGCGCCATACAGGGACGGGTCGCCGGAATGCACCCGCGCCACGTCCAGGCCATTGGCATGGGCGGCATTGATCAGTTTGATGATCTGCTCCAGGTGCAGTTCGGCGCTGTTGACCACCTGTTCGGCGCTATGGCCTTCCAGCACGGCGGCGGGCACAAGGGAGCCGGCATAGATGATCACCGGACAGCTGCGGATCAGGCGCTGGCCTTTGACCGTGATCAGTTCCGGGTCGCCGGGACCTGCGCCAATGAAGTAGACGGTCATCGTCGTTTCCTGTCAAAAAAGGGTTGGGCAAGGCTTCAGATGAAGATTGCTCATGTTCAGGGGCGGGGATTATCGGGATTTTACGCTGCGCCGGCCAATGCCAGTGTCGCCTGGGCGTATTTTTGTCGTGAAATCAGCAAGGTCGCCGGTGCCTGAGTGAGTTGTTCGGCGAGGGCGAGGGCGGTGCTCTCGGCCACGCCGTAGCAGCCGGTGCGTTCGAAGGCGATCTGCGAACGGTGGCTTAAGCACGGCTCGTAGGGCGCCAGTTGTTCACTGCTGAAATACGTCAGCGGCAGGTCGAGTTGTGCAGCCAGTTCGATCAGGCCGGGCTCGTCACGTTTCAGGTCGATGCTGGCCAGGGCCTGTATTTGACGCAGTTCGATTTGATGAGCCTGGAGGACCTGGTCGAGCAAAGCGCGCAGCGTTTCGACCGGGCAGCCGCGCTGACAGCCCAGGCCGACCACCAGGGTCGGCGCTGTGCTTTCAATGATCATGCGTGGTTCTGACGACGGAACAGCCAGGCGCTGAGCAGGCCAAGGGCCAACCAAAACGCGACGTTAGTCAGTTGCGAAGCCATCTTGAATTGCGTTTCCAACGCTTCTGGCGCGAGCATCGAATGCACCTCCGGCTGCGGTGCGCCGATCACATGCGGAACGGCGATGATCGCCACGCCCAGCAATTTCATCAGCCAATGGCGGCTGAACACGATCAGGGCAATGCCGACAGCGGTCGAAGCGGCGGTGCCGATCCACCACATTTGCCGTTGCGCGAGATCCGCCGCGGCGGTGCCCGGCAGTTCAGGGGGCAGGCCTAGGGTTGGCGCCAGCACGAAAGTGGCGTAGCCCGCCAGGCCCCAGAGCAGGCCCTGTGCAGTTTTGGTCGGTGCGCGCAGTGTGTAGAGGCCGGCGAGCATCAGTGCAAAACCGACGGCGACGACAAGGTTGCCACCGGTGGTCGACAGCACGCGCTGCCAGCCGTCTTCCGGCTCCCAGGCTTCGGTGTCGTGGCTGTGCGCGGCCGTGCCGGCAGCGTGTTCATGCACTTCAACGGCGGCAGGCTCGGATTTCTCGTAGGTTTCGGCCTGCAAAATCAGCGGCGAAACCCAGAAACTTTGCAGCAGCGTGAGCAGCAGGGCGGCCAGCAGTCCGGAAAAACCTGCGGTTTGCGCGATACGCTTGATCATGTCGTCAGGTCTCAATGGCAAGGGAACGCGGCGCTGTGGCGGGTATCGTGGGCGGCGTTGTGGACCGCTTCGATGTGCGAGAAACCGGCGAAGTAGACCAGGCACGCGCCCAGGATTGATGCGCAGACGGCGACGGTCAGGCGTTGGGTCAGGGTGGTTGTGTGGCTGCTGGCCGGTGCGTGGCTGGTGCTGCTGATGATCGACATGGCGCTTCCCTCTGTTCTGTCAGGGTGACGAGAGCGCATGCAGACACCCTGCGTAGCGTGCACGCAGAGGTTCAAACAGCGCCCGCCCACCGCGGGTTTGTTGTTTTCGTGATCGTATCGTCACTGTGTGTTGCGGGCCGGTCTCCGGGCTCGCGAGGGGCTTGGGCATCTGCCGAAACCTGCAAGAATCGCCTTCCCATGCCGATGATCGGCACAGTGGATCTGATTCTTCGCTCGCTTACCGTTGCGGGGGCAGCACCGGACTGACATGGGCTTGAGTAAAGCACATGATTCACCGGTTTCCCGTTTCACCCTGTGAAGGGCACCCGTAACAAGGCGTGTAGGAGAGCATGGGGCGGCTTTGCCGTCAATCGACACCGGGTCGCCCCCATCGCGAGCAAGCCCGCTCCCACAGGGGACTGCGGACACCGGCCCATTGTGGGAGCGGGCTTGCCCGCGATGGCGTCCCGATTGCCGCCACAAGAATTTGACCCGCCCACAGACCATGCGTAGCCTTGTCGCTTCGAGGTTCTTCGCCATTGTCGAAGCTAAGAAGGGAACGCGGTCAATGCCGCGGCTGCCCCCGCAACTGTGAACGGTGTTGTTCGCTGCCACGCCACTGCATGCCCTGCACAATGGGTTCGCGGGAAGGCGCAGCGAATGCCGGGCCAACCGCCCGGCACACTGTCAGCCAGGAGACCTGCCTCGATCCAGATTCTCACTACAACCGGGCGGGGTGATCCGGTGGCGAAACTCTTGCGCGCACCGCTGTTGCAGCGCTTGTCGTCCCGTATGCCCGCCACCTTGCCAAAGGGCATCCGATGAAAACACTGGCCAAACTCCCCGTCACCATCGTCACCGGCTTTCTCGGCTCGGGCAAGACCACCTTGCTGCGCCACATGCTCGACAACGCCCAGGGCCGTCGTATCGCCGTAATCGTCAACGAGTTCGGCGAGCTGGGCATCGATGGCGAAATCCTCAAGCAGTGCTCCATCGGCTGCACCGAGGAAGAAGCCGTCGGTCGTGTCTTCGAACTGGCCAACGGCTGCCTGTGCTGCACCGTGCAGGAGGAGTTCTTCCCGGTGATGCGCGAACTGGTGGCGCGCCGGGGCGATCTCGACCACATCCTCATCGAAACCTCTGGCCTGGCACTGCCCAAGCCATTGGTGCAAGCCTTTCAGTGGCCGGAAATCCGCAGCGCCTGCACAGTCGACGCGGTGATCACCGTGGTCGACAGCCCGGCCGTCGCTGCCGGCACTTTCGCCGCGTTCCCGGATCAGGTCGACGCCCAGCGTAAACTCGACCCAAACCTGGACCACGAGTCGCCCCTGCACGAGCTGTTCGCCGACCAACTGGCCAGCGCCGACCTGGTGATTCTCAACAAGGCCGACCTGATCAACCCTGAAGACCTGGCCCGCGTGCGCCTGGAAGTCGCCGAAGAATTGCCGCCGGCGGTCAAGATCATCGAAGCCAGCAGCGGTCGCTTGCCCCTCGATGTGCTGATCGGCCTGGGTGCCGGTTCCGAAGAACACATCGACAGCCGTCACAGTCACCACGATCACCACCACGAAGGCGAGGACGATCACGATCACGACGCGTTCGACTCCATCTCCATCGAATTGCCCCAGGCCGACGAGAGCCTGTTGCTGGATGCGCTGACCCAGTTGGTGATCAAGCACGACATCCTGCGCGTCAAGGGCTTTGCGGCCATCCCCAACAAGCCCATGCGCCTGCTGATCCAAGGTGTGGGCACACGTTTCGACAAGCACTTCGACCGCCAGTGGGGCGCCGATGAAGCGCGCACCACACGCCTGGTGCTGATCGGCCAGGCGCTGGACGCCGTGCAACTCGAAGCGCAACTGCGCGCCGCGCTCAGCGTGTAACCCATGCACCTGCTCAGGACCCAGCCCGGCGGTTTCGTGTCGGATGACAACATCGCCGACCTTGGACAAACTCCCGCCGAGCTGGTGATCCTGTGCAGTGGCGACTCCAGCCTCGCCTTGCTCGCCGAGGCCGCGCAACAGTTACCCGACGATTACCCGAGCGTGCGCCTGGCCAATCCGATGCAGGTGCAGAATCACGCCTCGGTGGATTTGTACGTCGATGAAGTGTTGCGCCATGCCAAGGTGATCCTGATTTCGCTGCACGGCGGCATCGCCTATTGGCGCTATGGCGTCGAGCAACTGATCGAGCTGTCCCGGCGCGGCGTGCAATTGATTCTGGTGCCCGGTGATGACCGCCCGGACCCCGAACTCAGCGACCTGAGCACGGTAGCGGTCGAAGAGCGTGACCGGCTCTGGCACTACCTGCGCCAGGGCGGCATGGCCAACGCCCTGGACCTGTTCCGCTGTTTGGCGAGTCGCTGGCTCGGTCGCGATTACACCTGGAGTGAACCGCAAGCCCTGCCGCGCACCGCGATCTATCACCCGAGCAAAAGCCCGGCTGTGCTCAGCGACTGGCAAGCCGACTGGGAGGTCGGGAAGCCAGTGGCGGCAGTGCTGTTTTACCGCTCGCACTTGCAGGCGGCGAACACGGGCTTCATCGATGTGTTCTGCCAGCGCTTGCAAGCGGCGGGGCTCAATCCCTTGCCGGTTGCGGTGGCCAGCCTGAAAGAGCCCGGTTGCCTGACGGTGGTCGAGGACTGGCTGGACCAGGTCGACGCGGCGGTGATCCTCAACACCACCGGCTTTGCTCAATCCAGCCCGGAAGCGCCCCACCTGCGTCCGTTTCGTCGCAATATCCCGGTGATCCAGGCCATTTGTGCCCAGGACAACGAGCCCGGCTGGCGTGACAGCGAGCAAGGGCTGGGCCCGCGTGACCTGGCGATGCACATTGCGCTGCCGGAGCTGGATGGACGCATCATCAGCCGCCCGATCAGTTTCAAGGACCTGGCCTGGCGCAGCGAACGCAGCCAGTCCGATGTGGTGTGCTACCGGGCAGCGCCCGAGCGCATGGATTTTGTCGCTGAGCTGGCGTGGCGCTGGGTGGAACTTGCGCGGGTGCCCAATGGTGAGAAACGCATTGCCTTGATCCTCGCCAATTATCCGACCCGGGATGGGCGCATTGGCAACGGCGTCGGCCTCGATACGCCGGCCGCCGCCTTGAACATCCTTCGGGCGTTGCACGAGCAAGGTTACCCGCTGCCGGCCGAATTGCCGGACAGCGGCACCGCGTTGATCCAGCAATTGCTCGGTGGCGTCAGCAATGACCTCGACAATCTCGACCAGCGTCCGTGCCATCAGAGCCTCGCGCTGGATGACTACACGCGTCTGTTCGATGCCTTGCCCGAAGCCAATCGGCGGGCGGTGCTGGAGCGCTGGGGCGAGCCGGAGCAAGACCCGATGTGCCGGGGCGGGCGAATGATGATCGCCGGGCTGCGCTTGGGCCTGACGTTTGTTGGTATCCAGCCGGCCCGTGGCTATCAGGTGGACCCGAGCGCGGTCTATCACGACCCGGACCTGGTGCCGCCGCATGGCTACCTGGCGTTCTACTTCTGGTTGCGCCACGCCTACGGTGCGCACGGTGTGATTCACGTGGGCAAGCACGGCAACCTCGAATGGTTGCCGGGCAAGGGCGTTGGCCTGTCGGAAAACTGCTGGCCGGACGCGTTGCTCGGGCCGCTACCGAATATCTACCCGTTCATCGTCAACGATCCGGGCGAGGGCGCACAGGCCAAACGGCGCACGCAAGCGGTGATCATCGATCACCTGATGCCACCGCTCACCCGCGCAGAAACCTACGGGCCGCTGCGCAACCTGGAATTGTTGGCCGACGAGTATTACGAAGCGCGACTGCTCGACCCACGGCGGGCGCGGGAGTTGCAGCGTGACATCCTGCAACTGGTGCGCGAGACCCACATCGACCGCGAGTTGCAGCTGGACGAAAGCCTGGACAGTGACGCCGACGCGGCGATCTGGTTGCCGCGCCTGGATACGTATTTGTGCGACTTGAAGGAATCGCAAATCCGCGATGGCCTGCACATTTTCGGCGAATCTCCGACCGGACGTTTGCGCATCGATACGCTGCTGGCATTGCTGCGCATCCCACGTGGTGATGGGCGCGGGGCGCAGTCGAGCCTGATGCGGGCGTTGGCCAAGGCATTCGGATTAGGGTTTGATCCGCTCGATTGCGCGCTGGCCGATCCGTGGGGCGGGCCGAGACCGGAGGCGTTGCTGGCCGTCAGTGATGAACTGTGGCGCACGGCGGGGGATACCCGTGAGCGGCTGGAGTTGTTTGCCGCAGACCTGATCGTCCAGACACTGAATACCGCACCCTGTGGGGGCGGGCTTGCTCGCGATGGAGTATCAGACACTTTGGTGGTGACTGACACACCATCGCGAGCAAGCTCGCTCCTACAGGATGGAGGTGACTGGTCTGAAGTGAACACGATCCTTGACCATCTGAACAACACCGTCGCCCCACGCCTCGACGCCTGCGGCCCTGCAGAAATGCACGGCCTGCTCGACGCCCTCAGTGGTCGCTTCGTCCCCGCCGGTCCCAGCGGTGCGCCGAGTCGCGGTCGCCTGGACGTGCTGCCCACCGGGCGCAACTTCTATTCGGTGGACGTGCGCAACCTGCCCACCACCACCGCGTGGCGCATCGGCTTCCAGTCCGCCAACCTGATTCTTGAACGACATCTGCAAGACCATGGCGATCATCTACGCCAGCTTGGTTTGTCGGTGTGGGGCACCGCGACCATGCGCACCGGTGGCGACGACATCGCGCAGGCCATGGCGTTGATGGGCGTGCGACCGGTGTGGGCCACGGGCAGTCAGCGCGTCGACGATTTCGAGATCCTGCCGTTGAGCCTGCTCGACCGCCCGCGGGTGGACGTAACCTTGCGCGTTTCCGGGTTCTTCCGCGATGCGTTCGCCAATCTGATTCGTCTGTTCGACGCCGCGGTACAAGCCGTCGCTTCGCTCGACGAACCGGATGATCTGAATCCGTTGGCCGCCAAAGTGCGGGCCGAGCGTGAGAACCTGCTGCAGGCCGGGTTCGATGAAGACGCGGCGCGACGCCAGGCCGGTTGGCGCATTTTCGGCGCCAAGCCAGGGGCCTACGGTGCCGGTGTGCAGGGCGCCATCGACGGTCGCCTGTGGCAAAGCCGCGAGGACCTGGCCGAGGTGTACCTGAATTGGGGCGGCTATGCCTACGGCGGATCCGACGAAGGCACCGCTGCACGCGAGCAGTTCGCCCAGCGCTTGAGCCAGGTCCAGGCGGTGTTGCAAAACCAGGACAACCGCGAGCACGACTTGCTCGATTCCAACGACTATTACCAGTTCCAGGGTGGCATGCTTGCCGCCGTGGAAAGCCTCAGTGGCGCTGCGGCCGCCAGTTACCACGGCGACCACAGCCAACCGGATCTGCCAAAGATCCGCACGTTGAAGGAAGAACTGAACCGGGTCATTCGCTCGCGAGCCGCCAACCCGAAGTGGCTGGAGGGCGTCAAGCGTCACGGCTATAAAGGTGCGTTCGAGATGGCGGCGACGGTCGACAACCTGTTCGCGTTCGACGCGACGACGCAGTTGATCGACGATCACCAGTACGCGTTGCTGGCCGATGCCTATCTGCTGGACCCGGGGACCCGGGATTTTGTGCGCGAACACAACCCGCATGCCTTGCGTGATATGACCGAGCGCATGCTCGAAGCTCAGCAGCGTGGCCTGTGGAAGGAGCCGGGCGAGTACCGTGAGGCACTGGAAAACCTGTTGCTGGATATAGAAGAAGATGGCTAGCTTCCCCCCACACACGCTGTGCCTCCTGTGGGAGCGGGCTTGCCCGCGATAGCGTTGGGTCAGCGATTCATGTATCTACTGACGCACCACTATCCCGGGCAAGCCCGCTCCCACAGGGGAAATATGTTGCTGATAAAACGACGACCACGATCGAGACAGACTTAATGACCCACACCCCACATTTCCCGCTTTCCGCCGTGGTCGGCGCCGACGACTTGAAACTCGCGCTGTACCTGACTGCCATCGACCCGAAAATTGGGGGTGTGCTGATCGAGGGGCCTCGAGGCATGGCCAAGTCGACCCTGGCCCGGGGCCTGGCGGACCTGTTGGCCAGCGGCCAGTTCGTGACCCTGCCGCTGGGCGCCACGGAAGAGCGACTGGTCGGCACCCTCGACCTCGACGCAGCCCTGAGCGAAGGGCGTGCGCAGTTTTCCCCGGGCGTATTGGCCAAGGCCGACGGCGGTGTGCTGTACGTGGATGAGGTCAACCTGTTGCCGGACCATCTGGTCGACCTGCTGCTCGACGTCGCCGCCAGTGGCACCAACCTGATCGAGCGCGATGGCATTTCCCACCGACACTCGGCCCGGTTTGTTCTGATTGGCACGATGAACCCGGAAGAGGGCGAGTTGCGTCCGCAGCTGCTCGACCGCTTTGGTTTGAACGTCGCCCTGGGCGGTCACATCGCCCCACAGGCGCGTGGCCAGATCATCCGTCGGCGCCTGGATTTCGACAGCGACCCGCAGGGTTTTTGTGCGCACTGGGAAGCGCAGCAACAGGCGCTGCGCGAGCGCTGCGAGCAGGCACGTCGCCATCTGGCCAACATCCCGCTGGATGACGAAGCCCTGGCGCAGATTACCGAACGCTGTTTTGCAGCGGGCGTCGATGGTCTGCGTGCCGATCTGGTCTGGCTGCGCGCTGCCCGTGCCCATGCGGCGTGGCGGGGGGCGAGCGCGATTGGCAGGGAAGATATCGACGCGGTGGCCGATTTCGCCTTGCGCCATCGTCGACGCGAACCCTCGCCGCCGGCACCGCAACAACCCGCGCAGGCACCTTCTAAACAAGACGGTCACCCCGGCACCGGCCAGGGGCAATGGGGTGAAATGCCGGCCCAGGCCCTGCCGGTCGGCGACCGTCGCGAAGTGCCGAGCTGGCCAAAAAAGCCCTAGGCATTCGCCCTCGATCGCAAGCGGGGGCGAATGCCAGACCCCGCGCCGGACGCCTGGAGCATGGCAATCAGGGCAAGCGGCGTGCTGCGCGCGACGGCTCGGTGAACTGGCCGGGCACCTTGCTCAATGGCCGGCCGCGCCAGCGTTCACAGTTGCTGTTCCAATGGCGCACCCGCTCACCCCATGAGTTGTGGCTGGTGATCGTCGATGCCTCGGCTTCGACTCGACGCCATCAGGCCCTGAGCGATGCCAAGGGCTTGCTGGCGCAACTGTTCGACGACGCTTACCGCCAACGCGCACGCCTGGCGTTGTTAACGGCCAGCGGTGCCGCGCCGAAATGGCAGGTGCAGGGCTTGAAAGCTTCCAACGGCTTGCGTCACTGGCTCGATGGCCTGGGCGCCGGCGGCGGGACGCCCTTGCTGGCAGCGTTGCAAGAAGCCGAGCGTTGGATGAGCGCCCGCAAAAAACGCTTCCCGGCAGAGCAACAGCGCGTGCTGGTGGTCACCGATGGACGTTTGAAGGACTGCCCGACCCTGGCGCCGCTGGACTGCCCGGCCTTGCTGATCGACATCGAGCGCGGCCCGATCCGTCTGGGCCGCAGCAAGGTATTGGCGCAGCAGTTGCACGCTGAGTACCGGCACATCGACGAGCCCCTGTGAACACCGGACCTCTGTAGGAGCGAGTTCACTCGCGATGGTCGTCAACGATAACGCTGGCTGCCTGACACCCAGCGGTGTCTGGGCTTGCATCGCGAGCAAGCTCGCTCCTACAGGGGGGGCGTCAACGTTGACGCGGACTCGCTGTCACCCCACCCATCGCACTCCGAGACTCGCCCCGAAGGCATGGGCTGTGAAGCCAATGCCGAGCGGGTGCTGGCGTCACTCAAGCACCAGGGCTTGTGACGCGGGCTGAGCGGGTATCGGATTGCGCATCAACGTGCCCACCACCAGCGCACCGAGCAAGGCCAGTAGCCCGGCGACCCACAAAAGCATGCTGAAGCCGCCGACGAAGGCCTGGCGCGCCAGGGGCTCGATCAATGCGTGGGCGCTATCGGGCAGCAGGCTCATCGCCGCTGCCATGTCGCCAGCCACCACCCGTGACGCGATGCCCTGGGTCTGGCCCAGCCATTGCGCGCCCTGTGCCGATAGGCTGGCGTGCAGTAATTGCCCGGTTTGGCTGGACAACAAAGCACCGTACACGCCGATGGCCAGCACAATGGCGCTGAAACGCATGGTGGTGCTCATGCCCGATGCCATGCCGGTGCGCTCGCGGGGCACGCAGGCCATGATGTTTTTCTGGGTGTCGCCATTGAGCAATCCCGCGCCGGCGCCGGTGACGGCAATCGCCAGGGCGAAGGGCAGGTAACCACCGCTGCTGACGGCCCAGGCGCTCAACAGATTGCCGCAGCCGACCAGCGTCAATCCGCTGGCCATCATCGTCGCCGGGGCGAACCGAGTGGACAGGCGCACGCCAATGCGCGGGCAGATCAGCATCGTCAGGGCAAAGGGCAGCATGCCCAGGCCCGACGCGATGGCCGAAAAACCCAGGCCGTTTTGCAGGTAGAACGGCAGCAGGGTCATCATCACCTGGGCGCAACCGGCATAGGCGAACATGCCCAGCAATGCACCAATGAAACGAGGGTGCGTGAACAGTTGCAGGTCGATCATCGGCCGCCGTTGCAGTTTTTCAATCACCACGAAGAGGCCTAGCAACAAAGCACCGCCGAGCAGGCGGGCGTAGGTGGTCGGGTTGCTCCAGCCGATCCGGTTGGCCTCGATCAATCCCCAGATCAGGCACAACAGACTGCCGCTGAACGCCA
>Ga0308165_1003576_pt1 | contig 16497 bp, 13 predicted proteins | sample PhyWR2_FD_201032 | JGI IMG/M metagenome (GOLD analysis project Ga0308165, IMG submission 201032) | Phyllosphere microbial communities from UC Gill Tract Community Farm, Albany, California, United States - DLSLW.R2 | ecosystem: Host-associated > Plants > Phyllosphere > Unclassified | place: USA...
CCTTCTGCTTTATAACCTTTTGGAGTGGTCCATTTAACCAGTTCGGCAGTACCCCAATTGTAGGTTTTTTGCTGAGGATTGGTATTGCTTAATTTGGTTTCAGTTTTAAAATCAGTCGTAACGTAAACATTCGGCGATTCTACATAATTAGCTTTATCGTAAATATAAACGTCTGCATCTTCAGCTTTTAACAGGTTCGAATATTTAAATTTACCCATTATTACCAATTCGGGTGCTTTAACAGAACCTACGTTTGTGCGGTAAAAACCATTTTCTTTTGTTGCATTATTAAAACCATCCAACCAAACCAATTCGTTTGCTTTAACAAATTTACTGTCGGCATTTCTTTCAAATCTATTATCCTGCGTTACCCTTTCATAGCGGAAAGTAAGGTTGTTTGCCCTTCCAAATCCGGCAGTAATGTTTTTTGGAGCCGATTTTCCATCAGGTGAGAACGACCAGATATCGTATTTATCATAAATTAAAACAGCTTTATCGCCTTCCGTCCAGGTAGCTAAACCATATGCTGATGGTAAATCTGGTACATCATTTTCTTCATCAACAAATTTTTCACTTAAACTAGCGGTTAAAACGGTTACCTTTCCAGTGGCTACATTATAGGTACTCCAGCTGCCTGCTTTTCTATCAAAGTATAAAATGTAATTGCCTGCCGGAGAAGCCAATGCGTAACCATTCAGGTTTTCGATAATTTTCTTTTTTTGTCCGTTTTTAGTGTCAACCAGATAATAATCTTTAGAAGTTGATCCGCTCCATTGTGATTCGATTCTGTGGCCATAATCGGTAGAAGCAAGCACCATTGCTGCATCGCCTTCTGCAATTGGGTTGGCATCGGGCAATTGTAAATTTGTTAGTGGAATTACCTTAGGATCACTACTATATACATCAATTACTGATAAATAGCTTTTCTTACTATCTCTATCAGCATTTTTAAGCTGCATCGGCTGTAAGTAATCATCCTTATAATTCCAAACATCAACTTTTGCCACTTCAAAATCTACAATAGTGGTATCTTTTGGCTTTTTAACCGGAGAAATTCCAAAAAACAGTTTTTTTCCATCTTTACTAAAAGTTATTTTTCCATCACCATTAACCGACCATTTTGCTGGCAAACCTGGCATATCAAAATCAACCAATATTTGTGCAGTATCAAGCGTTAAAGAGTTGTAATAAACATTATAATCTTTTATTTCCTGCTTCTCCGGACTTTGTTCGCCCACAAAAGCTACATGCTCACTATCATCATCGAATGTGAAATTTTTAAAACTTCCTTTGCCTTTAATTAAGGTTTTTAGTGTGCCTTTTTCTATATTTAATAAATATACACCTTGTGGGGCAGTTTTATCTTTTTTTGATCCGCTGCAAGCAAAAACAAGTTGTTTACCATCTTTACTAAAATAATAATCGGTAACAAATTTGTAAGTTTTATCTGTACCCGTTAAAAGATTTTTTACCACTAAATCCGTTCCTTCATCCGTTTTTGCTTTAGCAGCAGGGTCATCATCGGCAAAATCATTCTCTCCGTCTTTTTTATCGGCAGGTTTTACTGTTTTCTTTGCTGTATCTGGCTTTTCAGTTAAATAAGCCAATACACCAGCACCTTCTTCCGGAAATTTAAATGATTTTACCCTTGGTACTTTGGTTATTGCATTTGTAGTAAGGTTAACAATACCCAATGAGTCTTTAGGTGATTCCTCGGGCTTTTTCTTTTTAATTTTAGCCTGACGTAAATCTTTATTTAACGGCCGGATATTGAAAGCCGCAAATTTAGAATCGTTGCTAAATTGCGAGTTCATTCCCCTTGCAATGGTAAGCTTTGCATTGGTTTTAATATTGGTTAGGTATAGCTGTGCATCGCCTTCTTGCTGTAAGATGCTGTACATTGCCCAAGTACCGTTATTTGACAATTGCTTTGTACCTACTGATTCCCAAGTATCATAAACAGTATGATCTAAAGGTTTTTTTTGTGCGTAGGCAAAGCTGACAACGAAAAACAGAATAATAGTTAGTCTCTTTTGCATTTTAAAAGTTAATTAATTTGTTGGTTGAGATTTAATCTTCTAAAATTGGAATTTTTTAGCTTATTAAGAAACTTGTATGCCAAATATTACAATTAAAAGCATTTAGTTTCAGAATCATCGATATCAGCATTGAAGTTTAACGGCTAATGCATGTGCTGATCGCTCTCCCTTAAAACAAAAACCCCCGATCACTTTAAAGTAACCGGGGGTTTGTATCAATATATGCTAAATTATTTTTTAGCTTGTTGTTGCTGACGCATATAATCATCTAAACGCTGTTGAAATTTAGATTTTTTCTTTTTCTCATCAGCTGGTCTGGCTTTATTCTGTTGAATTAAAGCATGGATTTTATCATCATCAACCATCTTACGGATTAAGAACTGCTGTCCGAAAGTCATTAAGTTGGCTAAGAAATAATAATAGTTTAATCCGGCAGGGTAGCTGTTTAATACACCTAAGAAAATAACTGGCATAATGTAACCAATGTATTTCATCTGGCCTGTTGCACCAGAAACCTGGTTATTAAAGTAAGTCATAATCAATGTAGAGATGGTCATCAATACACACATTAAACTTAAGTGATCGCCAATGAAAGGGATTTTAACACCAAACTTGATAAACTCATCATAAGTTGATAAATCTTTCATCCAAAGGAAACTCTCACCACGCAACTCAAACAAGTTAGGGAAGAAGAAAAAGAAAGCCATTACCAGCGGCAATTGTAATACCATAGGCAAACATCCACCGAGTGGGTTTACACCGGCCTTTTTGTAGAGTTTTAAATATTCCTGCTGAACCAATGTTGGATTATCTTCACCTACTTTAGCTTTAATTTCGTCCATTTCTGGTTTTAAAACCCTCATTTTAGCCATTGATAGGTATGACTTATAAGTAAGTGGTGATAAAGCAAGTTTTAGTAAAATGGTTAATACCAAAATAATCAAGCCATAATTCCAGCCAAAACTGTTTAAGAAATTAAATACAGGCAATACAATAAAACGGTTAATGTATTTTAACGGCCAGTAACCCATATCAACCTGTTGCTCTAAATCGTAGCCCTGTGCTTTTAAAGCTGAGAATTTGTTTGTGCCGAAATAGAATTCCATTTCGTAAGCCTGGTTAGCAGTATGTGCATATGGCAATTGCATATTGGCATCATAAAACTTCACTTCACCTGGAGTGGTTGGGATTTTAACTTCTAAAGTTCCTTTGTCGAAAGCTTGTTTTGAGATTAATGAAGCTGAGAAAAAGTGTTGTTTAAAAGAGAACCATTGAATTTTACCTTTTGATAACTCTTCTTTTTCATCTTTAGACACACTTAAATGGTTTACATCACCATCCAAGTATTTATAGTAAGGTGCAGAGTAACGGTGCTCACTTTCAATCGATTTTTCTTGCTGTAACAAGGTAGTTTGCCAGTTAAGGCCGATGTTGTTACCTGCAATTACCTGCTGTAAACCAACAAGGTTAATATTAAAACCAACTTTATTGCTTAATGCTTTTAAGTCGTAAACATATTCTACGTAAGCATTGGCACCGTAATTGGCACGCATGGTAACCGTATTACCAGCTTTTGTTGGTGTAAAGTATAAATCATTTGTGTTGATTACTTTACCAGCTGCGTTAATACTTAAACCAAATTTATTATCGTTTCCTTCAAATAAAATAAGCGGTTTTCCGGTAAAGGTTTTTTGACCTTTTACTTCAACAGAGGTGATTTTACCACCTTTATTACTTAATTTAATTAATAAATTTTCGTTTTCTAAAACAGTATTGGCTTCAGTGCCTGTTATTGCGGTACCAAAAGGGCCTTTCAAGGCTAAAGAATCTAAAACCGGATTTGCAATCGCAGCGGTTTTGCTTGTATCTTTTTGTACTGGCTTAATACCAGCTTTTTTCAAAGAATCCAGATGCTCCGTTTCTTGGGCTTTTTTTAATTCAGCCGCATTCGGCTTCAAAAAGTAGAATGATCCTGCCAAAATGATCATAATCAGGAACAGTCCTGTAAAGGTATTTCTATCCATTATTTATGTATGTACTGCTTTTAATTCGTTTTCTTTTTCGCAAACTCCATCGCAGCGGCGACAAATTTAACAAAAAGTGGGTGAGGATTAGCAACTGTTGATTTTAATTCTGGGTGAAACTGTCCGCCAACGAAAAATGGGTGATTTTTAAGCTCTACAATTTCAACCAAATTGCTTTGTGGGTTCATACCCGATGCAATCATGCCTGCATCTTCATATTGCTTTAAATAATCGTTGTTAAATTCGTAACGGTGACGGTGGCGCTCATTGATGTGCGATTTTCCGTAAATAGAAAAAGCTTTTGTCCCTTTTTTAATATCACAAGGATAAGAGCCTAAACGCATTGTTCCGCCTTTATTTGTTATTTTTTTCTGCTCTTCCATCATGTTTATTACCGGATTTGCAGCATTTTCTTCTATTTCGGTAGTATGGGCATCTTTCAAACCTAAAACATTACGTCCAAATTCAATAACTGCACATTGCATACCCAAACAGATTCCGAAAAAAGGAATGTTGTTCTCGCGAACGTATTTAATGGCATCAATTTTACCTTCAATACCACGGCTACCAAAACCCGGAGCCACCAATACACCTTGTAAATGGCCTAGTTTCTCTTTTACGTTATCGGGGAAAATACCTTCAGAGTGAATGTATTCTACGCTAACCTTACATTCATTTTTCGAACCTGCGTGTACAAAAGATTCGATAATTGATTTATAAGCATCAGGTAACTCTACATATTTACCAATTAAACCGATTTTAACTTCAGCTGTAGGGTTTTTTAAACGGCCAAGAAAATCTTTCCAGCTTTCCATATCCGGATCGTTTTTGGTAGGCAGTTTTAATTTCGATAAAACAGTTTTGTCTAATTGCTCTTTTAACATCAACAATGGCACATCATAAATAGTAGATGCATCCATCGATTCGACTACGGCATTGATGTTAACGTTACAAAATAAAGCGATTTTTTTTCTAATCTCAGGGCTAATGTGGTGCTCTGTTCTACAAACCAATATATCTGGTTGGATTCCATACTCCAATAAAGCTTTAACAGAGTGTTGTGTTGGTTTGGTTTTTAATTCACCTGCAGCAGCTAGGTAAGGTACTAATGTTAAGTGGATTACGATGGCGTTTGTACTGCCTTCTTCCCATTTAAACTGACGAACAGCTTCGATAAATGGCAAAGATTCGATATCACCAACAGTTCCGCCAAGCTCAGTAATTACAATATCGTATTCACCGCTATCGCCTAAAATGCGCATGTTGCGTTTAATCTCATCGGTAATGTGTGGTACAACCTGAACCGTTTTGCCTAAATATTCACCTTTACGTTCTTTATTGATTACATTTTGATAAATACGGCCGGTGGTAATGTTGTTTGCCTGTGAAGTTGGAACGTTAAGGAAACGCTCATAATGACCTAGATCCAAGTCGGTTTCAGCACCATCTTCGGTAACAAAGCATTCGCCATGTTCGTATGGGTTTAAAGTTCCTGGATCGATATTAATGTACGGATCGAATTTTTGAATGGTTACACGGTAGCCACGTGCCTGTAAAAGTTTAGCTAAAGATGCGGAAATGATGCCCTTACCTAAAGAGGAAGTAACACCGCCCGTAACAAAAATATACTTTGTCATGATTGATAATTTGTGGAATTAACCAGGCTTTTTATACCCTTGTTAATTGTTTTTGTACGGGATACAAAGGTACGAAAAATTATCGCTCGATTAGATACTTGCGCGAATATTTTTTAATGGCATGATATCTCTGATATTGAATGTTTTAAGTGATATCGCTAGTTAAAATGTCCAGGTATAAAGTTCTTTTTTGATTTCTTCTATCTTTCTTGGGTTCTTTTTATCTTCATAGCGGGTATAGAGGTCGAGCATTTTTTTGAAATCTTTTTCGGTGTCGGTCTTTTTGCCTTTCGTTGGTGCATCAACGTTTAATATGGGTACGTTTTTAGCTTCAACTTTAGTGGCAAACCAGGTTGTATTATACCGCGGTATGGCCAGTCCCAAAATCATTCCCGGCAAACCTGTAAATCCCTCAGGACCACCTTTTAATAAAATCTCATCGGTATAAAAGGCAACAACAGAAACAGTGTCGTTTATAATCGCTATGGCTTTCCTACATTCGTAACCTGCAATTTTACGTATATCGTGCATAATTTTCCAGTTGAGGTGGGGGATGGTATCTTTTAAGATAAAATCTTCACCTCTAATCGGTTTTCTAAATACACGGGCCTTTTTGGTAAAATCAGTATAAAGCTCGTTTGTATTATCACCAGCAATAAAAAAGAGATTATTGTCATTTAGCGTTTCCTTAGGTTTTATCTTATAAATGGAAGCGCTATCATTAAAATTATATTCCCAATTGGAAATTCGGTATTTACTCATTTTATCTCGAGCATCGTCTGATATCCAGGTATTCTCTGCCAATTGCTGTTTTTGATTTATCTTTTTCTCGAAAGTGATTTTAGCACTTCTGATGAAAACAGTTTGTGCTTTAACTTGTGTAATTGCAAAAAATAAAATTATGCTTAATCCTAAATGTTTCATCTTTTATTATTTTTTGTCTTGTTTAACAAAATTTCCAGTTAAATTGTAGGTAAGTCCAATTAAAACATACCGTGGTATAAAACTATTGGTATACTCACTAATATTATTGCCGCCAACATAACGGTTGTAGCCAATTTTTTCAGCTAGAATATCCGAAATAGCCACTTTTAGTTCGAGTTCTTGTGCTTTGAGCATCTTTTTTGATAGGTAAGCATTCCAAATGGCAATATTTACAGGCGTGCTAAATGATGCATTAGCAGGCTGGTATGATAAGGATATCGATGTATTAAATTCGGTATTATAGGGGAGCTCTATATTGCCAGAAATATCATGGTTGTGGTAAAAGTTTTTACCGTTATTAATTGAACCGATCGATGATCTGCTGTTCGAGAAAGTAAACGATGGATTGTATTGAATTTGAACTTTATCAGCATAATAACTGAAGCGTGGGCGTAAACTTATACTATTGTTCACGTTTTCATTCAGTTTGTTATTTAAAATAGAAACTGAATTAGAATGGTTATAACTGGCATTTAAACCTGTACTAAAATGAATTTTGCTGAAACTTTTATTAAAACTCCCACCTGCATAAAAACTGTTATTCCCATTTAGATTGATATAACTGCTTGTGGTTTTGTTTACATCATCTACTGTTCTTGAACTCACAACAGCATTTTTGGTGAAGTTATATCCGCCATAAACATATGCATACATCTGCGATTTTTGCTGATAGGTATTAAAGTTAAAACTCATATTGTTATTAAATGATGGTTTTAAATTTGGATTACCTTTAATCTCGTAAAGCGGATTGTTTACCTGCCTCAGCGGCTGCAACTGATCTAAACTGGGTTGTCTGGTAAAACCATTGTAATTTAATGAAACACTCGTGTTTTTACCAACTTTATAATTAAAGTTGCTTTGCGGTGCCCAGTTTAAATAATTGCGGTTAAATTTACTGTCCCGGTCCAGGTCATTCAGTTCGAAAGTGGTTTGTGTTGCTTCTGCGCCGCCAGAAAGTGTAAATTTCTTTGCCCTGTACTGCAGCACTACTTTACCAATATTCGAAAAATTATTAAAATCGAAATTATTACTCAGCGAATCGATCCGTTTATTGTTTAAGGATTGATCGAAAACCAATTTATGACTATTTGAGACTACGGTTTTAAAGCTGTAAGCCGTTTGTAGCGAGAATTGTTTACCCAGAGGTTCGGTATAAGCTATCCTTGTTCCAAGAGAGCTTTCGCTGCCCGAGTTATCGTTCAGGAAATTCTGGTTAAGGGTTCTGTTGATGATACCATTATCATCATAATAATTGGTAACGCTCAAACTGTTGCCTAAGCTGGTGCTGTTTTTAGTTTCAGGCTGTAAATCTATTGATAGTGTTCTTCCTCTTTTTACAAATTTTTTCGAGTAATTGATATTACCATTAAACAGATTATTATCTCCATTGCTATTGTTTAACTGATTACTGTTGTTTACAAAAAATCCTGCCCCGTTTTTGGTTTCGTTAGTGCTTATGTAGTCATCGTTATTTTTGTTCTTGCTGCCGGCAAAAGATATTTTTAAAGTAGAAAGTGAATCGATTTTAATGTCTACACTTCCTTTTAAGCTCTGTCCAATATTTTTAGTTTCGCTGTTTGTGCTTCCCGTACTGAAGAAATTGGTTCCATTGGGTAATAACGATTGGTTTTTAGAAGTAGTTCTATCCAAAATATCCCTATTGTTGCCTTTATAATTTAGCTTCAAACCTACTTTATTTTCATTCCATTTGTCCGAAAAATGTGCGCCGTAACTGGTTACATCCGGCAAACCGTTTGTGGGCGAGAAGCTATCATCATCCCTGCCGCCATACATGATCATCACGGTACTACCATCATCACCAACTTCAATTACGTCATAATCATTGCCTTTTAACTTACTCATTGCGGCACTTGCTTTCGAATCTTGGTTGATATTGGAGTTGAACCCAAATACGGCAGCCTTTAATTTGCCTTTGTAAATGCCCGCCATGCCACCAATATTTCTAAAATGATTTAAGTCACTATTGGCATCCAGCGTGCTGAGATAGCCATTTTTAGCATTTTCTTTGAGCTTTATGTTCATTACCTTTTCCTTGGCATCTCCTTCCTTAATACCCGATAATTCTTCTTGCTTGGTTTTTTTATCGTAAACCTGAACTTCGCTAACCGCATTGGCTTTTAGGTACTTTTGAGCCAGAAGGGGATCATCGCCAAAGAATTCCTCGCCATCAACCAAAAGGGTGTTTACATCTTTACCACCAGCTTTTATTGCGCCGTCTTTATCAACTTCAATTCCAGGTAATCGCCTTAACAAATCCTGTAGGTTGGCATGTGGCTTAACTGCAAAACTATCTGCCTGGTAAGTAATCGTATCACCTTTCATACTGATGGCCTGTTTTTGTGCCTTAATTGTCACTTCATTCAAGAGTGTGGCCTTACTGTCCATTGCTATATGACCAAGGTTAAATTTAGACGAATCGGACAGTTGAATATCTCTGATATAATCGGCCATTTTCGGAAAGGTAATCACTAAGGTATAATTGCCTTTTTTTAAATTCGACAATTCGAATTCGCCTTTTGCATTGGCCCGGGTATCTTTAAGCAATATGGAATCTTTACTGTTAATTAGTAAAACAGAACTGTTGTATAATTTTGTTTTCTCAACGGTATCAACAACAACGCCCTTAATACTTGCGTGTTGCGCTAAAACTGGAAGAAATAACAGTGAAAAAATAACGGCTGAGAGAAATGGTTTGAGCATGTATGTGGTTGAGGAAACGTTAATAAATGGTTCATTCGTTTATGGTGTCTGAAAGTACAACTATTTATTTAGTTTTACTAGCGAATTAATTATTTTTTTTAAAAAAAAATACGCTTTTGCACAGCATGCGTTAGTGAGCCACCTACAGTACTTTTTTAGGAAAATAACAGGGGAGGTTTATTTTTTGTTGCTAAAATCCATTTTTTGATCAATGCAGTGGAGCCAGAGTAACAATTGAAGCCCGTTTAATAAGTTGGTCTTTAATCTTTAAGCGATTGATTTAGATCCTTTAGCGCCAAATCTTAAACGAATTGGCCGCGCCATTTTGCTGCAACTTGAAGTACTTCATCAGCAATGTAATCAGTTAAACCTACAGATGCACTTGTTTGAACTAGTTTCATTTTTAAAAGCTCAGGTAGATCGTTTAACGATTTGTTATCATCAAGAATAATGAACTCAACATTACGGGCTGTTGAGTTAAACCAAGTTAATATTTAATTTTTTCTATTAGCCTAAGCCACATTTTCGGGAAGGCGGTCGATTTTGTTTAAAGTAATATTTCTTGCTCTAAAAATATCTAACCATTGATTTAAACTATATTTAAATTTATGTGAAGTGGTTAGGACAATTTCAAAATCGTGATAGTAAAGGATTTTATTTAATGCTTTAACTGCTTTAGGATTGAACTCAACAAAACCATCTGCTAAAATCTCTGGTCTTCTCCAGGAGTTAGTAGGCACCATTACACCATCAATGTCTAATAACAAAAGCATAATACAATTTATGAATTATTTTGTCATTTCGACACGCTAATACTTAAGTTTTAACAACAGTTATAATAAATCTTCACTTTTTGCTCTTTTTCACTCCAGGCAATATAAATGTTGTTTTCTTTACCCAAACGATATTTGAAGCCATTTAACCCTGATTTTTTTAATTCTTCGTAAAGTGCTTTATCAGGGGTATAATTATCGGCTTTGTCATCCGGCATTACCGCGGGCTCCAGAAAATTATCATCACTAAAAAAGTCATCAGCGATTGTTTTCAAGAAGATAATCTGGTCTTTTTCTTTAGATAAATCTACATTAGGATCGGTGCTGCCCAATAGCTCAGTACCCTTAATTTTAGCATTGTAAATTTCTTTTCCATCAAAATTTTTGATGCTGAATGTCAGTACCATTTCGTCTGGTTTTCTGCCTGTAAGTTCAATTTTGAAAGTATCCAATCGCTTTAAATCAGAAAAGGATTTGGCAATGCGCTGGTTCACATTTTTAAATTCAATGGCATTGGTTTCTTTTTTGCCATTCGAATTACAGGCAACAAGCGCAAAAAGGCAGATAGCAAGGAAGAGCGATATATTTCTCATATTCAAAATTACAAATTTTATGATGTGGTTTAAAATTAAAAGGAGTAACCGATGGATAACCACAATTGAAAATCAAAATATCCATTAGGCGTTTTGCTCTTTAAATTATTCTGAACATTAAAATAATTCCCATAGCCTAAACCAGTTAAGCCTTCTAATAAAAAATGTTGCTTCGGGATAAATGATACCCCAAAAGTTCCACCGTAACGCAAAGAATTGGCTTTAAAATCCCGATCATTACCGAAACTAAAAAAGCCCGTATTGTCTACCGTACCATGTGAAACAATTGTTTTATTCAGGTTTCCAAAATAAACACCATAAAAAGCATTTGCTTCACGGTTTTTAATTGGCCTGGTGTACTTCTTTGCACGCAAAAGAAAACCATCATATTGATAATAATCGCGATAGCCAAGATTTTTTATTTCTCCAAAAGTATAAGCGATTTCTAACCCATAAAGATCAGAAAAGGTTTTTTCTACAGATAGGGTAGGTCGTTTGGCCAATAAATTTAAAAGATTTGTCTTTACTATTAAGCCAGCTGGCTCTTGCGCTATGGCGGTATAACTGCATAAAATCAGGATCAATAAGAGCGCTTTCTTTTTCATAGATCAACTAAAATACTAAAATATGAGCTTTGCACAATTAATATTATTGGAAATTATAAATTAGTTTTTACATTTGCGTAACTGATTACGTAATTAATATTGTTATGAATTTTTTTGAACAGGTTGGCAAGGTAGCCATAGGCAGCAGGTTAAGAATGTTAACCGATAAGGTAACCGAAGATGGCGCCCAGATTTATAAGCTTTACCACATAGATATGCAGCCCAAGTGGTTTCCGGTTTTTTATGCTTTAACAAAAGACAAGGAAAAAACGATAACCGAACTCGCTAAAGAAATCGGTCATTCACATCCGTCAGTAAGCAAAATTATTAGCGAAATGCTAAAAAAAGGTTATGTGAAAGAGAGTAAGGACAAAACCGATGGGCGTAGAAATGTGGTGAGTCTTTCTAAAAAGGGCATAGAGATATCTCAAAAAATTAAAGATCAGTTAATTGATGTAAATACTGCAGTAGAAGAAATTTCTGCTCAATCTCAAAATAATCTTTGGGAAGCAATAGGAGAGTGGGAGTTTTTATTAGAGCAGAAAACACTATTGCGAAGGGTAATGGAGAAAAAGAAGGAAAGAGATAGTTTAAAAGTAGAAATAGTAGATTATCAACCGAAATACCAGGAAATATTTAGATCGCTTAATGTTGAATGGATTTCTCAGTACTTTACCATGGAAGAATCAGATTATAAAGCATTAGATAACCCACAGGGATACATTTTAGATAAGGGTGGTTTAATTCTAGTTGCGTTATACGAAGGCGAGCCACTAGGTGTTTGTGCGCTAATTAAAATGAATGACGGAGAATATGATTTCGAACTTGCTAAAATGGCGGTATCGCCAAAAGCGCAGGGGAAAAATATAGGTTTTTTATTGGCTAATGCCATTATTGAAAAAGCAAAGTCACTAGATGCTGCTAAAATTTATTTAGAGAGCAATACCATTTTAAAACCAGCCATCAATCTTTATCATAAGCTTGGTTTCCAGAAAGTTGCAGGTAAGCCAACTCCATATACCAGGTGTAATATTCAAATGGAATTGGTGATTAAGTAGGGTAGCGGTTAGGATTTCGCTTCTGCCCGCGACTATGGGAATGACCAATAAACTAATGACTAATGAACTTATTCTAGTTTCAGTGCCTTAAGTAATTTATTCAACTTCAATAAATCTTCAGGTGTATCAATGGCAACGGTTTCCAGGTCGGTAACTTTGGTTTGTATATAGAATCCGTTTTCAATCCAACGCAATTGCTCTAAACTTTCAGCGATTTCTAAAGAGGAAGGTGGAAGTTTAGTAATGGCTTTTAAAGATTCGGTTCGGTACCCATAAATGCCAATGTGTTTGTAAAACTGATGTTTTTCTGCCCATACGCCCGGTTCTCCATTTCTGATAAAAGGAATCGGGCTACGGCTAAAATACATGGCACGGCCATTTATATCAATTACCACCTTCGGACTATTTGGATTATATACACTTTCCTGACTTTGGATAGATTTGATCAGGGTGGCCAGCTGTACTTTTTCTTCGGTGAAACAGCTTGCCAACAATTCAATCTGTGCAGGTTCGATAAAAGGTTCATCGCCCTGGATGTTGATTACAATATCAAAACCTGGCAATTGCTCAATCACCTCGGCACACCTATCCGTACCACTCTGGTGATGAGCAGAGGTGAAGATAAATTCGCCACCAAACTTTTTCACTTCCTCGGCAATTCGCTCATCATCAGTAGCAATAACCACTTTAGATAAACTTGCAGCTTTCGATGCCTGCTCATATACCCGTTGAATCATGCTTTTTCCGGCAATATCTACCAAAGGTTTACCCGGAAAGCGGGTAGAGGCATATCGTGCCGGAATGATGCCAATAATTTTAGGATTTGTTAAAGGCGAGGCAGAGTTTTTATCGATCATATATTATTTCGATAGAATTGATAAAAAACAAACAGGAAGATCAATGCGATCACAATATAAGATATTGGATGGGCGAAATTAAATGTCCAACCAAGCAATTTTACCCGCTTAGGAACAATTAACCTCGAGTCTTTCTTATTGAAATAAAAAGTACCCCATTTCCAGTTTTCTGGATTTTCGTGTTCGAAATCTTTTTCCATATTGATCACATTAAATATTAAATCAATTATTACAAATCAACTCCTCTTCGAAGGCTTAAAATAAACCGTTAATTTCAGCCTCTATAGATTGGATTACCGTGCCTAAATCTTCTGGATTATTGGTGAAATCTAGTTTGTCCTTATCTAAAATTAATAATTTTCCGAGGTTATATCCCTTAATCCAGGCTTCGTATTTTTCATTTAGTTTAGAAAGGTAATCTATACGGATACCTGCTTCGTACTCACGGCCACGGCGTTGAATGTTATTAACCAGGGTAGGTACCGATGCACGCAGGTAAACCAACAAATCGGGCGGTTTGATAAAAGAGGTAATGTTATCAAAAATCGCACGGTAATTATCATGATCACGGGTGGTCATTAAAGCCATATCGTGCAAATTTTCTGCAAAAATATGTGCATCCTCATAAATGGTCCTATCCTGAATCACATTACGTTTATTTACTTCAATATCTGTAATCTGTTGAAAACGACTATTTAGGAAATAAATCTGAAGATTAAAGCTCCAGCGTTTCATGTCGCTATAAAAATCTTCCAGGTATGGGTTATTGTCCACCGCCTCATATAAAGCTTCCCATCCATAATTCTTGGCCAACAAACCTGTTAAAGTTGTTTTACCGGCACCAATATTTCCTACAATTGCTATGTGCATCTTCTTTAGATATGAGATATGAGATATGAAAAATTAGTTTTGAGATATATGATCGAGAAATTTTCTCAAATCTAATGTCTCAAGTCTAAAATCTAGTTTCTCAAATCTATTAAATTTATTAAAAACTTTTAAACCCGATTAAACTGCGCACTTCTCTAATGGTTCTTTGTGCACTTTCACGGGCTTTTAATGCACCATGTTTAGCAACTTGCCTTAAATAGGCATCATCTTTGGCAATATCCTGAATACGCTCACGCATTGGTGCGGTCGCGATGATCATATCCTCTGCCAGTTGTTTTTTGAAATCGCCGTAACGGATCTGCATTTTGCTGTACAAATCTTCAAAATGTGTGTGTGTATCAGCACTCGAAACCACTTTCATTAAATCAAAAAGGTTTTGGATCGGCTCAGGTTTTACCTGGTTTTCTTCCGTTGGCCCCCCATCGCTCACCGCTCTCATCACTTTTTTACGTATTGTTTCAGGATCGTCTGAAAGATAAACAGCATTCGCTTCACCTTCCGATTTACCCATTTTGCCCTTGCCATCCAAACCTGGTACTTTAACCAACTTATCTGTGTAGCTAAATGCATAAGGTTCAGGGAAATATTCGGTATTGTATAACCTGTTAAAACGGTTGCCGAAAGTACGGGCCATTTCTAAATGCTGCTCCTGATCTTTTCCTACAGGTACTTTTGTAGCTTTATGGATTAAAATATCAGCAGCCATTAATACCGGGTAGGTTAATAAACCAGCATTTACGTTATCTGGGTTTGCACGTACTTTATCTTTAAAAGATGTGCTGCGCTCCAGCTCGCCCATGTAGGCATTCATATTTAAATATAAATACAGTTCTGCAATTTCGGGAACATCACTTTGTATATAAATGGTACTGTTTTCCGGATCAATGCCACTCGCTAAATATTCAACCAAAACATGTTTAATATTTCCATGCAAATCGGCTGGAGTAGGGTGTGTAGTTAAAGAGTGTAAATCGGCAATAAAAAAGTAGCAATTGTAATCGTTCTGCATTTGAACGAAGTTTTTAACCGCACCATAATAATTACCCAAATGTAATTTTCCTGTTGAGCGAATGCCACTCACCACTGTTTCTTTCATAATGGCACGAAATTAAAAATAAAATACAAGCAAATCATAAATCGTTTCAATTTTAATGGGAAGAATTTTTCTGGATGCAAATAGAATTACAGTTATTTCTAGTGGTTGGTGTCGCACCTACCAAAAAGCAATATATTCATAATTTGAAAATGAGTGTCCGTATTTCATCGGGAGCATCAGTCCTTCTTTCCGTTACAAGTCCTCACTACGCTGTGGGCTTTCCGCTACAATAAGGTTTATGAACTACATTAAGTGCGGAGAACTGCAAATTGCCAACTGAAAACTATTGTTCCTAGGTTGTTACCAGCATCGACCACAACTTTACCAAATGCGATCAGTACTTTAAAATATCAAACAATTTTATATTTTTGGTACAGCTATGATTCACTTTCTGAGGCAAGTACACCGGATTTGGTTTTTATTCTGGATACTGTTTTTTTTCGCTCTGTTTTACCCAATGTATTACATTACTTCACGTGATGAGAAATATTATGGCATTCTAAATTTTTGCAGAAAAGCCAATAGTTTTTTATGTAGCCTTTTTTCAGGCGTGTTTTTTCGTTATCAATATGAAGAAAAACTGGATGTTAAACAAACCTATATCTACTGCGCCAACCATACCTCTAATTTAGATATTATGATTTTCTGCATCATGGGGCATGGGAAATTCCATTTTATGGGTAAAGATGAATTATTGAATAATCCGGTACTGGGTGTTTTTTTTAGAACAATTGATATTTCGGTAAACCGCGATAGCAAGATTTCGGCCTTTAAAGCTTTTAAAAAAGCCGGAGAGAATTTAGAAAAGGGGATGAGCCTGGTTATCTTTCCTGAAGGTAAAATCGACGACCATTATCCGCCAAAATTGGGCGAATTTAAAAATGGCCCTTTCCGTTTGGCTATCGACAAAAATATTCCACTTGTACCCGTAAGTATTACCGATGTTTGGAAAATTAACTGGGATGATGGCGCAAAGTATGGAAGTAAGCCCGGAATTTGCGATATTTACGTCCACAAACCGATTAATACCTCAACTTTGACCGATGTCGACTCTGATGTATTAAAAGAAAAGGTTTTTAAATTGATTGATAGTAAGTTAGTATAAATATGAATTTAGACGCAAAAACCATCCATAAAATAGCCGACCTGGCCCGAATTCATATTGATGAAAAAGAAGTAGATACGCTGATCCCTGAAATGAATAAAATTTTATCGTTCA
>Ga0308165_1003578_pt1 | contig 16493 bp, 15 predicted proteins | sample PhyWR2_FD_201032 | JGI IMG/M metagenome (GOLD analysis project Ga0308165, IMG submission 201032) | Phyllosphere microbial communities from UC Gill Tract Community Farm, Albany, California, United States - DLSLW.R2 | ecosystem: Host-associated > Plants > Phyllosphere > Unclassified | place: USA...
GTAGGGAAGCCGAAAGGACCTCACCCCCCGCCCTCTCCTGAAATAGAGGGAGCTGGATGACTGAAAAATGGGTAGGGAAGCCGAAAGGACCTCACCCCCCGCCCTCTCCTGAAAGAGAGGGAGCTTTGAAAGAGAGGGAGCTGGACCACTGAAAAATAGGTAGGGAGGGCGAAAGGACCTCACCCCCCGCCCTCTCCTGAAAGAGAGGGAGCTGGACCACTGAAAAATAGGTAGGGATGGCGAAAGGACCTCACCCCCCGCCCTCTCCTGAAAGAGAGGGAGCTTTGAAAGAGAGGAAGCTGGATGACTGAAAAATAGGTAAAGAAGCCATGTGTACGAAAGTTTCATTATAAAGATTAAGCTTAATGATTGATCAAAATTACAGGTGGTATCCGGTTTATACGCGTTCGAGGGCTGAGAAAAAGGCACATGAGGAGCTGGCAAGGAAGGGTATCGTTTCTTATCTCCCTCTAAAAAAGACGGTTAAACAGTGGAGCGACCGTAAAAAAATAGTTGAGGAGGCATTGATTAAGTCGTACCTGTTTGTGTATATTTCGGCGAAAGAATATGCTGAAGTTTTGATGACTAATGGCATTGCCAGGTTCATTTATTTCTCCAGCCAAATCGCGTCTATACCTGAACAACAGATCAAAGATCTTAAACTTCTGCTGGCTACTGATGCAGATTTAGAGGTTTTTGAATATGACATTAAACCTGGTGAGCGCGTACTGATTAAGGCAGGTCCGTTTAAAGGGATCGTGGCCGAACTGGTATCGATACAAAACAAACAACGTATAATTTTACGTTTACAAAATATGGGCTTCGCAATAGAGATTAATACTTCTATTGTGTTTGTGGAACCGATTTAGGGCCTCACCCCAGCCCTCTCCTGGAGGAGAGGGAGCTAAAAAAAATCATAAAATACCAGTCATTTTTTAAGAAGAAATGTGACTGAGAGGGCGAAGCTGTGTCCGGGCAAAGATGGAAGCTGATAGCGGTATAATGGAAGATGGGGATATAAATGTGTAGAGTTGCGGGCATTATTGACCGGAATAGACCAATAGCCGAAATCGAACTGGAGGTTAGGGCTATGTGTACGGTAATGGCACATGGCGGACCTGACGGCGAGGGCTTTTACAGCAATTTAAATGATGGAATTGTAATGGGCCACAGGCGTTTGGCTTTAATCGATTTATCGCCTAAAGGGCACCAGCCTATGCATATTCGGAATGGCAAATTTGTTATTTCTTTTAATGGCGAAATCTATAATTATCTGTTGTTAAAAGAGGAGCTTCAAGAACTTGGCTTTCAATTTAAAACGGAAAGTGATACTGAGGTTATTTTAGCCAGTTATGCTGCCTGGGGCGTTGAAAGCTTTGCCAAACTAAAGGGAATGTTTGCCTTTTGTTTGTATGACGCCGACCGCCAGGAGAGTTTTCTGGTCCGCGACCGATCTGGGATAAAACCGCTATATTATTGTGCTACTGAAAAACACCTGGTTTTTTCGTCGGAAGTTAAAGCTTTTGCTGAAACGGAATATGTGTACGCTGAGCAGCCTGACTGGAGAATCTATTTTTTGGCCTTTGGGCATTTACCAGAACCTTACACTACTTTTAAGGGGGTGATGATGTTGACTAAAGGGCATTATCTAACATGGCAACATCAAAAAGATACTTTCGAAATTAAAAGTTATGTTCTGCAGCAGCCGATCAGCGAGATTACAGATCGCAATGAAGCTAAAATTACCATACAAAAAGGTTTATATCACTCGGTTAAAGGACATCTTTTAGCTGATGCCAAAATCGGTGTTTTTTTAAGCGGGGGGATAGACAGCAGCATTTTGAGTTTACTTGCTGATCAGATTCAAACCGGGCATACGCTCAACACGGTATCTATTAATTTTGAAGAGGCAGAATTTTCTGAGAAAATTTTTCAGGATCTTGTTGTTGAACAACTTCATGGAAATCATTCGGAATACACCATCACTCCTGCTCTCTTCTCGGAGTTTTTCCCCGCAGCTTTAAAAGCCATGGATCAGCCTACCACTGATGGTATTAATTCGTGGTTTGTTAATTATTTCGCAAAAGAAAATGGCTTAAAAGCTGTTCTTTCTGGCATTGGTGCCGATGAATTGTTTGGGGGTTATCCTTCTTTTAAACGGATGGGCTGGGTTAAACAATTAAAAAAATTACCCCGTTTTCTTCTTCGGAAATGCCTCACTTTAAAAAGGGCAAACTTAAAACGGGCTTATTATTTAAGTTATCAAAATACGGTTGGCGAGTATCTTTTTTTAAGGGGCATATTTAGTCCAGATGAAATTGCACAGTTGTTATCGTGTTCGATAGCGGAGGTAGACCGCGTGCTACAGCATGCAGCTATTGGCTCTGTTCCCCAGTATTTAAAAGGTGGTGAAAGGGCCAGCTGGTTGGAATGTAACTTATATATGCAAAACCAATTGCTTAAAGATACGGATACCATGAGCATGCAACACGGTGTGGAGGTTCGGGTACCTTTTTTGGATCAAGATTTAATTGAGATACTAACTGCTACGGATTCTACGGTAAAATTTGAAGGCAAACGGCCAAAATCACTTTTGATCGAAGCTTTTTCTATCGTGCTTCCCCGGGCGATATGGGACCGAAATAAAATGGGCTTTACTTTTCCTTTTCAGCATTGGTTGAGGGGTAATGAATCTTTTCTGGAATCGATAAAAACAGACCAAAATAAATTTGCATTGGCCATGGTTAATGATTTTAAATGTGGCAAGCTACATTGGAGCAAGATAATGGCCCTTTATCATTTGTTTAACAGGGTTTAGGGTTGAGGATAAACAAATTGAAAAAACAAAAAGTCTTATTTCTAACTCTACATACCTTCAGCTTAACCGGAGGGATAGAGCAGGTGAGCAAAACTTTTGCAAAAACACTTGATGATCTGAAAGCTAGTTTTAAAATACAATCGTATCATGTATTGTCGATGTACGATGATCAAGCGGATCTGGCCTATGTTTCATCGAACTCATTCAAAGGATATGAAGGCAAAAAAACAGCTTTTGGTTTGGCGGCCATCAAACAGGGATTGAAAGCAGATGTTGTTGTTTTAAGTCATGTACATTTGTTGCTTTTTGCCAAGATTATTAAAACACTAAAACCTAATGTACGCATTGTACTTTTTGCGCATGGTATAGAAATCTGGAATGCGCTAACGAACTGGAAAAAACAACTGTTAAACAACATTGAGATCTGGGCAGTAAGCCGATATACGGCCGCGCAAATTATACAGCAACATGGAATAACCGCCTCTCAAATCAAAATATTAAATAACTGTTTAGATCCTTATTTTAAATTGACAGAACCTGGTTCAAAACCAGCTTCACTTCTTGCGAAATATGGTATCAACGGCAATCAAAAAGTATTGTTAAGCATCTGCCGCTTATCTTCATCTGAACAATATAAAGGTTATGATCTTATTATCGAATGTTTGAAACGGGTTATCAAGATTTACCCAGACCTTGTTTACCTTTTGGTTGGAAAAGCAGATGCCATAGAATGGGAACGCATTAACAGGCTGATTGTAAAATCTAAGCTTCAAAAAAACGTAATCGTTACGGGCTTTGTTTCTGATGATGCGCTTGATTTGCATTATCAATTGGCAGATGTATTTGTAATGCCGAGCAAGGCTGAGGGGTTTGGGCTTGTTTTTATCGAAGCTGCTGCTCATGGCTGTGCGGTAATTGGTGGTAATGCGGACGGTAGTAGCGATGCCTTACTTGATGGCCGGCTAGGAACACTTGTAGCCCCTAATGATGTGGCGGCAATTGAAGAAGCGGTGATTAGTGCTCTGAAAAAAGAAAACCATGAGGCTAAAGCCATACAGGAGCTTTGCTTTGAAACATTTGGGTATACACTATACCAGAAAAAAGTATCGGACTTATTATTTAAAAGGCTGTGAACATAAATAAATATGCATAAGGAAGAGCACAGCTGGACCATTGAGGCAAAAGCTTCTTTATTCGATTTAAAACTTAATGAAATATGGGCTTATCGAGATCTGCTCTGGCTTTTGGTTCGTCGCGATTTTGTTTCTTTTTATAAACAGACGATATTGGGTCCATTATGGTTTTTTATCCAACCCCTGTTTACTACTATCATCTTTACTTTTATATTCGGCAATTTAGCCGGTATTTCTACCGATGGTTTGCCGAAGCCATTGTTTTACATGGCGGGCATTACTGCCTGGAATTACTTTGCTGATTGTTTAACTAAAACCTCAACGGTTTTTAGAGATAACGCAGGTATTTTCGGTAAAGTTTATTTTCCGCGATTAATTATGCCACTCAGTATTGTGGTAAGCAACCTGGTAAGATTTGGTGTGCAGATGATTCTTTTTCTGATCATGTTTGGCTACTATTATTTATCTGATGCAAATTTTCAACCTTCCTGGGCTATTGTACTGATCCCTATTGTTGTGATCTTAATGGCCCTATTGGGTTTAGGTGCCGGCATGATTATTTCGGCCATGACTACAAAATATCGCGATCTGGCGTTCTTAGTTGGATTTGGAGTACAGCTATTGATGTATGCCACAACAGTAATCTATCCGCTATCAACCGCATTGGCAAAATATCCAAAATATGCCTGGATTATTAAATATAACCCTATGACGCCTATTTTAGAAACCTTTAGGTATGGGTTTTTAGGTGAGGGAAGTTTTAGCTGGGGCAGTTTAGGTTATGCCACTTGGGTTACATTGGCGTTACTGGCTTTTGGAATTGTGATTTTTAATAAAGTGGAACGGAATTTTGTTGATACGGTTTAGATGGATAATGTAGGATTAAACTTCAGGATATTTTAACATGGCGAACATTGCTATAAAAGTAGAAAATCTATCTAAAGCCTACCAACTGGGGCAAATTGGAACAGGTACGATCAGCCGTGATTTGGAGCGTTGGTATGCCCGTATACGTGGCAAGGAAGATCCTTTTTTACGTATCGGCGAAAACAATAACCAAAATACCAAAAGCAAGAGCGATATTGTTTGGAGTTTGAAAGATATCAACTTTGAAATTGAACAAGGCGATGCGGTTGGTATTATTGGTCGCAATGGTGCTGGTAAAAGCACCTTGCTTAAAATACTGAGTAAGGTTACTGCTCCTACCACGGGCAAAATTAGTGGTAAAGGCAGAATTGCCAGTTTATTGGAGGTTGGTACAGGTTTCCATCCTGAACTTTCGGGCAGGGAAAATATCTTTTTGAACGGTGCGATTTTGGGCATGCGTAAAAAAGAAATTCAGCGGAAACTTGAAGAAATTGTAGACTTTGCCGGGATAGAACGGTATTTAGACACTCCCGTTAAACGTTATTCATCAGGCATGTACGTTCGTTTGGCTTTCGCCGTAGCGGCACACCTGGAATCTGAAATCCTAATTGTTGATGAGGTGTTGGCTGTAGGTGATGCAGAATTCCAAAAAAAGTGTTTAGGAAAGATGGGCGAAGTAAGTAAAGGCGAAGGAAGAACGGTATTGTTTGTGAGCCACAATATGGAAAGTGTGGGAGCTTTAACAGAAAAAGCGGCATTTCTAAAAGATGGAAGTTTAATACAATATGGTTCTACTAAAAACGCTATAAATAGTTATATTAATCAAATTCAAAAAACAAAAGAATACACTAACATCCCTAATAAGATACAACCTTCATTTACAAAGATAGCTGTGATTACTTCAGAAGGCAATAATATTCATGAAAATGGAAAAAGTCTTTTAATCGAAGTAAATATTTACATTCCAAAAGTTATAGAAGGAATGTCCGTATCACTTCAAATACTGAACCAATTTCAACAACCAATAATTTACACTTACATTTTTGATGTTAATACTCCTATTTTAAGGAAAAAAGGGAATAATAAATTAATGTGCAAAATTGAAAATTGCAAGTTATATGCAAATCACTATAGCGTTATTGCTCATCTCGCTGAAACGAAAGGAAAGCAAAAATTTGAGCAAATTGATAATATTTGTGGTTTTGAAGTTAAAATGCCAAATAAAATGATAGAATGGGGTTGGCAAAAGGAGGTATGTGTTTATACTGAAGATTTTAGCTGGAGTAAAATATAATGAGAGCTAAAAATTTAAATAGATTAAATAGTACAGCAATAAAAACTGATGACCCTTATTATTTACATTATAAATTTTATCACAAAGATTTGTTCGACGCCTTTCATAAATTTGCTACTGGAAGTTTATTAGATATTGGATGTGGAAACAAACCGTACGAAAAAGAACTTAAAAATAAAATCTCTAAATACATAGGGGTGGACATTATCCAGTCAAGCGATAACAAAGTCGACTATTTATGTCCCGCCAATAACATCCCCTTGGAAGATTGTTTTTTTGATACGATTATATCAACCCAAACAATTGAGCATGTTGAAGATCATCAAGGACTAATTAATGAAGCTTTCAGGCTTTTAAGGCCAAATGGCACTTTCATCATTAGTGGTCCTATGTATTGGCCATTGCACGAAGAACCTTACGATTTTTTTAGGTTTACAAAATATGGGTTTCAGTATATTCTAGAAAAAGCAGGTTTTGAAATAATAGACATAAAATCGAATGGAGGGAAATGGGCTGTAGCTGGGCAGGCTTTGATTCATGCCCTTTATCCAGGCATATACAATATTAAAGGACTTAAAGGTAAAATAATGAGGACTATTCTTAGACTTACTGGTGGGATAAAAACTATTAATCGTGTATTTTTGAATTTAGATAATGAATCAATGGATTATTCTAATACAATGAATTATGTTATTGTAGCAAAAAAAAATAAATGAAGCTTTCAGTAATCATACCCTGCTTTAACCATGGCAATTACATTCAGGAGGCGATTGATAGTGTGCTATCATTGGAAGATGATGAAATTGAAATAATCATCGTAGACGATGGCTCATCAGAAGAATATACCAAAAGGAAACTAGAATCTTTGATACAAAAAGGTTTTAAAGTTATCCGGCATGAAAATAAGGGTTTAGGATATACCAGAAATCAGGGCATAATGCATGCACGTGGAAAATATATCCTGCCTTTAGATGCAGATAACAAACTTGCAATAAAACATTTTGATACTGCCATTCATTTACTTGAGAATAATTCATGTGACATTGTTTATGGCAATCCGATATTCTTTGGCGAGGAAATAGAAAGTCGCAAGTTTAATGTGAAAGATTTTGATGGAATTGATCTGTTCTTTGGAAATTATATTGATGCATGTGCAATATTTAAAAAAGAAGTGTGGCAGCAATTGGGTGGCTATGATGAAGAAATGCCCTATAATGGAAATGAAGATTGGGAGTTTTGGGTACACGCCTTTATTAAGGGATTCCGCTTTTATCACTTAGACGAACAAATGTATTATTATAGGATTATAGCAAATTCTATGTTGGCAAATACCCAGGAAAAAGATAAGGGAAATCTGAATTATCAATATATTACAAAAAAGCACAGTTATCAAATAGTCAAAATTTTTAATCAGGAGTATGCTTACAATAAAACATACAGATCGGATTACTTAACCCCCCTAAAAAGTTCATTTAAATATTTTAAACTATATATTAAATCATTTTTATGAAAATAAACCAATTAATTTAAACAGGTTGAATATAGCTTTCACAATATGTTCAAACAATTATCTGGCGCATGCTAAAACAGTAGGTGATTCTTTTCTACAGTTTCATCCAGAATTTAAGTTCGTTATAGGTTTGGTAGATGAAGTTGATAATTCCATAGACTATTCGCAATTTTCGACATTTGAAATTATTCTGTTAAAAGATTTGAAGCTATCAAATTTAGATTTGCTTGTGCAAAAATTTAATATTACAGAGCTTAATACATCAGTTAAACCGTCATTCTTTAAGTATTTTTTTGAAGTGTTAAATGCATCATCAGTCATTTACATAGATCCAGATATATTGGTATTGAGTAGGTTTACTGAGGTAGTGGAAATGTTAAAACTTACCAATATTATCATTACACCTCATATATTAACTCCTGTTGACGACGATTTTGCACCCACTGATTATCATACCTTAAGAGGTGGCGTGTTCAATCTAGGCTTTTTAGCACTTTCTAATTACAGCAAAGTAAAAGTTTTTTTAGATTGGTGGGATGCCAGGGTTATTAAATATGGCTTTGCGGATTTTACAAAAAATATGTTTTATGATCAGATCTGGATTAATTACGTACCTGCTTTTTATGATAATTACTCAATTTTAAAACATCCGGGATATAATATGTCTAATTGGAATCTTCATGAACGGCATCTTACATTTTCTGACGGCAACTTTGTAGTTAATAATAACCATCCACTAAGATTTTTTCATTTCAGCAGTTACGACCACACAAAACCTTCAATAATTTGCGCTTATCAAACAAGATATAATTTTGATAATAGAAAAGATCTAACAGAACTTTTCGAAAAATATCAAAAATTACTATTAAAAAACGATATAGAAAGAATAAAAAAACTCAGATTATTCTACTTTCAAAAAACGGCGAATGATAAAAAAAATATAAGAAGCCTTCTCAAAAAAATCGTAAGAGACTTGGTAAGGAGAATTAAAACTTCCTTACCGTTATAATGAAGAAATTATGTGTTATTATTCCAATCCATAGGGAAATCCTAACGGTTGCCGAAACAATTTCTTTAAAGCAATGTAGAAAAATATTACATGAATACGATGTATTCTTGATTTTTGCCGAGCAATTAAATATTTCTGAGTACTTAAAAATCTATCCAGAACTTAGGCAAAAATCAGTAGAATATCACTGGCTAGATTCAATTGAAAACTATAATAAAATGAAATGCTCAAAGGCATTTTACGAATTATTCAAAGATTATAACTTTCTTCTAACTTATGAGTTAGATGCTTTTATCTTTTCTGATGACTGGGCAAGTGCAAATGTATTTGATTACGATTATATCGGCGCTCCCTGGTTTGAAAGCAAAGATGGATCTTACTTGGAAAAGATTATTGGAATTGGCAATTCAGGTTTCTCTGTTAGGAATATCCAAAAATGCATTGAGATTTTGATAATAAAAGATAAAATAGCCCGATATTGGCAATTATACAAGAAACTTCATCTTCATAGGATTTTTAGATTTACCATTATTTTAAGCCTGTTTGATAATATATGGAGTAGGAAAGGTAAAAATGTATACTTTTTTTCTTTTTTAAGCAATGAGTTTATTCATGAAGATGTATACTGGTCTGTTATAGTACCTAAACTTTTCAATTTTAAACTGGCAAAACCCGAGGATGCGATAAAGTTTAGTTTTGAAGTAAATCCATCTATTCTTTTTGATAGAAATCAATTGGTCCTACCAATTGGTTGTCATGCCTGGCAAAAATATGACCTAGAATTTTGGAAACAGCACATTCCAGATAGTATTTGAGAAGGATTTTTTATTAACATGAACTTTCTATTTATTTCAGAAATTTTACCAACAGATACTTATGCTAGTGAAGTCGTTTTTTATAGGCATCTGTCTGAATTGGTTAAGAAGGGCCATAATGTTCATATATTAACTGATCAAAATTCTTATAACAACAGAAATAAGGACCTACCTGAAGAATTTTCTGTTCATATCATACCTAACCGAAAATGGTTTTATCCTCCGTTTAAGCCATATGGAGTTTTTCAGAAAATAAGATTTTATATCTATTATTTATCCTATGGCAGATTAATAATAAAGAAGTATAAAATAAATAAACTAATAGGTTATGTACATGGTAATTTTCTTTCAGCTTTTAGTGCATTCTTAAGAAAAAAATCTAATATCCCCCTTATCAGTTTTTTACACGACGACCCTACCCTGATTAATCTATCTGGTTTAGATTCACTTAACAGCAATACCATCAAAATTTTAACCGAAAGTGATAAAATTTTGGTAGCCTCAGATTATTTCAAAGAAAATTGGCCTCAGTTTAGTCACAAATTTGTTTTATTATACCCTATTCCGGGATTAGCTAAATTTATCATACCCGCTGAAATCCCACCAATTGCAATTGGGTATTCGGGAACAATATATGATGAAATTATAACGGCGTTGGATAAATTTACAGGTATTTTAGATACATTAAATATTAATTTCAAGCTAATTGGTAACAATAAAAAATCTGCATATCTTCAAACAAAATATAAAAATGTCCAGGGTTATGCGCTATTCCCTTCCTCAGATCAGTCAAATCAATATCTAATAAGTACATGCAGAATGTGTGTTATTATATATCCTGAGAGCTCCGACGAGATGCCATGGATAAAAACCTGTTTCCCAAGCAAATTTATCCAATATTGCCTATTAGGTTTGCCTACTGTTATAATAGCCCCAAAAGATTCAGCGATTGGAAAATGGTGCATAAAAAATAATTGGATCTTATATTCCGAAAACTACAATTTTGAAAACATTAAAAACCTGATAAATCAATGTAACGTTGATAAAGTTAAGACTCAGGTAGCATATTACAAAAATTCAGTTTTTAATCCCATTAAACTACAAAATGAATTTGAACAGCTTCTTATCTCATAATTATTCTAAAGCTAGTATCCTTTATGACAATCATCAACATTTATAAAAGATTAAGGATCATACAGTTTTTCATAAACTACTTTTATAGATTTCCCAGGTCAAAATGGCAAAACATTGAAAGATTTGGAGGGCTAAGAGAATATATTATATTGAGAAAGAATAAGGCGCAAATGATAGATAAGAGTTTCTTTTTACCAGAAATCAGATCATACAAAGAGGGTTTAAAAATTTATATTTTAACAGGTCAACAATACCTTTACCAAACCTTATTTTGTGCTTACTCTTTATGTAAAACAACTGATGAAAAAATTCAATTTATTTTGGTAGACGATGGAAGTTTTAATAAAAAATTGATCAATAGGATAAATAAACAGATGCCCGATGTAAAAATGATACTGAAGGATGAGATCAGTCAAAACCTCAATAACGTAATACCTAGAAAACAATACCCTTATCTTCATCATAAACGTAAGGTTTATCCGCACATAAAAAAAATAACAGACATTCACACTATTGGCGACGATGATTTTAAATTGGTTTTGGATTCCGATATGCTTTTTTGGAATAATCCAATTGAGATGATAAAATGGTTAAAAAATCCGCATGGATGTTTGCATATGTTAGATACTGTTGAATCTTATGGATTTGATAAACAACTAATGAAATTTCTTTGCGGTTCAGAGATTCCGGAATTACTTAATGTTGGCGTTTTTGGCATGCAATCTAACACAATAAATTGGGGTGACTTAGAAAACTGGAGTAAAAATTTAGAGGAAAACAGTGGCCCATCATATTTTTTAGAACAGGCACTCTCTACCATGCTGGCCGCTAATCGAAACCGTACAATTCTCACCAAAAAAGATTATGTAGTTAATCCCGATGAAGATAGTCCGTATTTTACCGATGTTAAATTACATCACTATGTTGATCTTTCTAAAAAGTATTATTTTAATGCCGCATGGAAGAAATTTATTTAAATCCAATTCATTTATTTTGGATAGGCTCTAAACTTTCACCTATCGAAATCATATGCTGCAAATCATGTTTGCATCAGGGTATGACTCCCCTACTTTGGTGTTATCAAGATATTGAAAATGTGCCAGATGGTGTTGTAGTACGAGCTGCAGAGTCAATTCTGCCAAAAGAAACCATGGATTATTATCTAAACACACTAAAATTACCCATACCAAATATCAGCGACATATTCCGCTATCAGCTTTTAAATAAAATAGGTGGAATCTATTCTGATACTGACATTGTTTTTACTGACAATTTATATAATATAAACATAGAAGAATATTTCTGTTCTACATTTGAGTATAACAACGGTATTGAAGCAAATGGATGCCTAATGAAAGTTAATAAAGCATCTGATGTTTCATTTTTTCTTATTAACGAGGTGCAATCAAGATTAAATAATTACATAAATGGCAATAAAAATATTGATTATTGTGAATTTGGCCCCTTTGTGGTACAAAAATGTGCCCGTGTATTAAATATAGAAATATTGGGATACGATGTGATCAATCCCATTTCCTGGCGATGGGTGAATAAGATAATTGCGTATAAAAAATTCGATCTCATTTTTCACCTAAAATTATTGATCAGGAGACTCTTGCCGTTTATGTATGAGAAAAATGGATATTTTGTTACTAAAAACACGAAGGCAATTCATCTTTGCCATGAAATGTGGAATATTTATGGCATTAATAAATACGAAAAGATGAACAGGCTAAGTTTATACGAAAAATTGAAAACGAAATTTGATTTTAAATAATGAATTCAATGCCTTTGGTATCAATATGCATACCTGCCTATAATGCTGAAAAATATATAACGGCATCATTGGATTCACTATTTTTGCAGAGTTATGAAAACATTGAAGTGATTGTGGTGAATGATGGATCAAAGGACAAAACCCTTGAAATATTAAAGGCCTATAAATGGGAAAAACTGCATATTGTTAACCAAGACAACAGGGGGCAGTGCGCTGCAGCAAATGAAGCTTTTAAACATGCTAGAGGAGAATATATCAAATTTTTTGATGCAGATGACATCTTATCACCCGATTTTATAAAAAACCAGGTAAGTTCACTAATTGATACAGAAAATACAATTGCATCAAGTGCGTGGGGAAGATTCTATAACGATGATTTAAATACTTTTCAATTAAATGAAGAAAGCGTATGGCGCGATATATTACCTATTGAATGGTTGGTAGAATCTTTGGGAAAAGGCCCGAATATGATGCAATGTGCTTTATGGCTCATACCAAGGGAAATACTTTTAACTTCCGGCCTGTGGGACGAACGGTTATCATTGATCAATGATTTTGATTTTTTTATAAGGGTACTATTGGCAAGTAAAAAGATTGTTTTTACAAAAAATGCAACCTTATACTACCGTTCGGGATTAACAAATTCACTTTCCAATCAAAAAAACAAGCTGGCATTGGAATCGGCCTTTTTATCTACAGAATTAGGGGTTAAAAATATCTTAAAATTTGAAGATTCGATCCGTACAAAACGTATCTGTGCTGATGCTTTAAAACATTGGTGCTATATCTTTTATCCGCGGGAAATGGATTTATATCACAAAACAAATAAACTGGTTATTGAGCTTGGCGGATCTGATTATGCCTTTCCGGCAGGCGGAAAAACAAAAATCTTAGTAAAGTTATTTGGGTGGAAAATAATAAAAGGGATGAAATCTTATTTTAACATCGAATGAAAATTGCCATAATCGCTGATCCTGATCTCCCTGTTCCGCCAATATTGTACGGCGGGATTGAAAGAATTATATTCATGCTTGCGCAGGGTTACATTGCCTTAGGCCATGATGTAAGCTTATTTGCACACTCCGACTCCTTAACAGATGCTAAACTATTTCCTTACAAGGGAAAAAAGAGCAGAGATAAAATAGATACTTTAAAAAATATGCTAATTATCAATAGAGAGTTATTTAAAAACAATTATGATATTGTACATAGTTTTGGAAGGTTAATTTATTTATTACCTCAACTACCATTTAACCTACCAAAGCTGATGAGCTACCAGAGGGAACCTACCATATCTTCAATTACAGGTAGCATGCGTATCGCAAAAAAAAAATCGTTGGCATTTACTGGTTGTAGCGAATATATAAGCAACCAAATTGCTCAATATGCCCCTGCTACAGCAATATTTAACGGAGTTGATTTAGCAGTTTATCATTTTAAGGAAAAAGTTGATCAAAATGCTCCATTGGTTTTCCTGGGGCGTATAGAGCCCATTAAGGGAACCCATATAGCAATTGAAGTAGCCATAAAAACCGGAAAAAAACTCATTATTGCCGGCAATATTCCTCACGAGCATCAAAACTATTTTGAAGAGCGAATTAAACCCACGCTTAACGAACAGATTAAATATATTGGTCCGGTAAATGATGCAGAGAAAAATGATTTATTAGGAAGTGCACTTACATTTCTTATGCCAATTGAATGGAATGAGCCATTTGGAATCGTAATGGCCGAAGCAATGGCCTGTGGAACTCCGGTTATTGGTTTTAATCGTGGTTCGGTATCAGAAATAGTGGTGAATGGTAGAAATGGTTTTAAATGCGATGATGTTGATGAGATGGTATCATGTGTAAAAAAGATTGGAAAAATTAGCAGGCATGAAGTAAGGAAAGATGCGGAGAAAAGGTTTTCGGCTTCGATAATCATCCAGGAATATTTGAATTTATACGCTAATCTGATCAACAAAAATGGGTAAAGGGGGCAAGAATATGGTTACGGTTACGTGCGGCACTAAATTTCATTCAGATTACACTGCTTTTCAACTTCAGAAACATAACTTACTTGAAAAGGTAATTACCGCTCACCCAAGTAGCAAATACCTTAACCGTGTAGCCATTGAGAAAAAACGAATCAAATTCTTAGCCCCAATATTTGTACCGGCCTACCTACTTTCCAGATTTTTTTCTGGTTCTAATTTTATAGTTAAGTGGCTAGACAATAATGTACCTATCTTATTCGATTTACTGGTTGCTAAAAATGTTAAACAAAGCAAAGTGATTTTAGCCTGGGCCTGGTCGGCCCTTGAATCAATAAAAACGGTCAAAAAAAATGGTGGAATTGCACTTGTCGAAGAATGTGGCTCGTGTAATAAATTCCAGAATGAAATATTGGATGAAGAATATAAGAATTTAGGCTTAATATTTAAGAACCCTACACCTAGTTTTATTATAAAAAGGCAGCTTGTTGAAGCAGAACTCGCTGATTATCTTCTTTGTCCTTCCAATCATGTTATTGGATCATTTGTTAAAAATGGCATCGATCATGCAAAATGTATTCTTATTCCTTATGGTGTTAATAAAGGAATATTTAAGGCACATTACCTTGATAAGGATGAGTTTATTATAATCTGCGTTGGAACAATAGGTGTACGCAAAGGTCAATATTATTTATTCAAAGCATTGCAGGAACTTGCACCTAGAATAAAGATTAAATGTATCCTTATAGGAAAAGTTGAAGGTCAGTTTATGCCTTATTATAACCAATACAAGCACTTATTTACACATTATGATTACATTCCACATCATGAATTGGTAGATTATTACAATAAAGCATCGGTATTTGTACTGCCAAGCTTAGATGAGGGTTTAGCTTTGGTACAATTAGAAGCAATGGCGTGCGGCTTACCTGTGATTAGCACTCCAAATGCTGGTATCGATGCCATTATAGATGATGGAAAGGAAGGCTATATTGTTCCAATAAGAGATGCTTCTGCTATAGCCGATAACATAGAAACTATGTATAATAACCAAATACTGTTAAAAAAAATGGCAGAAAATGCCATATATAAATCTGCCCAATTTACTTGGGATGCTTATGGAGAAAAATTAGCTGCTTTTATTAATTCATTGTGAAAGAATACCCGGTAATTGGTTATAAAAATGAATTATGATGCATATTAAAAAAAACAAAATTACAAGTGTTTGCCTAATAACTCCAGGTCATATTTCCACCGATCCACGGTTGATGAAAGAAGTTGATGCGTTATTAGAATTAGGTTGTAAAGTGCATATCATATATACGCAGTATATGGCGTACCTCCTAACAGACGACGATCTGTTACTATTGAAATATCCACATTTGACATTTGACGTTTTAAGATGGGTAAAAAAGACCAGCTTGCGTAGGCTTTTATTTGGATTTTTTAAGAAGTTTTGTGTTGGCATGAGCAAGTTATTTAGTAACAATACTTTTTTTCATAAACGGATACTCAATCGGCATTATTTATGGCAGTACCGAAAAGCAGTCAAGGTTAAAGCCGATTTCTATATTGCCCATAACTCAGGAGCATTAGCAATTGCCGGAGATGCCGCAAAAAAAAACAAGGTACATTTCGGTTTTGATGCAGAAGATTTTCACAGAGGAGAAAACCTCAGTGAGATTGAGAGAAAAAGCCTAATTCATTTAGAAAACTGCTATATACCTTTGGCTACCTACCTAACAGCTGCAAGTGGTTTAATTGCAGAAGCATACGAAAAAATATATCAAAAAAAGGTTACTACCGTTTTAAATGTATTTCCGAAACAGGAAATACATTTAAAAAACATTACTAATAGGCCGTTAAAACTTTTTTGGTTTTCTCAGACAATTGGTAGTAACAGGGGGATAGAAAACATTATTATTGCATTAAACAATTTGAAATGCAACTTCGAACTTCATCTTTTGGGCGATGTGAGCAATGAATATAAAAATCACATATATGGCCTGATCAAATTTGATTCGAAGTATTTGATATTTCATAAGCCTGTCAGCCAGGACGAACTTTTAGCAATTTGTAAAAAATATGATATTGGCCTAGCCACCGAAACAGGCTTTTGTATAAATAATAATATTGCTTTAAGTAATAAGATTTTCACATA
>Ga0308165_1003579_pt1 | contig 16491 bp, 17 predicted proteins | sample PhyWR2_FD_201032 | JGI IMG/M metagenome (GOLD analysis project Ga0308165, IMG submission 201032) | Phyllosphere microbial communities from UC Gill Tract Community Farm, Albany, California, United States - DLSLW.R2 | ecosystem: Host-associated > Plants > Phyllosphere > Unclassified | place: USA...
TCCTTGGCGCATTCGGCCATCAGCTGGCGACCGATTTCGGTCGAGCCGGTGAAGGACAATTTGCGCACGATCGGGTTGCTGGTCAGCTCGCCGCCGATGTCGCCGGCACTGCCAGTGACCACACTCAGCACGCCTTTCGGGATACCGGCACGGTGCGCCAATTCAACCAGGGCCAGTGCCGAGAACGGCGTTTGCGAAGCAGGCTTGATCACCATGGTGCAACCGGCGGCCAGGGCCGGGCCGGCTTTACGGGTGATCATCGCCGCCGGGAAGTTCCACGGGGTGATGGCGGCGGTCACGCCGATCGGCTGCTTGATCACGATCAGGCGCTTGTCAGGCTGGTGGCCGGGAATCACGTCGCCATAGATGCGCTTGGCTTCCTCGGCGAACCATTCGATAAAGGAAGCGGCGTAAACGATCTCGCCCTTGGCTTCGGCCAGCGGCTTGCCTTGTTCCAGGGTCATCAGGCGGCCGAGGTCGTCCTGGTTCTCGATCAGCAGTTCGAACCAGCGGCGCAGCTTGTTGGCGCGCTCCTTGGCGGTCAGTGCACGCCAGGCCGGCAGCGCCTTGTCAGCGGCTTCGATAGCGCGGCGGGTTTCAGCGGCGCCCATCTTTGGCACAGTACCGAGAATCTCGCCCGTGGCAGGGTTATTGACCTTGAGGGTCTGACCGTTGTCCGCATCGACCCAAGCGCCATCGATAAAGGCTTGCTGGCGGAACAACTGGGCATCTTTAAGCTGCATGTCGGCTTTCCTTAACAGCACCGCGCGCACGCGGAGCGAATTAGAGTTGTTGAAAGGCGCCTTGTGGGCTGCCGTCAGGGAAATCAGCCCCAGCGCGCAAGAAAAGTGAAGGAGCGCACGGGAGACAGAGCGTTTGAAATCTCAAACGAATCCTAGGATCAATGGGGGTACAGGGCAATAGTCTGTTCGAAAAAAAGAACGAAAACGGCGCATTTAGCAGATTTATCTGATCAGCGTCGCCGAGCCGGATTCCCCCGCCCTGATCGGTAGCGCCCGGCTTAGGGCCTCTGTACGGCAAATGCCTACACATGAACGCCCAAAGACCAGCATGGACGCCCAAGGTCGACATGGGTATGATGTCGCCCGCACAAGCATCCGTAGCTCAGCTGGATAGAGTACTGCCCTCCGAAGGCAGGGGTCGTGGGTTCGAATCCCGCCGGGTGCACCATAGATTAGTTTCTGGCTGTCTAAGACAGTCTACGAAACACCCCAAGAAGCCCGCCCTGTGCGGGCTTTCTTGTTTTGTCTATTCGTCCCGTCTCCCCCTCAAAACTCCTTCCGTGTACCCATATGGCGAGTCGTTTAGGCTGGCAATTCAATGCGTTGTAATTGCTTGGACAACAGATCAGCGCACGCGACGGCCACGTGCATTTTTTGAAACCTGTACAAGTTGCCATGATCATCAAGGGAGGCTCTCTGGAGCAGGGGCAGCAGCTTATGGCGGGCCGCGCCTGGTGCGTTCATGGCGCTCGACAGATAACGCCTTGGAGTCCATCGCCGCTGCACACTCAGACGGCCTACTGGTGCTGGATGAAATCGGCATGTGTGACCCGCGCATTATCGGCGAGACGGTCTACATGCTCGGCAATGGCACCGGCAAGGCCCGGGCGAATGATCGAGGACAAGCGGGCCGACAGGTGCAGGAGTGGCGCTTGCTGTTTCTCTCGACCGGCGAGAAGACGTTGGCGCAACACATGGCGAATGCCAACAAGGAGCTGAAAGCCGGTATGGAGGTGCGCATGCTCGCCGTGCCAGCGGATGCCAGCAAAGGCCTCGGCATGTTCGATGTGCTAAATGGTTTTGAGGACGCTGCCGCCCTCTCCGATGCGCTCAAGGCCCGAGTAGCCAAATATTACGGCACGCCCCTCACCGCTTTCCTGCACGCATTGTGTGCGCCTGGGGAAATGCTCAGGTGGACAGTGATCATTCGCCGCACGGTGGAGCAGTTCATCACCCAAAACCTGCCCGCGTCGGCCAGTGGTCAAGCCCAACGTGCAGCCCTTCGCTTTGGCCTCGCAGCAGCGGCCGGAGAGTTGGCCACCGCCTTCGGCGTCACCGGTTGGCCTGATGGTACGGCCACGACGGCTGCACGGGTTTGCCTGCATGCATGGCTAGCCGAACGCGGCGGCGCCGGCAACTTCGAGGGTGATGCGATCTTGGCTCGACTGCACCAGGTCATCGAGCGCTTTGGAGAAAGCCGCTTCACTCGATGGGAATCTGCCGCCGCCAAGATCGATGAACACGGCCCACGCACGATTGATCGACTGGGCTTTCGCAAGACGATGGAACACGGCATGGGCGACGCCTTGCACACCACCAACACCTACTACGTACTGCCTGAAGCCTGGAGGGCCGAAATCTTCAAGGGCATGAATATCAGTGCGGTGAACAAGGAGTTGCTGCAACGGGGCGTGCTGGAGCCCGGAAGCGACGGAAAGGCGTACAGCTTGATTCGCCTGCCCGGGTTAGGACCTCAACGCTGCTATGTGGTGAAGACAGTCCCTGGAACGGATGAGCACGAGGCCAAGGCCGCTTGACGGCATGCCTGCTGATCAAGGTAGCGCCGGCTCATTCCCGGCCTCGCCAGCCATTCGACAACCATCCCTATCAACCGCACTACCCAGAGACAATACAGATGAACACTATCCAAGAACTGAAAGACCGCCGCGACCAACTGACCCTCGAAGTGGAGAGCATTCAGGGTGACCTGGCTCCCTTCGAAGAGGCGTTGGAAAGCCCAGAGGTCATCCAGCAGGGCCGTCAACGAGCCGTGCAGGATGAAATCAACGATCACAAAAGAAGCATCGACTCGCGAAATCTGGAGATCAGCAAGCTGAATCAAAAGATTCATCGCCTTGAGACATTGGCAAACCGTGAGAGCTTGGCTGCGGGCTACATCAGCGCAATGGCGACTTGGAAAGCCGACGAGATGGAGCTCAACGAAAAGCGCAACAGCATTGAGACACGGTTGCAGCAGGTCCGCCAGAGCGATCAGGAAGACATGGCGAAAGCTCGACAAGCTGAAACGGATGCAGCCACCGCCTATGCGCAGGCTGTCGCCTGGGGCGACGTGGAGGGTGAGAAAGCAGCAAACTCTGAAGCTCAAAAGGCAGCCAAAAACCTAACGGCTGCGGTTGAGCATCACCGCCGCCAACAGTTGCTCATCACGGCGCTGGAGCAGGAGCTGGTAACGATTGATCTGCACATCACAGAGGCACAAAAGGAGCGCACCGAGATCGAGAATAAGGCGGCTCACCTGGCAAACACTGTGCTAGAAGAGCAATGGAATGAGGCCGCGAAAACACTGCTGGAGACCGGCGGCAAGCTGTGGGCAGCACGCAACCTGATTAGTCGTGACCCGATTGCACTGATGAAGCTGGATATCCCTGAGCAGGGCGAGCATTTCGGAAGCTGGACCTGGCGAGAACTCGTGGATCGCTCACACCAACACAGTCTTATTGACCTATTGGCAGCGTAACCCAAACCTTCCCCGAAGCAGCCTGAGAAAGGCAGGTTGTTTCGGGCCTACCATCGGTCTCACCATGAATACACCACCAGAGAACAGCGCTGATATGCCTGATTACCTAAAAGCCCGGAAGCTGCATTTGAACGGGATAATTACCCTCATGGGCGACATGAAAAAGCTCAACGCTAGAGCAAACGAAAAAGGCAACGTCGAGACGCTCACGATTGATGCAATCAAGGCAGAGCTTGATTTCATTGACCTTCAACTCAAAAGAAAAGGTGGACGGTGAAAAAGCGGGAACTTAAGCAGTTACCGCTTCGCTAGATCCTCCCATTACAAACTAGGTTTCAGACCTCTGAAGCTTCTGACCTATTTCGGCCGAATGTGGTCATTTACGAAAGCAAGGAAACAACCCAAAGCTGCCGCTAGTAAAAGGCAGCCGTCGACCATTATCGGTGCTTTGGCGCATGTCTGCGGGCGGCCGGCCACAGGATGACATTCCTGAGGGGAAGCGGGCGGCCCGCGATCATGCAGGCTACACGTCAGGTTGGCGTTTACCAGCTTCTGCTGGACGGATTCAATCTCTGTGGTAGGTGACCATGATGGCCTGGGTTGCATAATGCGGTTTGCCCCCACCATAAATCTTTGACTCCAAAATAATGCAGGATCCCGCCGAATCCATAACCTTCAACGGCTTGCAATTGGCTGATGTCTTTCTCCAGCAGCGCCACCATCTCTTCTAATCGCCGTACTTCACCTTCTTTTCTTCTAGCATGGGAAATCACATGGTTGAGGTAGTCCATATGCCTCTTAAGCTCGCCTTCTTGCACTCCGCCAAAACCGGCCGAAAGGTAGTTATCACGGACTGCGTGAAAGGGGTACAGGGCACTTCGACGTTCATCAGTCCGTTCAAGAAACTCGATAAAAGCCTTGGCTCGCTTCTCCCCAGCCAACGCACTGTCCATCTGCAACCGCTCATCTTTAAGCTCGTCACGCGCAACCCGCAGCATTTCTTCAGCAATACTAATCTGATCAGAAATGACTTTATTGTCCAGCGGAGGCCCTATCCACATGTTGGTCTCTCAACATCTCAATGGTGCTCGAAGGTTATCACTAGCAGCCAGGCATGGCGCGTATGGGGTCTACGACGTTCGTCGAAGAAACCCCTTCTCTTCGGCAAGAGTTGAACGACTCCGTACTCACTTTTTTGGGACCATCAGCCAGTTCAAGAGCCGCTTCTGGCCAACTGCCCCCCGTCGCGACGGGGGGCAGTTGGCCAATTAGGAGCCCAATGGGGATGGCCGCGGTCGGCCAAAAGAGTTCGAGTCACATTGAGGAGCAGTTTTATTATGGATCTCGAGACTCTCCTAAACCGCCACATCGAGCTGAGGCGTTCGTATTTGCTTTGTGATGCTCGAAAAACGGCCGTATTGGATTATTGGGGGTGGAAAGGAATTTTCACCTCGAACAGCAGTGACCGCGAAACCAGATGATGGTCGCAATCCCATTATGGCGATCAACAACCCAGCCGAACGGTCCTTGTGTTTCCGCTTTTTATACCTCAACATGAGGGATCATTTTCGGAAACGGTTACGGAGTGGCGATGAGCAAATTTGAATTGACGGCTTCAAACGCTTTCACTCGGCGAGCGACGATTATCGATGATCCCGCGGATGTCGAAGTACGTTTGAAGGACTTGCATTCTGACTTGAGCCCAGCCCTCCTCCGTGACGCCATTAGTGGCGGTATCCGAGGACGCAATGAGACCAATCGTGCATCCGCCCCGACGGCGGCAGGTGTTCAGCAATGGCTGAAGACCGTTGAAGATCTGCGCACCTTGTTGGCTACAGCTCACTGGCATATTCACGAACAGAAAAACTGTCCTTTCATCAGCTCGCCTGATCGGAGCATCTCCATTGTTGTCATGACCGGCAACTGCGAGACAGGCAAGGATGGAAATGATGAGCCAACAAACCAGGCTGAAAAAGGAGCGGTAGCTGAGGATTTTGTTTACAACAATAATCGTCAGTTAGAGCTCTTTAATAATAACGCATTCCAATTCGCAAAAGAGTACCGGAAAGAAACACAAGTCTGGGCGTTGCTTTACCATTATGATAAAGCACTTAAAGAGGTTCGATATGAATTGTCCTTGCCGACTGGGTTTGGCAATAAAAAAATTACTGGCTGGGGCGTTCGTATACTCCTAGGTAGTGTTTCTAACAATCCAGATAACTTCACCATTCGTAAAGATGAATCAAATTCTCAAATTTCGGTGGAAGTAGAGCCTAAAGTGGGCAAGTTGTGAGTAAGTAGGTATGGCCGATATTAATCCCAAGCAAATCACATTTGCCAGGGTGAGAAGACGTTTCACTAAAGCTCAACTGGCAAAGGAATTAGGTATCACCAGTCGTAGCCTGCAGAACTACGAGACTGGTGCGTCCTATCCTGAGCCAGCGGCGCTGGAGAAGATTGCAAAAATACTTAATTTCCCTCAGCAATTCTTTTTCCTTGAAGAAGATATGCCCGAGCTGAGGGAGGATTCGGTAAGTTTTCGTAAGCTTTCAAAAATGACTGATGCATTGAAAGCTTGCACATTTGCAGCAGGCGCTATTGCGTTTAGGGTGAACTATTGGATAGAAGAAAGGTTTAATTTGCCTTCAGCAGCACTACCCGACCTAAGCGATCTAGGGCCTGAAGAAGCCGCCGCTACACTCCGTCGTGTATGGGGGCTAGGTAACGCACCCATCCCCAATATGATTCACTTGCTTGAGTCAAAAGGTATTCGTATTTTTTCGCTGGCCGAAGAAACACGGGAGGTTGACGCTTTCTGTACTTGGTATGAGGGCAAACCATTTGTTTTCCTTAACACCATTAAGTCCGCTGAGCGAAGCCGCTTTGACGCTGCACATGAGTTAGGTCATTTGGTGCGCGACGTTTACACAATGCAGCACGGCCAAGTGCACGGACCAGAAATGGAGCGACAAGCTGATGCATTTGCTGCCGCTTTTTTAATGCCTAAGGATAGTGTAGCTGCTAATCAGCCACCGACTTATTCGATTAAATATTTGATGAAGCTAAAGCACTATTGGGGGGTGTCGCTTGCAGCTATGGCATATCGTTTTAATTCATTGGGGTTAGTTAGCGAATGGAATTACCGCAATCTATGTATAGATATCGCCAAAAGTGGATATCGCTCTAATGAGCCAGAGCCGATGGAACGGGAGACATCGCAGCTACTCACAAAGGTGCTAGATGCTTTGCATGTTCGGAAGCAAGGCCGCCGTGAGATTGCGGATAATTTGAGTGTCAGTATAGACGAAATCAATGCTTTGACTTTCAAATTGACAAGATTGTCAGTGGTGTCGGGCAGTATAACTGGTGAGCCGGCAACCAAGAAAGCTTCTCCAAAGTTGAGACTTATATAGCGTAAATCTTTATCTTGATTTTATAAAGGATTGAATATCTTCTTTTTGAGCAGATAAAACACAAGCAAAATTAAATTAATAATGGAAGATCCCTCTTCTAGAAGCCGCGCATTGTAAATATCGTTAGGTTCTACCTAAAGCCATCTGTAGTTAACCAGCTCCCCTCCATATCCTAACCGGGTGGGGAGCTTTTGTTTAGTGTAATATGCCCTCCCTTAACGGCCCAAGGCAAGTAAGGATGTCTTCATGCTGGCGCTTTAAGTAAATAGTCAATATATAGTGTTTTTTGCCATCTCTTGCCACAGTGCTTTCCTATCAAGCTCTTGGCCTTGGTATATGACTATTCCAAAAGTGTCATCCACTACACGACGTCCTTTGTCATAGATATGCACGTGGATTCCAAGCTCTTGGGGTCTATCTGCTGTCCATAAAACCGCTGGAGTAGAAGACCATACATCAAACTTTAGGCCAGGATATTCGTCCATATTAAGAGTGCGGTCGGGGACGATATATTGATTGCTGTTGTTAAATTGATCGTGTAAGGGCTTCAGCGGAGTAGATACTATTTTCCCATCGCTCCAAACGCTGTCATTACCGCAGTTTCCACAGAAATGTTTCGCATGCGGCGTGTTGGCGAAGCTACCCAAATCCAGGTGAGGATATCCACATTTTTTGCACGTAACACACGACATTTCTCGGCCATTTTCCAGTGACTTCACGAACTCGAATGCAGCTGGCGGCGTTATCTGAATTTGGGTAATTTCGCCGCTGGAAAATAATCCCAAATTTTGATTGTATGAGCAGACGATAGCGTCAAAATCCCGATCCAGCTGCTTTCTAGTGTCACCAGAGAAACGCTTGTGCACATGTATTTTGGGAGGTCTCGGAACGATCTCTTCACTCGAAAGCGCCGGCGGTAAGGAGCACCAAACTCCAATTTCCTCAAAGTCGTTGAAATCCACAACTAAAGGATCAACTACATAGCTCATTCCCATAAGGTGATTACTGCAGGTTACCTCACCGGTAGGTGGTACTGCGGCGATATCTGCTTTTACACCCCAGTGGATTTGGTGGGTCTTGCAGTACCATCTATCCGCACCGTTTCTGAATTTCCCACATGGAACAATGTTGCAAGGTAATACTGCGTTGTCGCCGTTTTTTGCGGTGAAGCTGCCGAATACTCCCTCCGAATTTACAGCGATATTCCCAATTGTTCTTCCTGGGGCCCAACAAATAGCTGATGCAGTAGAGTACTGTTCAGGATTATCCTCCTGCTCACCCTCATTGCAGTATTTTTTAATAAAGCTCTTTTTCGCCATTCCCGTGCCAGGGTCAGACCATTCACACTCCCACACCTCAACTTGCCCTGTTTCTGAATTTAGTTTTCGTGAATAAAACATTAAGTAATCCTTTAGTTAAGGTGTGAGATTTTGTTAGGGGCTAGTCCTATAATTCTTCGCCAGACTTTACGATACTCTGACTTAACCAACCAGTCTTTGTGCACGCGCTTGGGGTGTAACGGGTGCTCATCGTGCATTGAAGCAGTTTAACTGTCAGAGTTCAAGGAACACTCGTCTACCGATTATGATTAACCAGCAGTGGTTAGGCCCCTGACAAACGTTTTATCCAAAACGCTTCATCATCGTCCATAGAGGTTAACTGATATCTACAGGCATATTTTTTCTGTTGATCACCATTTACATATGGCTTATAAAAGGTGTGGTTGAATGCAAGTGCAGGCCGGATATTAATGGGTGTTATCATATGATAATATAGTCCGTTACATTTTTTAGTGTTCTGATTTTTAGTTATGATAGGGCGAACAATGCTTTTTGTTGTAATGTTAGGTGGAAAACATCCTAGAGCCAAAATTGAAGTCCATGATATAGCCTTCGTAGTAGCTGAGAGATTAGAGGATTCGTACCCTCAGCTTAGGCAGAGTTGGTTTGGATCCCCTGTTGGTCTTCATATTGATGCATGGATGGCAGTTGATGGAGTTGATGGCTGGAAGTTAGAGCTAAGCGCACTAGCCCCCACTCCTGGCTCTATGCGCTTGTACTTCATAAATTTGGGCGGATATGAAAGTGGATCCTTTGGTGAAGCGCATCACTATTCTCTGATAGTTGCGAGAGATAAGCGGGAGGCGATGAGCCTCGGTAAGCGGCAGATATTAAAGCGCTGGGCCCAAGCTCATACTGATGGCGTGCTGGATGTGGACGATTGTTTGCCGATTGATTCGATAGACGGACGATATGTTCATTTGGTTGAGGGAGCACACGATCGCATCATTCAGTGCAATGACTACATCGTGTTGTCGTAACATTAAGTTGGCTTAATACGACATGAGTTAGCCTGGATTTGCTGTTCATTGAGTGACCGTTTCAAGCCGAAAGAAGCCGTATACGCTCGGCAACTTTCGGCCAATCATTTTCCCTAAAAATGAGCACATAGAACGCGAGGTGTCAAGGTTCTACTTATCACCAATTTCTCTGAAATTGGCTATGTAACTTTCGAGTATCCCGGCGCGCTCAAGCATTCGAAATGAGTTTCTATACGCTGCATTTTTCTTATGGCTTTCATCGATACGGCACCATGAGCAAAGTTTTAAATCCACGCTGACCATAGGCTCCTTACATGAGCTACACCGTTCATTTTTTGGGGCTATTTCCCTGCCGTCAAAGATGTGAGTTTTGAGATTTTCATCTAAGAAAAAAGGGGTCGTTGAGCTTTTGCCAATATGCTTTTCATAGTAATTGCACCCTATAGATGCTGAAATTTCTTTTATTTTGTTTTTTAGTTCTTGAGATGCTTTTGCGCCTACAACAAAAGATGTTATCAGGCTTGCTGGAAAATATAATAACATCAGGTTTTCATTTATCTTTTCGATGCATTCCTCATCAACAATTAGACGTCTTTCCTTTTCATAGCTCCAGCAGGTTTGTTTTGTGTAGTAAGCGGTGCTGCCTATTGCTTGCTGGAGCCATCCAACATATCTAGGCTTGGATATCACATATGCACGTTCCAGCATACCCTGCATGCCTTCGTAAGGGGTTTCTCGATAGTCAATGTCACCGAAACTTGGATCTGAGCCTTTTGATTTGAGCCACTCATCAAGTGCTTCTTCATTAATTTCGGCTAGAAAGCCTTGAGAATTTGATGCGTAATGCGCCCACATCGGAGTTACTAAGGGCGATTTTGAAAAGCAAGTAACTGGTTGCTGCGTCATCATGGAAATCATTTCGTTGTAATACGCTAAAATTTCCGGCTCTTGATTGTAGTCGATGGTTAAGAAAAATTCGAATGGGTCGTTATAGTCTTTTAGGTAGGAAAATTTCAGGCTGCAATTGCCATTTGATAGTAGAAGCTTGTCGGCTATTTCCGGTCCCATGTACTTATATAAATTTTTGTTGTCTTCCATGATTTATTTGGCCTCGCCTTTTACTTACTGTGTATTTGGTCGCAGTATAAGAATGCTAGCTCTATACATCGAAAGTGAAGAAAAAATTTCGTTACCGAATCATCTCGGGATATGGCCTTATCCAAATGACTGCTTCTGGCCGATTGTGTTGAAAAAGTCGGTTTTCCCAAAACACTCGAATATTGATGGATGAAAACACCTCTATTGCACGCTGCTACGTTAAATCCGAGTCCTGAACCTTCTGCCAAAAACTCAGATTTCAATCTCAGACGCGTACTTTTCTGGCGTGGAATTCGAAGCCGACTTTTGGCCGACTGCTGCCCTTCGCAGAGGACAATAATTGGCAAGACGGCTCAGTAAACAAATCTGTTCAATGACCAGGATCGAGTCCTGAGAATCGGCAATGCCCAACTGCCTAGGGGCACCCAGATGTCGAACCTGGTTAGTGTTCGAATACGAGCAGTCCGAACAAGCACCGATTATTATCTATCCCTGATCTGCCCTGACCCCTCTGTTGATTGCTGCAGCTGAGAGTTTTCCATTCTCTCGATGTGGATCGTATTGTGTGTGATCGACTGCGCAAGCTGTTCCTCGGCCTTGCTGAAGCGGATTCCTTCGCCAAGAATGCCTCGCGCTTCAAGATCCAAGGCAAAGTCCATGATCTTGGTTTTTGTTACGTCCAGAATGCGAACCAGCTTGTGTACAGGCACGTGCAGGGCCGGCTCGAAATCTGTCCTCATGAGATTTCTGAACGCCGTGTTGAGATCAGCAGAAAATTTCACCATTACCGTTCCGGTCTCCGTACGCTCTACTAGGTCAATGATCTGGCTCACTGAGTCTCGTGCAGGGTGTTCACACATAGATGCGTGGAGTTCTCCGCCCATGTCGACAGGGATCCACCCCCTATACGGATTGAAAGCTTTCAGTTCGCCCGTGACGATCCGGTAGCTGGGCACCGACCGCGCTTCGTATCCGTTCAGTTCGTCATTAAGCCATTCCTCGATGTCCTTGATCTTGAGCTTTCTGGACACGAGCAATGCTTTACGCAACAGATCTGGAAGGTGGATTGTCCGATCAAGGACGTCACTCTGTAGTTCCAATACTAGGCTGTCCATGGAGTCATAACGCTCCCATGATGGTGACCACTGCAGGTAGGTATGAGGCGAGTACGTTGGCAGCAGTACCTTCCAAGACGGTTTTGATCGAACCCAGGCACTCCTTGATGATGCCCTTCTTCGGAGCCGGTGAGCTGTTCTGCGTCCTAATTGTCTCGACGTCAGATCGCAGGCTCTGTGCGACGACCTGATCATCGATCTTCGAAATGTCTTCTGAGAAGGCATCCAAGAAGGCGTTCAGATCAAGGTGCTGAACACTCTGGTCGAAATGCTGACTGGAGTGCTGAGCATCCTGTTGCACTTGAGAGTGGTGCATGGATCCGATGGAGATGTTATTTGTTTTGCTCATATGGGCGACCTCACTCCGAAATGGCGACTTGATACTGCATCATCCAGTTTCGCTAGAAACGTGGCAACGTCGAATCGCTACCGGACTGTCGTTCGTCTGCGCTCTGTAGCGTCAACCTATAGCTGCAAGCGTACCCGCTTTTAACCGGCTAGCGGCCCTCCTAAGCGAAAGGCTCTAGACCGATGACAGTCGCCTCAATCATCACAAACCGGTCCTCGCAGAGCATTCATTGATGTAACACCTACCTGCCATGTAACACACATATCGGCAAACCAGTCACAGCTGTGTAACGCCCTACAAGTCGTTTAAAATCAAGGGCTTAAACACCTTCGTAACAGACGTAACGCCCGTAACACGGTTTAATTAGGGTATCCCCTAGCCCCTTTAGTATTGCTCCTCCAGCGAAGCGAGGTCGATCATGCTCTTTGATTTGGTTCGATAGTGGGAGCCCTGGAGCATTCTTGAAGGTACGGGGTAGGCCCCCGTAATCGCGTCAGCGGAAAGGTGCCCAGCTTAGTGAACTGCTGTTCACCAGTGCATTTGCCCTATGAATCGGAAAGCCGCTGGGGACCCTGGGTAATTCGGACAGACACGGGGCAAAGAACCCGCGCGTTCGTGTTAGCGGCTGGATTTTTTAAGTTGGTTGACAGGTTGACGTGGTTGACACCCATTACCGTGGTTGACGCTACGCAGGTGTTCACTATCAGCAACAGATACAGCCACCTTTACCGAAGCGGTAACGATGGTCCTTTTTCTTCAAGATCCTTTCAATTTCAACGATTGAAATTTCAGTAACTTCCAATGCCTCCCACTAACTCTATCCCGCGGGTTTCATGCCCCGTGCTGGAAGAAAAACCTCAGGGTCCCCAGCAGCTTTTCAGCCCCGCCCTCCTTTTGCACGGACGCAATGGCACCGCAGAACGAAACACCGACTAGTATCAGAACAGAGAACGTTATCAATCAGGGGTAGGGAAAGCGCTATGGATATGGTTCGTGTCAACTCGACGGCTATCACAGCTGTCGGCTATGACCCCGCGACAGGCAGGATGAAAATCACGTTCAAGCAAGGGCGTACTTACGACTATTGCCGCGTCCCACCTAACATTCATCAGGGCCTCATGGGGGCCGGCTCGAAAGGTACTTATTTCGATAGGATGATCAAGGATCGGTACCAGTGCTAGACCTGGGCATACAGGCGTATTTCAAGCCAGATGCACACCCAGCACGGGGGACCGTGTATGCCCTCGTGTATGCCTAACCGAAACACCACCACAAGAACCCTTATAAACCGGGCATCTTACCGCCCAGTTCAAACGACGCCGGGCCACCAGATATAACAAGAAAGCCCCAGCTCAAAACACCTGGGCCTTTCTTTCAGTCGACGGCTTAACGTTTCCGCAACGCCTCCAACAACGCCGGCAAGTCTTCCTCAGGAAAACGCTGATGCAACGCCAGCAGCTTCTCATCCGCTGCCTTGCTTTGCCCTGCCGCACGCAGGTTCACAATCTCCTGCAACCCCTCCTCCAACGAAGGCAACGCCACCGGCGCGCGCATGCTGAGTTTGGTGCTCGACTCGTCCGCCATTGAGCCCATGACTTGCGCACTCTCGGCCTTGGGCGCGATGGCCAGTCGGGCCACGGGGGCAGGGGCGGACATCGGTGGCGGGGCTGGACGTGCGGCTTGCTCTTGAGGTGCGGAGAAGGTCGCGGTGGAGATTTCGGGTTGCGGCACAGGCGAGCGCATCACTACGCCGATCATCAGTGCCACGCCTGCGACGGTGGCGAATGCCATTTGCCAGCGTGGCCGTTGGCAGGCTTGCAGCCAGCGTTGCCACAGGTTCGGCTGCGGGGCTGGGGCTTCGCGGCGGGCGGCGTTGAGGATGAAGGCGTCGAGGGACGCGGGCGGTTCGCCGGTGCTGTGTTGACGGAAATGCTGGAGCAGCACGTCGTCGGGGTCCGGGGTGTGTCGGGAGTCGGTCATGCGGGTATCTCCTCGGCCAGCAGGCGGCGCAGTTTCTGCTGGGCGTAACGCAGGCGGCTTTTGACGGTGTCCAGCGGGGTGCCGGTGAGGGCGGCGATTTGCGGCACTTCGAGGTCGCCGTGCAGGCGCAGCAGGAAGACTTCGCGCTGGTCTTCGGGCAGGCCTTGCAGCGCTGCATCGAGGCGGGCCTGGTCGCGGCTCAGGCTCAGTTGCTGCTCGGGGCCGGCGCTGTCGTCGGCCTGGGCGTGCAATTGCTCGTCGTAGCTGTCGTGCAGCGGGTTGTGGATGCCGTGCTTGCGCCAATGGTCGATCAGGCGGTTGCGGGCGATCTGGAACAGCCATGTGCGAAAACTCGCCCGGCCTTGTGGCTGGGTGGCGCTGCGGATCAGGCTGAGCCAGGTTTCCTGGTAGATTTCCTCGGCCAGTTCGGCCTTGTTGCTCAGGGATACGAGGAATCGGTACAGGCCCTGGCGGTGCCGTGCGTACAGGGCTTCGAACGCGGCACTGTCGCCGGTTCGGTAGCGGGCCAGTAGCGCTTCGTCGCTGGGTGAATCATCGGGTACGGCCATGTAGGTGGCGAACTCCTTTCGATGGATCAATGCAGATGACCTGTGGGAGCCGGGCTTGCCCGCGATGCAGACGCTTCGGTGTTTCAGTCACACCGCAATGATGCTATCGCAGGCAAGCCAGCTCCCACATTGGATCGTCGTTGCATGGGCAATCAGTGTTTGAGGCTTTGGGCCAGTTCCACCAGTTGCACGAACTCATTGCGCAGGCCGAACGGGTCATTGCCTCGGGCCGAGCGGGCCAGTGCAGCGGTGTCCTGCAGGCTCATGCTACCAGTGTAGCGGCCATCGCCCTTGAGCTGTTGGGCGAACGCAGCGACGGCGGCGGCGAAACGCAGGTCGTCACTGGCCTTGCCCGAAACAGTGCTGATGGGCCGCTCGATCAACTGGCTGTCACCTCCCGCAGCAGGCTTGTAGCGCACACGCAGTATCGCGAGCTCAGCGGATTTTTCCTCAGGCGCCGGCACGGCCGCGTAACGCAAAGGCTCCAACCACCCTTTCTCGCCCTTCGGCACAATTTCGTACAACGCCGTTACCGTATGCCCTGCACCGATCTCACCCGCGTCGACCTTGTCGTTGTTGAAATCCTCACGCTTCAAGGCGCGGTTTTCATAGCCGAGCAGGCGGTACTCGCTGACGCGTGCGGGGTTGAATTCCACCTGCAGTTTCACATCCCGAGCCACGACCGCCAGGGTCGAACTGAGTTGGTCCACCAACACTTTGCGCGCTTCACGCAGGGTGTCGATGTAGGCGTAGTTGCCGTCGCCCGCGTCGGCCAGTTGTTCCATCAGGTGTTCGTTGTAGTTATCCACACCGAAGCCCAGGGTGGTGAGAGACACGCCACTTTTACGCTGCTCGACGGCCATCTGCTTGAGGCTGTCGAAGTCGCTGATGCCCACGTTGAAGTCACCGTCGGTGGCCAGCAGGATGCGATTGATGCCCTTGTCGATAAAGCCTTCGCGGGCCATCTGGTAGGCGAGTTCAATGCCGGATGCGCCCGCCGTGGAGCCGCCGGCAGTGAGTTGGTCGATGGCGTTGCGGATCTTCTGCTTGTCACGACCCGAGGTAGGCTTGAGCACCACCCGGGATTCAGCGGCATACACCACCAACGAAACACGGTCCTGTTCACGCAACTGGTCCACCAGCAATTTCAGCGTGCTTTTGACCAGCGGCAAGCCTTCGCGGCGGTCCATGGAGCCGGACACGTCCACCAGGAACACCAGGTTGGCCGGCGCCAACTCTGCCACGGCGCGGTCGGAGGCCTTGATGCCGATGCGCAGCAACTGGGTGCGAGGGTTCCACGGTGTGGCGGCCACTTCGGTGGTCACGCCAAAGGGCGAGCCGTCGGTGGGCAGTGCGTAGCTGTAGGGAAAATAGTTGACCATTTCCTCCAGACGCACAGCGCCTTCGGGCGGCAGGCTGCCTTGGTTGAGGAAACGTCTTACGTTGGCGTAGCTGCCGGTATCGACATCCACGCTGAAGGTTGAAACCGGCGTTTCAGCCACGCGATGCACCGGGTTGTCCGGCAGGTTTTCGTATTGTTCGCGGGGTTCGCTGCGGTATTCCATCGCGATGGAATCCTGCATCACCCTTTGTGCGCTCATGGGCGCAGGCATGGGCATGCGTTTAACCAATGCGCCTTGTACGGGGACACTTTGCAGCTCGGAGACCGGCGCAGCTTCGGCAGGCTCGGCTGCATCATGGGAAGAGGACAGCCCACAACCGGCCAGCGTCACCAGCAAGGTAACGGCAAAGCCCTGGGCAGCAGGACGCAGGAAGAGCAGAGGACGGGACATGGGCTGAACCTCGTGAATGAATGATCCGTTCACAAGGTCAGACGCGAGAGGCTGGCTGTTCGGGTTAAACCGTTCGGCGGGACAGGAAAACCTGCCCCGCCGAACCGCTCAATCAGTCAGTGCCGTATTTCGGGTTACGTGGACCGTACAGGATCCCCGCACGCTGACCCGGCGACAGCAGGCGCGCACTGGTGATACCGGCAATCGGATGCGCCGCGTCGGTGGAGCTGTTGATCACTTGCTTGACCGCCGCAGTGATCAGCATGCCGATGAGGCCGCCGCCGTTGTTGTTGCCTTCCTCGCTGGACGCATGCGCCGAGCCGGTCCACAGGGTGGTGCCGGTGCGCAGGTCG
>Ga0308165_1003586_pt1 | contig 16469 bp, 14 predicted proteins | sample PhyWR2_FD_201032 | JGI IMG/M metagenome (GOLD analysis project Ga0308165, IMG submission 201032) | Phyllosphere microbial communities from UC Gill Tract Community Farm, Albany, California, United States - DLSLW.R2 | ecosystem: Host-associated > Plants > Phyllosphere > Unclassified | place: USA...
CGTCGAGGAAGGCGTAGGCGTCGGTGACGTCGGCCGACGGGGCGCTGCACGAGGAGACCGAGGAGGCCAGGACGACCGAGGTCACCGCGGCGATCCAGTGGCTCGCCGTGCGCGCCGACGGTCGCGTGCTCGCGCTCGTCGGGGTCGCCATACTCGTCACAGTAACCAGCGACTGTGACCTGCGCCACAAAATCTCACGTCGGCACCGGGTGGAAAATCTGGTGAGCCACGACCGCGACCCGGCCGAGGTCATGCGGGGCTGTCGGTGACCCGGCCCGCGTCGACCGACCACCGGCGGTCCACCCGCACGGCGTCGAGCATCCGGCGGTCGTGCGTGACGAGCAGCAGCGTGCCGTCGTAGGAGTCGAGGGCCTCCTCCAGCTGCTCGATCGCCGGCAGGTCGAGGTGGTTCGTCGGCTCGTCGAGGACGAGCAGGTTCACACCCCGGGCCTGCAGCAGCGCGAGCGCAGCCCTCGTCCGCTCCCCAGGGGACAACGACGCCACAGGCCGGCCGACGTGGTCCCCGCGCAGACCGAACTTGGCCAGCAGCGTCCGGACCTCGGCCTCGGGCCAGTCGGGCACCTGACGGGAGAAGGCGAGGGCGAGAGGACCGTCGTCCCCGAGCTGCGAGCGCGCCTGGTCGATCTCCCCGACCGCGACGCTCGTGCCGAGGGACGCCGTGCCCTCGTCGAGCGGTACCCGCCCGAGCAGCACACCCAGCAGCGTGGACTTGCCGGCGCCGTTGGCCCCCGTGATCGCGACCCGCTCACCGGACTCGACAGCCAGCGTGACCGGACCGAGCGTGAAGCCACCGCCCTCGACGCCCGGCGCCCCGAGGTGCACCACGGCTCCGGCGAGCGAGGCGACCACGCGCGAGCCCCGCGGGGCCGCCAAGATCTCGTAGCGCAGCTCCCACTCCTTGCGCGGCTCGACGACCTCCTCGAGGCGCTCGATCATCTTGTCGGTCTGGCGCGCCTTCGACGCCTGCTTCTCCGAGCCCTCGCGGTGCGCGGCCCGGATGAACTTGTCGGGGTCGGACTTGCGGGCAGCGTTGCGCACGCCCTTGGCCATCCAGCCCCGCTGCATCCGGGCACGCGCCTCGAGCCCGGACTTCTTGTCGGCGTACTCGTCGTACTCCTCACGGGCGTGGCGGCGAGCCGTCGCACGCTCCTCGAGGTACGCCTCGTAGCCACCCGAGTAGACGGCCACCTGCTGCTGCGCGAGGTCGAGCTCGACCACCCGGGTGACGCACCGGGCGAGGAACTCGCGGTCGTGGCTGACCACCACCACCGCGGCCCGCTGGGAGGCGACGAACTCTTCGAGCCTGCGCAGCCCGTCGAGGTCGAGGTCGTTGGTCGGCTCGTCGAGCAGCAGGACGTCGAAGCGCGAGAGCAGCAGCGCGGCCAGGCCCACCCGGGCCGCCTGACCACCCGAGAGCCCCGTCATGAGGTGCTCAGGGTCGACGTCGAGCCCGAGGTCCGCGAGGACGGCCCCGAGCCTGTCGTCGAGGTCCGCGGCGCCGATCGCCATCCACCGGTCGAAGGCCACGGCGTAGGCGTCGTCGGCTCCGGGCTCCCCGGCGCCGAGCGCCTCGGTCGTCTGCTCGAAGGCCGCCTGAGCCTCGGCGACCCCGGTGCGGCGTGCCAGGTGGGCGCGGACGGTCTCGCCCGCGACGCGCTCGACCTCCTGCGGCAACCACCCGACGATCGCGTCGGCGGGGGAGAGCGACACCGACCCGGCCTCCGGTTGCGCGGCGCCCGCGAGCAGACGCAGCAGCGTCGACTTCCCGGCACCGTTGGCCCCCACCAGCCCCACCACGTCCCCGGGGCTCACGACGAGGTCGAGCCCCGAGAACAGGGTGCGGTCAGCGTGCGCGGCACCGAGCCCGCGGGCGACGAGAGAGGCAGTCATGGGGTGAATCCTCTCATCGCCCGGGCATCACCCGGTGCGCGTCTGCGTCCCCGTCACGGGCCGCCGCGACGACCTCGGCCCGGGCTCGCCGTAACCCAGCTGGACGAGCATCTGCGGGGCACCGACGAGCCCGAGCGAGCGGACCACCTCGTGCCGGGTCGTCGGGTTCTCCAGGACAGTCGTCGCGAAGGACGCCGCCAGCCCGTGGACCGAGGCTGTGAGCAGCATGCGGCTCAGCGCCCTGCCCGCCACCAGCCAGTCCTGGGCAGTGTCCGCGGGCGTCGTGAGCAGCGCCAGGACGGCTCCGTGCTCCTGCGCGTCCGCGCTGCCCCTACCCTGCGCGTCCGCGCTGCCCTGCTCCTGCGCGTCCGGACTGGCCCGGAACCGGTCGGTCAGACGCCGCGACCCCGGTCGTGCCTCGCGTGCCGGGCGGTTCTCCCACCCGTCCGCGACAGGCACCCCGTCCTCACGCCCCTGCGCAGGACCCGACCACACGGCCTCCTCGGTGGTCCCCACCTCGTCCTCCGACGCCAGACGCTCAGCCCGCTCGACCTCCCTCAGCACGATGCCACGCGCCGCGCTCGAGGCCGGCAGCAGCACCAGATGAGCCTGCGCGTCGGCGACGACAGCCTGGAGCGACTGCGCGACCGCACCGTCGACGGCCAGGTCGTCGAGCAGCGTACGGCTCGTCCGCCTGTGCACGGCAGCCACCGACAGCTCGAGCTCAGACGCGCTCGGCGCAGGGCCCTGAGACAGCACGATCCGCGCCAGCCGCCCCTCCGCACCGTCGGGAAGCAAGACCACCTGCGCGTCGAGCCCCTCCCGGCGGGCAGCCACGACAGCGTGGTCGACGAGCGCCCCACAGCTGATCGTCGCCTCACGCCCCTGCGGGTCCGTATGACGCAGAGCGCGGGCCGGGTCGGCCCGCACCTCGATCGCGTCACCACGCACCGTCACCTGCCACGGCTGCGTGTTGTGCACGCTCGGCGCCCGCACAGCAGTCGCCAGCACCCGTTCGATCACCTCGGTCGAGAGCATCGTCGCTCCTCCTCCGCTCGTTCTCCCCTGTCCGCCGAGCGTCCCACCGGTCACAGGGGCTCGACAGTGCCGAAGGTCCCTCTCGCAGGTCAGCGGCACCACACCCGACTGCGCACAGGAGAGAATGCTCCTGTGCCCGCCGACCCGATCGCCCGACTGCTCGCCGACCCACCCGACCTCCCCGTCCGGTCCGCGCTGCCCGCCCTGGCAGAGGCCGTGCGGAGCAGCGGAGCCGTCGTCGTGCAGGCACCGCCCGGGACCGGCAAGACGACCCTGGTCCCGCCCGCGCTCGCGGACCTGCTCGGTCCTGGTCGGGTGGTCGTCACACAACCTCGCCGGGTCGCGGCCCGCGCCGCTGCGCGCCGCCTCGCCCAGCTGCTCGGCGAAGCTCTCGGCCAGACCGTCGGCTACTCGGTGCGCGGGGAGTCGACGACGAGCCCCTCGACCCGTGTCGAGGTGGTCACCACGGGTGTGCTGCTCCGGCGACTCCAGCGCGACCCTGGCCTGGACGGGGTGACCGCGGTCGTCCTCGACGAGTGCCACGAGCGTCAGCTCGACGCCGACCTCGCGCTCGCCCTCCTCGTCGACGTGCGCGCGAACCTGCGCGAGGACCTCGTGCTCGTGGCGATGTCGGCGACGGTCGAGGCCGAGCGCACGGCCGCCGTCGTGGGTGGCGCAGGTCCGGCTGTCCCCGTGGTCACCGTGCCGGGGGCGCTCCACCCGGTCGCCCAGGTGTGGGCCCCGCCGCCGTCCCGCGTGGTGGCCCTCGACGACCGCGGCGTCACCCCGGCCTTCCTCGACCACGTGGCCGCGACGACCCGGCGTGCGCTCGACGAGCGTGAGGGTGACGTCCTGGTCTTCGTGCCCGGAGCGCGGGAGGTCGACGTCGTCTCGCGGCGGCTCGCCGGGGTCGACGCCGACGTCCGTCCGCTGCACGGCAGGCTGCCAGCAGCCCAGCAGGACCTGGCGCTGAGCGCCGGACCGCGCCGACGGGTGGTCGTCTCGACGGTCGTCGCCGAGTCGTCGCTGACTGTCCCCGGTGTGCGGGTCGTCGTCGACGCAGGGTTGTCCAGAGAGCCGCGGGTCGACCACCGGCGCGGGCTCTCGGGACTGGTCACGGTCCGCGTCAGCAGGGCCTCGGCCGAGCAGCGCGCCGGTCGCGCCGGTCGTGAAGGCCCGGGTGCCGTCTACAGGTGCTGGACGGAGGCCGACCACGTGCGGCTCCCGGCGCACCCCGTCCCGGAGATCCTCACGGCCGACCTCACGTCCTTCGCGCTCGAGCTGTCGTGCTGGGGTTCGCCCGACGGGTCGGCCCTCGCCCTCATGGACCCACCGCCCCCCGCGGCGAGCGCCGTCGCACGCCAGACCCTGGTCGGGCTCGGCGCGGTCGAGGAGGACGGCACCGTCACGGCGCGCGGTCGACGGATCGCCGGTGTCCCCGTCGACCCGCGGCTGGCCCGCGCGCTCCTCGACGGCTCGGACGTCGTCGGCCCGCGCGCCGCAGCCGAGGTCGTCGCGCTCCTGTCCGAGGACGTCCGCGCGCCCGGCGGCGACCTCGTCGCCGCGGTCCGCGGGCTGCGGGCGGGGTCTGTGCCGTCGCCGACGTGGCGCGGTCAGGTCTCCAGGCTCGAGTCGCTCGCGCGCCGGTCCTCGGGTGGGGCGGCGCGCACCCGCTCGCTCAGCCTCGACCTCACGGTCGGCCTCGTCGTCGCCCTCGCGCACCCGGACAGGATCGCGCGGCGACGTCCGAACGGCTCGACGTACCTCATGGTCTCGGGCACCGGCGCGGCCCTCGCCCCGGGGTCGGCGCTCAGCGGGTACGACTGGATCGCGGTCGCCGACGCCGACCGTGGCGCAGGCCGCCGCGATGCGACGGTTCGCTCGGCCGCGCCCCTCGACGAAGACCTCGCCCTCGACGCGGCGTCCTCGTCCCTGCACGACGACGAGTCCGTCACCTGGACGGCCGGCCGCGTCGTCGCCCGGCGCACCACGTCGCTCGGCGCGATCGAGCTGACCTCCGACAGGCTGACCGACCCGCCGCGTGAGCGGGTGGTCGCCGCGGTCCGCGATGGTCTCGCCCGCGACGGCCTGGGCGCCCTCCCGTGGAAGGACTCGGCTGTTGCGCTCAGGGCCCGCCTGGCGTTCCTGCACGGCGCGCTCGGCGACCCGTGGCCCGACATGAGCGACGAGGCCCTGCTCGACGGGCTCGACGGGTGGCTCGGGACCGACCTCGCCCGGGTGCGACGCGCCGACGACCTGCGCCGCATCGACGTGACGTCAGCCCTGCGACGGCTGCTCCCGTGGCCCGAGGCCGGGCGCCTCGACGAGCTCGCACCCGAGCGGGTGCCCCTGCCCGGTGGGGGCAGCGTCAAGGTCGACTACTCGGCAGACCAGCCCGTCGCCGCGCTCAAGGTCCAAGAGGCCTTCGGGTGGCGCGAGGCACCACGTCTGGCGGGCGGGCGGGTCCCGCTGCTGCTCCACCTGCTGTCCCCGGCGCGGCGTCCCGCTGCCGTCACCGCTGACCTGGCGTCGTTCTGGGCGACGGGCTACCCGCAGGTCCGCGCAGAGCTGCGCCGCCGGTACCCCAAGCACTCCTGGCCCGAAGACCCCTTCGCTCCAGGCGTCGTCGCCACGCAGCCGCGTCGCCCGGGGCGGGGCGGGTAGTCGGGCACGTGTCGGACGGCTCGACGAGCGGGGGACGACGCTGCTCCGCGTCTACCCCCCGAGCCCGCCGAGCCACAGGCCGAGGCCGGCTGCGGCGACGGACGCGGCGAGCATCCCGAGGCCGGCGAGCAGCGACGCGGCGTAGCGGCCGGCCTGGAGCAGGCGGACTGTCTCCATGCTGGCGGTCGAGAAGGTCGTGTAGCCCCCGAGCAGCCCAGTCCCCAGGACGAGGACGAGCTCGTCGGAGGCGAGGTGGGCGAGGCCGAGACCCGTGAGCAGCCCGAGCAGCAGGGAGCCCGTGACGTTGATGATCATCGTCCCCAGCGGATAGTCACCGGAGGTCCGTGACCTCACGAGCCCGTCGAGGACGAAGCGGCAGGCTGCCCCGAGCCCACCCGCGAGCGCGACGGCGAGGAAGAGGAGCGGGCTGATCTCGCTCATGCGGACCTCCGGCTGCGCCTCGGTCGTCGTAGCCAGGAGGCCAGGGCGATGCCGGTCCAGGTCGCGAGAGCGCCGAGCAGCAGCGTCCCGAGGGAGTAGAGCACGGCCAGACCAGCCTGACCGTCGCTCACGAGGCGAGCGGTCTGCGTCGCGAGGGTGCTGTACGTCGTGTACCCGCCGAGGACGCCGGTGCCGAGCAGCAGGCGCAGGTGCCGACGGCGGTCGTCCTCAGGACCGCTGCGCACGAGGGACTCGAGGAGGACACCGAGGGCGAGGGCCCCGCTGAGGTTGATGCAGAAGATCACCACGTCGAGGCTGCCGGTGACCGGGAACGCGATGACGAGGAGCTCACGCAGCGCCGCGCCGAGCGTCCCGCCGACGGCGACGAGCGCGACGCTGGACCAGCGCAGGTGCTGGGGGACTGCCCGGGCGGCCGCGTCTGTCGCATCCGTGTCGAGATCGGGGTCGACGGGCCGGTCGTGCGTCACGTCCGACCTCCTCGATCCTGTCCGGTGACTCCTGGCGCGAGTGCGGCGTGCGTACGCGCGCAGCCGCCCGAGTGTAGCGCCGACCCCTGTCGTCTGCTCACGTGTCCGTGTGGTCCTGCTCCGGCGGCAGCCGTGAGCCGGGCGAGCGCAACGACAGAGCCGTAGATGTCGCGAGTGAGGCGATGCTCACGTACTCTCCGCATGCCGCTCGAGGCCTGAACCCCTAGGGTTCACGCCATGGAAGGTACGAGCAAGAACGGAATCCACCGGGCGGTGTTCTGGCCCGCGGCCATCATCGTCCTCGTCTTCGCGGCGCTCGCGATCGTCGCACCTGAGGCCTCAGAACGAGCCTTCGCCTCGGTGCAGGGCACGATCGTCGCCAACTTCAACTGGTACTACGTCCTCATCGCTGCGGCCTTCGTGGTCTTCTGCCTGTGGATGGGCTTCAGCCGGTTCGGCGACATCAAGCTGGGTCGTGACGACGACGAGCCGGAGTTCTCGGTCATGTCGTGGTTCTCCCTGCTGTTCGCCGCTGGCATGGGCATCGGTCTGGTGTTCTACGGCGTCAGCGAGCCGCTGAGCCACTTCGTCTCCCCGCGCCCCGGCGTCGAGGGGACACCGGCGCAGCTCGCCCAGCAGGCGATGTCGCAGACGTTCCTGCACTGGGGTGTGCACGCCTGGTCGATCTACGTGGTCATCGGGCTCGCCCTGGCCTACGCGATCCACCGTCGTCGCCGCCCCATCTCGATCCGCTGGACCCTCGAGCCGCTGCTCGGACGCCGTGTCCGCGGTCGCTGGGGTGACGCGATCGACGTCATCGCCCTCGTCGGCACGCTCTTCGGCGTGGCGACCTCGCTCGGTCTCGGAGTCCTGCAGATCAGCGCGGGTCTGGACAGCGCAGGAATCGTCGACCCGACCGAGACGATGGACGTCATCCTCATCCTCATCATCACCTGCTTCGTGCTGTTCTCGGTCGTCTCGGGCGTCACCAAGGGCATGAAGTGGCTCTCGAACGCCAACCTCATGCTCGCGGCCGTGATCCTGGCCTTCGTGCTCTTCGCCGGGCCGACGCAGTTCCTGCTCCGTGAGTTCGTCCAGTCGATCGGCACCTACCTCCAGGGGTTCATCGGCGCGTCGCTCAACGTCAGCGCCTTCTCCGGCGCGGACGGCGAGGCCTGGCAGGCCAGCTGGACGACGTTCTACTGGGGCTGGTGGATCTCGTGGGCGCCCTTCGTGGGTGTCTTCATCGCGCGGATCTCGCGTGGTCGGACGGTCCGTCAGTTCGTCGCGGGTGTCATCCTCGTGCCGACGATGATCACCGCCCTGTGGTTCGCCGTCCTCGGCGGTGCCGCGCTCAAGATGGAGCTCGACAACCCCGGCAGCCTCACCGAGGGTGGCCAGGTCAACATCGAGGGTGCGCTCTTCTCCCTCCTCGACCAGCTGCCGGGCGGCTCGGTCCTGACCATCGGCGCGCTCGTCCTCATCGCGATCTTCTTCGTCACCTCGGCGGACTCGGGCTCGCTCGTCATGGGCATGCTCGCCTCGGGCGGCGACCCGGAACCGCGCCGCTGGGTCCGGGTGTTCTTCGCCTGCGCGACGTCGCTCCTGGCCATCGCGCTGCTGCTCTCGGGTGGTCTCGAGGCGCTCAAGACCGCGGCGATCATCATCGCGCTGCCGTTCTCGGTCATCATGATCGGCATCTGCTGGTCGACGTACATCGCGTTCTCCCGGGAGGACCGGGCGTACGCGAAGGCTCGCCGTGCGGCGTTCCTCAGCCACATCGGTGACTACTACGGTCTCGAGGTCGACGCACCGCTCGAGCGTCCTGCGGTGTCGCCCTTCGCGAACATCATCGCGAAGGTCAAGGCGACCACGCACCGCAGCCACGAGCCACGGGCTGGTGGGGACACGAAGACCCGCAGCCGTGACGGGGTCCCGGCCGGCCAGGCCGAGGCGCTGCGCACGACTCCCGTCGCGGACATCGCGATCGAGCCAGATCCCGGCGCGCCGGCGATCGAGGACCTCCGCGGCCCCGACGAGGGTCCGACCAGCGACAAGTCCTGACACGACGGTCGACGCCCGAGGGCGACGACCCGACCCGGTCCTCGACCGGTGACAGCATCACAGACGCCCTGCGACCAGACCGGTCGCAGGGCGTCTGCCGTCTCTGCTGCCGTGGCTCTCGGGGAACCTCACGCGAACGGCTCGCTGAAGGCTCGCGCAGCAAGGTCTAGCCCTCTGTCGGCTGCCCGATGACCGAGAGGATGTTCCCGGCCGGGTCGGTGAACCACGCGATGTCCGGGCCGCGCCCGCGCATGATCCCGCGGTCGTCCACGCCCTCGTAGCGGATGAACGTCACCCCCCGCCCGAGGAGGTCGTCGACGGCGCTGTCGATGTCCTCCACGGGGAAGTTGAGGATCGTGTGCTCGGCGGGGTGGTGGGTGTCCTTGGGGTACACGAGGACGTGGGCGCCGCTGCCCAGGTGGAGCTCGAGCATGCCGTGGTCGTCACCGGTGACCTCGATCCCGAGGACGTCGGCGTAGAAGCTGCGGGCTGCGGCGGTGTTGTCGACGGCGAACCCGCAGAACGCCTGGTCTGCACTGAACATGGTGGTCCTCTCGGTGGTGCCTCGTCCGAGGTGTCTGGGGGGCGCGGTCGAGCCCCTGAGGTCGAGGCTAGCCCTTGCTAGCCCTTGCGACCTCGGAGCGCCGGTGGTGTGGCAGGCTGTCCCGGTGCCTGCACCGACCACACCGCCCGTCCCTGTGCCACCTAGCCCTGTGCCGCCCCGTCCTGTGCGCCACGTCCTGTTCCCCGGGCGTCACCACCTCGTGACGTCCTTCCAGGTCGACTACCTCACGGCGCTCGTCGCGGGCGAGGTCTCAGACACCGAGGGGGTGCCGGTGGTCTGCGCCCCCGACGTCCAGGTCGTCTGGGCCGTGACCTCGGCGACCCACAGCGGGACGCGCCGCAACCCTGTCCCCGCGCACCGCCGCGAGGCGATGGTCGAGCGGGTGACGACTGTCGCCGGTCTGCCCTCGCTCGTCGTGCCTGTCGCCGACGTCCCGCAGAGCCCACGCTTCGCGCACACCGTCGTCGCGACGGTCGAGGCCGGGCTCGGTGTGCTCCTGACCCCCGAGGACACTGTCGTCGCGTGCTCGACCCCGGCCGTCGCCGAGCAGTATGCGGCCGAGGGCTTCCGCGTCGCGGCCGTCGAGGCCGGCGACCCGGGTGACCCTGCACGCCCGTGGGACGTCCTGGAGATGCTCGCGACGGGCGACCCGCGCTGGCGGGACCTGGCCCACCCGCAGGCCGTGGAGCTCGTCGACAGGTACCACCTCGACGAGCTGGTCCGGCGTGTGCACGACGACCCGACGGTCTCGGCCGAGGGCGACCTCACCGCCACCCGGGACTACGGGACGTACACGGCCGACTTCGACGCGGGCTCGGACCGCAAGTGGGCGCAGGTCGGGCCCTACGTGCAACCCGGACGGGTCGTCGACCTGGGGTGCGCTGCCGGTGGGCTGCTCGAGCGTGCGGCGCGCGACCCGCGGCTGGGGGAGTCCGACCTCTACGGGGTCGACGTCTCGCGTCACCTCGTCGCCGAGGCCGAGCACCGCAAGGCGCAGGGGGTCTTCGAGAACCCCAACGTGCTCTTCGCCCAGCGCAACCTGCTCAGCGGCGCCGTGTTCGCCCCGGCGAGCGTCGACACCACGCTGACCGTCGCGCTCACCCACGAGATCTCGAGCTACGGAGCCGGGACAGACGACCTGCGCCTGCTCGCCGACCGCATCTTCGAGCACACGGTTCCCGGGGGTGTCTGGGTCTGCTCGGACGTGCTCGGCCCCGCTGACGGCGACCGCCTGGTGCGGCTGACCTTCGAGGGAGCCGGAGCCGGGCTGGAGGACACGTCCGCTGCCCGTGGCGGGACGGCTCCGGCAGGGGACACCAGTCCAGACCTGACCGTCGACCTCACGGGCCGTGACGCCGACGACGTGCGGGCCTATCTCGCGTCGCTGAGTCCTGCCGGGCGTCTGCGCCAGTTCGCCCGGGACTTCCCGGCGCTCTCGGGCGGTGCCTGCGACGTGACGTGGCTGAGCCCGACGGTCGCCGAGCTTACGCTGCGCGCGGCTGCGGAGTTCCTGTACACCCGCGACTACACGGACTCCTACCTGTCCGAGTGCCACGAGAGGTTCTGCGACCTGACCTTCGACGACTGGACGGCGCTGCTTACCGATGCCGGCTTCGAGGTCGACCCGGTGAGCCACCCGTGGCGCAACGACTGGCTGGTCGAGAACCGGTTGAGCGTCGGGGTGACCCTGACCGACGCCGAGACCGGCTCGCAGGTCGACTGGCCGGACACCCACGTGCTGCTCGTCGCGCGGCGCCCGCTGCACGCGGCCGGCTGAGCAGGGTCACTGGCCTGACGACGGGCGGCGGTGGAGCGCGTCCCACCAGCACTCTCGTGCGCTCTCACCTGGCACGACGTCTGGGGCGACCCTAGGGTGATCGCATGCTCGCCACGCTGAGGTCGCTCGTGCTGTCCAGCCACCCCGGGCCGACCGCCACAGTCACGGTCCTCGCGGTCGTGCTCGCGGTCGGGTCGGGGCTGCCGGCCTGGACCGTCGTGCTGGTGGGTGTCGCCTTCTTGTGCGGGCAGCTGTCGATCGGGTTCTCCAACGACTGGGTCGATGCGGCCCGCGACCGCGCAGTGGCCCGCACGGACAAGCCCGTCGCTCGCGGCGACGTCTCGGTCCAGACCGTGCGGACTGCAGCGTGGGTGACCGCTGCGCTCACCGTCCCCGCGTCCTTCGCGCTCGGCTGGCAGGCAGCCCTCGCCCACCTGGTGCTCGTCGCCTCAGGGTGGGCCTACAACCTGGGTCTCAAGCGCACGGCCTTCTCGGTGGCACCGTTCATCCTGAGCTTCGGGCTGCTGCCCGCCGTGGTGACGCTCTCGGCCGACCCGCCGGTGATGGCTGCCGGGTGGGCCCTCGCCGTGGGCGGGGTCTTCGGGGTCGCGATCCACTTCACCAACGTGCTGCCCGACCTCGACGACGACGCCAGCACAGGCGTCGACGGCCTGCCGCACAGGCTCGGGCGCGTGCCGTCCGGGATCGTCGCCTTCGTCGCGCTCGCCGTGGCGGCCGTGGTCGTGGCCGTCGGTCCTGTCCTGGCGGGGTCGGTCGAGAGCCCAGGTGTCGTCGCGATCGTGGCGCTCGTGGTGTGCGTCGGGATCGCCGTGTGGGGCGTGGTCCTCGTGGTGACCCGCCCGCCGGGGCGTCTGCTGTTCCAGCTGATCATCGTCGCGTCCCTCGTGGTCGCAGCACAGCTCGCGCTGTCAGGCACCGCGCTGACGGCGTGACGGCGTGAGGGTGTGACTGCATGACCTGCTGACCGCGCATGACCTGCTGACCGCGCATGACCTGCTGACCGCGCGTGACCTGCTGACCGCGACCGCAACCGCAACCAGCCGACCGTCTCCGGACGACCGCCTGACCCTGCGGCTGGCTGCGCTAGTGCCGGCCGCGGTCCGCGAGGCTCAGCGCAGCATCCGCGAGGCTCAGCGCAGCATCCGCATCGCGTAGACCGAGGCGAGAGCCCCACGAGCCGGGCTGCGCAGGGCTCCGGTGAGGAGAACGTCCCGGACCGACGCCGCAGTCCCTGACGTCGGCCGTCCGAGCGCCATGTTGGCCTCCGCCTGCCGCGCGGCCCAGCGAGCACGGTGACGTCGTGCCGCGTCGAAGCGTGCGAGCGCCCCGCTCGGGACTGCGCCGGTCCGGGCGGCAGGGATCAGGACCTGGGCAAGCCGACCGGCGTCGAGCCAGCCGAGGTTCATCCCCTGCCCGCCGATGGGGCTGATCTCGTGGGCGGCGTCACCGAGCAGGATCGTCCGGCCCTGCACTGTGCGGTCGGCGAGCCTGCGCCTGACCGCGAAGGAGCTGATCATGCTGCACGTGCTCGGGTCGACGGGAACTCCAGTGCGGTGCTCGACGACTGCGGCGAGCTGCTCGGGCGTCGGGCCGACGACCCTCGCGTCGGTGCGCACGACCCAGCGCCGCAGCCCGCCGGGCAGCGGGAAGGACTCGACGACCCCGTCGCGCTCGAGGTGGATGACGGCGTCGGGCCCCGCGCCTGTCGTGTCGAGCAGGTCTGCCATGACGTAGGTGTCGGGGTAGCTGCGCACGGGAGCGGTGATGCCGAGCAAGTCCCGGACCGTGCTGCGGGACCCGTCCGCCGCGACGACGAAGCGTGCTGTCTCCTCGACGGCGCTGGGGGGTGTGCCGGTGCCGGTGCTGGGGGCACCCCCAGCAACCGCAGCACCAGGCTCGTCGACGACGCCGGTCACCCGCACGCCGTCGCGCTCCTCGACGAGCGAGAGCAGCGTGGTCCCACGTCGTACGCTCCCCGGGCTCAGCGCCTCGACGCGGGCGTGCAGGATCTCCTCGGTCCGGGCCTGGGGCAGTGTCGCGACGAAGGGGAACCGTGGTGACACCCCGTCGAAGGGCACGACACCGAAGACCCTGTCCCGGGTGCGGGCGATGCCCCGGCGCACGAGCACGGCCTCGTCGACGACCTGCTCCGCGACGCCGGCCTCGGCCAGGACGTCGAGCGCGGGGGCGTGGATCCCGATGGCCCTGGACAGCCCGGTCGGTGCGGGTCGTCGCTCCCAGAGGACCACGTCGAGCCCGGCGTCGAGCAGCCGTGCAGCCAGCGCGAGCCCGACCGCCCCGGCCCCGACGATCAGCACGTCACGCACGGTCGGCTCCGTCGGGCGTCGTCGCGGCAGTCTCGCCCCGCACGGCTGCGGGTCTCTCGCTCCGCACGGCTGCTGCGCTCGCGTCGGGTGGTGTCTCGGCGTCCTGTGCGACGTCGAGCACAGCGAGCACCCGGAACGGCGCCCGTCCCACGGTCCACCCCGCCGGCAGCACGGCGGCGAGCTCGTCCGGGGTGTAGCTGCGGCGGATCGAGAGCAGACCGTCGTCGCGCACGAAGGACGCGTGCGGGCGACCTCGCCTGTGCAGCGGCAGGGTCCCCACCCAGTAGCCGATCGCGGCGAGGGGGCTGCGGGCGATGTCGTCGTGCACCACGAGGCGGCGTGCGAGGGCTGTGCTGTCGGCGAGCAGGCCGTCGAGCTGCTGCGGGCCGAGGTGGTGCAGCACGTGGTTGGAGGTGACGATGTCGAAGCGCGCCCCCTCACGGACGAGGTCGGAGCTGAAGCACTGCCGGAACGTCAGGTGCGGCACCGGCGGCAGGCTGGTGGCGTAGGCGGTCGCCCTGTCGTCGGGGTCGATCGCGGTGATCTCGAGCCGCAGGCCGTCGCGCGCCGCCCAGTCGGCGAGCGCCCGGGGGACGTCGCCCCCGCCCGACCCGATGTCGAGGAGCGTGGTCGTGCGCTCGGCCGACAGCAGCGGTCGCAGCCTGCGCACGTAGACCCCGCGCCACCCGGAGACCAGGCGGTTGACGACGACGAACTGCCTGTAGGTGCGCCGCAGCCCCTCGAGGTCGCAGTCGGGGTCGTCCATGATCTCTTCGGCGTCGAGCTCCCTGTCGGCGAGGCTGTGGCCGACGACCGCCTGGGCGAGGCTGTCGAGGGAGCGGTTCAGCACGACGCCCCGCTCGCTCGCCCGGCGCCGTCAGCTCGCTGGTCGCGGATCCCGTGCTGCTCCCCGCTCACGTGCTGCTCCCCGCTCACGTGCTGCTCCCCGCTCACGCGGTCGTCGCCGTCCGAGCGTCGCAGGGTGAGCAGCGCCGACTCGACGGTGAGCCCTGGCCCGAAGGCCATCGCGCACACCTGCTGCGACTCTCCAGGGGCCGGGCTGTCGGCGGCGTCCTGGAGCATCCTGGCGAGGATGAACAAGATCGTCGCGCTCGACATGTTGCCGTGCTCGCGGAGCACGTCGCGCGAGGGTGCCATCTGGATGTCGTCGAGGGCGAGGGCGTCCTGGACCTTGTCGAGCACGGACCGTCCGCCGGGGTGCACGGCCCAGCGGGGGACCTCGGCGTGAGCTGTCGCGGTGCTGGTGCCGATCTCGGCCAGGACAGGGTCGAGGGCGCCGCGGATGTGCTCGGAGATGATCGAGGGCACGTACCTGGACAAGACCATCTCGAAGCCGTGGTCGCCGATCGTCCAGGCCATGTCCTGCTCGCCGACGGGCGTGAGCGTGGTGCGCAGCGTGTCGAGGTCGAGCACGAGGTGCCCGGCAGGCGCGGGACGCCCGGTGACGACTGCGGCGGCGGCACCGTCGGCGAAGACCGACGACGCGACGATGACGTCGGGGTCGTCGGAGGCCTCCAGGTGCAGGGAGCACAGCTCGACGCAGACCACGAGCACGACGGCGTCGGGGTATTCGACGCAGATGGACCTCGCGGCCGAGAGCGCTGGGAAGGCGGCGTAGCAGCCCATGAACCCCACGTGCAGGCGCCGGGTGGTCGCGGGGAGACCGAGGTCGCGGACGAGGACGTAGTCGGGTCCCGGGGCGAAGAACCCCGTGCACGAGGCCGTGACGACGTGCGTGACGTCAGCCGTCCCGAGACCGCCGGATGCGGCGAGCGCGCCGCGGGCGGCGTCGAGGATCAGCCCGGGCACCTCGGCGACGTACCTGTCGTTGCGGGGACGCGTGGTCGGGGAGAGCACGTGACCGTCGGCGGGGTCGACGAAGAACGGGGCTGCGACACCGTCGGCTCCCGGGTCGAGCCGTTCGGGGCTGTCGGGGGCGAGGTCGGAGACCACGGTGTGCCGGGTGTCGATGGCCGAGGCGTCGAAGGCCGCGGAGATCAGCCGACGGGCGAGGCGGCTGCGCTCGGGCTGGGCGAGGAGCAGGTCACGCATGTCGGCCTGCTGGATGACTGTGGGAGGGACTGCCGTCGAGATGGACCGCACGCTGATGGTCATAGGCGACTGTAACTCTCGTCCCAGGTCAGCGCAGGGGGACGGGGCGTGGACGGCCTGCACAGGCGGGCCCGGCAGACGCACGAGGCCCCGCACCCCCGGTGAGGGTGCGGGGCCTCGTACGAGCCAGCAGGCTCAGCCCCGGGGCACCGGCGCCGCCCCGGTCGCCGAGAGCCACCCGACGAGCGCGTCCGGACGGTCGGTGATGATCCCGTCCACGCGAGCCTCGACGAGAGCCGCCCAGTGCTCGGGCTCGTTGGCGGTCCACACCATGACAGCGATGCCGGCCGCCTGCAGGCGTTCGAGCAGCGTCGGGTCGTCGAGCAGCAGACCACCGTGGGGGTTGCACGCCATGACGCCGAGCTCGGCGCACACGTCGAGCAGCGTGTGGTCGACCCCGAAGACGAGCAGACCGCGGCGCATCTCAGGGGCGACGTCGCGCAGCGCGGCGACGGTCTCCCGGGAGAAGCTCTGCGCCACGACGCGGTCCACCAGACCCGCGGCGCGGATCGCGTCGGCAGCCACCTGCACGCCTGCGGCGTCCCAGTCGCCCTTGAGCTCGAGCAGCAGCTCGATGCCTGGACGGGCGACGAGGAGACGGAGCACCTCATCGAAGGTCGGGATCTTCTGACCCGCGTACGCGGGGGAGAACCACGACCCGGCGTCGAGGCGGCGCAGCTCGTCGGAGTGCATCTGCGCGACGGCACCCGACCCGTCGGTCGTCGCGTCGACGGTGTCGTCGTGGATCACCACGGGCACGTTGTCGGCGTCGAGCTGGATGTCGATCTCGATGCTGTCCGCGCCGCTGCGCCACGCGGACTCGAAGGCCGCGAGGGTGTTCTGCGGGGCCAGGGACGAGCTCCCGCGGTGCGCGATCACCAGAGGCCGGGTGCTGCGCTGGGCGGGGAGGGGGACAGGGAGGGTGGTGGTCACAGGTAGGGCTCCACGTTCTCGGAGAACGCCTTCTCCAGTCGGGGCGTGATCGCAGCCCACGCCTCGGCGGCCGGGGTGTTCTTGAGCACCATCTGCTCGATGCCGTC
>Ga0308165_1003587_pt1 | contig 16469 bp, 16 predicted proteins | sample PhyWR2_FD_201032 | JGI IMG/M metagenome (GOLD analysis project Ga0308165, IMG submission 201032) | Phyllosphere microbial communities from UC Gill Tract Community Farm, Albany, California, United States - DLSLW.R2 | ecosystem: Host-associated > Plants > Phyllosphere > Unclassified | place: USA...
GGCTGCTCCTACAGGGGGCATTGGTGATCCTGTAGGAGCAGCCGGTCGACGCTCGATTGCCCGCGATGGCGTACTTAAGCCTTCCCGGTAATCTTGCGGTACTTCTCCATCAACTGCTCTTCAGTCTCCGGATGCGCTTCGTCCAGCGGAATGCAATCCACCGGGCACACCTGTTGGCACTGGGGTTCATCGTAGTGGCCGACACACTGGGTGCACAGGTTCGGGTCGATCACGTAGATCTCTTCGCCTTGTGAAATGGCGGCGTTCGGGCACTCGGGTTCGCAGACGTCGCAGTTGATGCAATCGTCGGTGATGATCAGGGACATGCTAACTCCAGCCGGGGCGGACAACCCCGGCGCTATAAACCAATGGGCGCAATTGTGCCGCATTGGCGCTGCCGGAGCCAGCCTGACTCCGGCAAGTGCGGGCTTACTTCTTGAAGCGTTCGGTCAGGGCATCCGCCACGGCAGGGTGGACGAACTTGGTGATATCGCCGCCCAGGGCCGCAATTTCACGGACCAGGGTCGAGGAAATGAACGAATAACGCTCGGACGGGGTGAGAAACAGGCTCTCTACATCCGGCGCCAGCTGACGGTTCATGTTGGCCAGTTGGAATTCGTATTCAAAGTCTGACACCGCTCGCAGGCCACGGAGGAACACATTGGCGTTCTTCTCCTTGGCGAAATGCGCCAGCAGCGTCGAAAACCCGACGACTTCAACGTTGGGCAGATGTTTAGTGACCTCGCGGGCCAGCTCCACACGCTGTTCCAGGGGAAACAACGGGTTTTTCTTCGGGCTGGCGGCGACGGCGATGATCACATGATCGAACAGGCGCGAGGCGCGTTCGACCAGATCGCCATGGCCCTTGGTAATAGGGTCGAAGGTACCTGGGTACAACACTCGGTTCATCGCGTCGTCCTGGCGGGAGTCCGTTGGGGAGTCGGATGGTATCGCAGCCGTCCCGGTCGGCCAAGCCGCATGATCGGTAAGAAAGCACTATAGACCATGGGAATATTCGCTCTTTTCAGGGTGTTTTTAAACGTTCGGCGAGGGAAGTCGCCAGTTGCGCGGTCAGTCCATAGACCGACAATTGCGGGTTTGCGCCAATGCTGGTGGGGAACAGCGAACCATCGTGGACCGACAGGTTGCGCAACTGATGGTGCCGGCCGAGGCTGTCGGTGACGGCGTTTTTTGGCTCTTCACCCATGGCACAACCACCCATTACATGAGCGCTGCCCAGGCGAGTGCGGTACAACTCAAGGCTCAAGCTGTCGATCAGGTGGCGGGCTTCGGCGAGGGTTTTCACATACCGAGCGTCGGCATGCATCGGCATCACGGCCTTGGCGCCGCCGGCGAACTGGATCTCGGCCATGCTGTGAAAGGCCCGGCGCACGCCATCCCAGGCGTAGGGCGAGACCTGGTAGTCGAGCACCGGCGTGTTGTCGCCACGCAATTCGACACTTCCGCCGGGGCTGTCCGGATGAAAGCCGTCCCTGAGCAGCGCCAGCATGGCGTGCGTGTGGGGCAACTGGGCCATGCGTTGCGCATTGTCCTGGCCAAAACCACCGAGCAGCGTGGCTGCCAGCGCCGGGTGCAGCGGCGGTACTTCGAGTTTGTAGCCCATTTTTCCGCCAGTGCCGTCCCGCCACTGGAAATGGTCGGAGTAAATTGACTGCGGGGCACCGTAAAACGGGTTGATCACTTCATCAAACAGCGCGGCGGACATGTTCACCAGATGCAGGAAGGTGCGTTTGCCCAGGCGTTTGTGTGGGTCTGGCGCGCCCGATCGCAACAACAGCGCAGGGCTGTTGATGCCGCCGCCCGCCATTACGTAATGCCGTGCCCTGACCGTAATGATTTTGCCTGTGGGGGCCACACAGCGCTCGTCCATTGCCACGCATTCCAGGCCCGTGACCTGTTCGCCGTTGATCTGCAGTTTTTCGGCGCGAGCGAGATAGAGCAGTTCGCCACCTTTTTCCAGGGTCGCCGGAATCGTTGTCACCAGCATCGATTGCTTGGCGTTGACCGCGCAGCCCATGCCGCAATAACCCAGGTTCCAGCAGCCGCGTACGTTGCGCGGGATGACGTGCCAAGCGTAACCGAGCCTCTCGCAACCCTGGCGGATCACGTCGTTGTTGGCGTTGGGCGGAACCAGCCACGGCGATACGCCCAGGCGTTGCTCCATGGCTTGGAACCACGGCGCCATCTCGACCGGGCTGTGGCCTTTGACGTTGTGCTCGCGGGCCCAGTGCTCGAGAGTCGGGTCCGGGGTGCGGAAACTCGACGCCCAATTAATCAGGGTGGAGCCACCCACGGCGCGGCCTTGCAGGATGGTGATGGCGCCGTCCTTGCTCATGCGGCCGATGCCTTCTTGATAGAGCTGGGTGTAGGCCTGATCTTCGAGCAGTTTGAAGTCGCTGCTGGTCTTGAGTGGGCCTTCTTCGATCAACAACACCTTGTAACCGGCCGCGCTGAGAATCTCGGCCGTGGTGCCACCTCCTGCGCCGCTGCCGATGATCGCCACGTCGGCTTCCAGCGTCAGGTCTTCGGTGAGTTGCGAGGCGTTGCGAGTTTTCCAGCCACGGGCCATGCCTTCGCGGAACGGGTCGGGTACGGGCATTTGGGGGTTCTCTTGTTTTTATAGTTTGGGGATGTGGTGTTCATCAGGGCCTCATCGCGGGCAAGCCCGCTCCCACAGGATTTGTGAACACAGCGCCATTGTGGGAGCGGGCTTGCCCGCGATGGGGTCGACTCGGTCTTTCAGACCACCGGCGGCCCCGGATACCCGCAATGCGCCCAGGATTCGCGCCGGCCATACCAGGCCATCAGCACCATCTGCTGCAACGAGCTGTGCCCCATGCGCAACAGGCTCAGCGAGCTGTGTTCCCAGCGGTCGAGGAAGTGCCTCATCTCATCCTGGCTGGCGTTTTCCCAACTGCCCCAGATGCCGGTCAATGGCCCGCGAGTCACCGCCATGGCCAGCACATCGAACAGTTGCCGGGTCAGCTTGAGCATTTCTGGCGACAGGTGATCGAGGCTGTTATCCAGGGTTTTGAGCGTGCCTTCGACGGCATTAGGCATTTTTTCGGCAACCACGGCGCCGTCGAGCATCACCGGCACCAGCGCTCGCAAAAACAGCAGGTCGGCGCTGCGCAGCACCGAAAAACCGTCGGCCGCGATACCCGACGAACATCCACTCAGGCTTGCGCCCACCCCGGCTGTGGCGAGGAAGGCCGTCGCGCCGAGACTCAATTGCAGCAGGCCGCGCCGTGACAGCGCGGGGTTTGCGGACAGGCCTGGGTTCATTGTTGTTATTACCCGAGCAGCGGATCGTTAGCGAATGAACAGCTTCTGGATCAATTTCTGAATGGATTTGCCATACGGCGGGTAAACCAGCTTCGCCGCATTGAAGCGCTGTTTGATCAGCACGCCCTTGGCTTTGCTGAACGTCAGGAAGCCTTCGTGGCCGTGGTAATGGCCCATGCCCGAGGCGCCGATGCCACCGAATGGCATGTCGTCCTGGGCGACGTGCAGCAACGTGTCGTTCAGGCATACGCCGCCGGAGTGGGTTTCATGCAGCACGCGGTTTTGTTCGCGCTTGTCGTAGCCGAAGTAGTACAGCGCCAGCGGGCGCGGCCGCTGGTTGATGTAGGCAAATGCTTCGTCCAGATCGGTGTATGGGACGATCGGTAGCAACGGGCCGAAGATCTCGTCCTGCATCACCACCATGTCGTCGCTGACGTTGAGCAACAGGCTGTGATTCATGCGGCGACCCTGCCCTTGATCGAACATCGGAATCAGCAACGCACCTTTGCTGGTGGCATCGTCGATGTAGCCGCTGAGCCGGGCCAGTTGCCGGTCGTTGATAATGGCGGTGTAGTCCGGGTTGTCCGTCAGCGTCGGATAAAACCCACGAACGGCGTGGCGATAGGCCTCGACGAAGGCGCCAACGCGGTCCTCCGGCACCAGCACATAGTCCGGGGCCACACAGGTTTGTCCGGCATTGAGTGTCTTGCCAAAGGCGATGCGTTCGGCTGCGTCTTTGAGTGGTACGTCTCGCGAAACGATGGCGGGGGACTTGCCGCCCAACTCCAGGGTGACCGGTGTCAGGTTCTCGGCGGCGGCGCGCATCACATGCTTGCCGATGCTGGTCGCGCCGGTAAACAGCAGGTGGTCGAAGCGCAGGCGTGAGAACGCCACGCCAATATCGGCTTCACCGAGCACCACGCCCACCAGGTCTTCGGGAAAGATCCGCCCCAGCAATTCCTTGAGCAGCAGGCCGGTGGCGGGAGTGGACTCGCTAAGCTTGAGCATGACGCGATTGCCCGCCGCCAGTGCGCCGACCAAAGGTCCGATGGCCAGGTACAGCGGGTAATTCCACGGCACAATCACACCGACCACGCCCAGTGGTTGGTAAACAACCTTGGCCGCTGCAGGCTGGAAAGCCACGCCGACCTTGCGCCGCGAAGGTTTCATCCAGCCGTTGAGGTGACGGCTGGCGTAGTGAATGCCGTGCAGGCTGGGCATCAGTTCGGCGAGCAGGGTCTCATCGGCGCTGCGGTGGCTGAAGTCCTGGCTGATCGCCTCGATCAGGGCTTGACGCTCGGCGCTCAGCAGTTCGCGCAGCGCTTTGAGCCATTGCTGGCGCTGCGCTGCGGGCGGCATCGGGTTGGCCGCATAGGCAGCGCGCTGGGCGTTGAACAGGTTTTGAAGTTCTTCCAGAGGCTGCTGCAGGTTTTGCAGGTAGGCAATGTCAGCCGTCATGGTGTTCTCTCTTGTTTTAGTGTGGTGAGGAGATTTTTAGAGTCTATACTCTATTCAGTCAAATCACATCCCGACACGGCTCTGTTTTATCCACTCGCGGATAGGTCGTAAGATGCCCGTCAACGCACTCTGGATTAAAGCTCAAGTCATGGCCCCACGAATAAAAACCAGCGAGCGCATCGTGCAGAACAGCCTGGAGCTGTTCAACCAGCAGGGCGAGCGCAGCATCAGCACCAACCACATTGCGGCCCATATGGAAATTTCCCCGGGCAACCTGTACTACCACTTCCCCAACAAGCAGGCGATCATCGCCGTGTTGTTCAGTGAGTACGAAAGCCTGGTGGACAGTTTTCTACGCCCGCCCCAGGGGCGCGCCGCCACGGTCGAGGACAAGCGCTACTACCTCAAGGAATTGCTCGCGGCCATGTGGCGCTACCGCTTTTTGCATCGTGACCTTGAGCACCTGCTCGACAGCGATCCGGAGCTGGCCGCGCGCTACCGACGCTTTTCCCAGCGCTGCGTGATTCAGGGTTCAGCGATCTACAAAGGCTTCGTGGAGGCTGGCATCCTGAAGATGGATCGGGTGCAAATCGAATCCCTGACCATCAACGCCTGGATCATCCTCACTTCATGGGTACGTTTCCTGTGCACCACGCGGGAAAACTCCAATCACTTGAGCGAGCAGGCCATCAAGCGCGGGGTTTATCAGGTGCTGGTGCTGGAGGCGGGGTTTGTCACGGATCAGTCCCGGGCCGAGGTCAATGCGCTGTTTGAAGAGTTTTATGTACCGCTCGCTCAGGCGCTGGAGGAAGTGGGTTAGGGAACTGGGGTAGGATTCGATAACGACCCTGACTGGAGCCCCGTTATGCCCATTGCGCAATTGATCAGCCCGCAAGCGTTGGACCTGAAGAAGGAGCAGCCGGGGCTGGTGATCCTGGACTGTCGTTTCGCCCTCGAAGACCCGGACTACGGCCAGCGCAGCTACGCCGAAGGGCACATTGACGGGGCGAGCTTTGCCGACCTCGAGCGCGACTTGAGTGGGGCTGTGACCAAGGGCGTGACCGGCCGGCACCCCTTGCCGGACCCTGACGCGTTGATCGCTCGTCTACAGGCCTGGGGCATCAATGCCGACAGCGAAGTGGTGCTTTATGACGACGGTCCGGGGGCTTTCGCGGCGCGGGCCTGGTGGTTGCTGGCCTGGCTCGGCAAACGTGATGGCGTGTTCATTCTCGATGGCGGGCTCAAAGCCTGGCATGCGGCGGGCTTGCCACTGAGTCTGGACGCGCCGGATATCCAGCGCGGCAGCTTCGCCGGCACGCCGGACAAGTCGCTGCTCCTCAACGCCGAACAGCTTCAGCAGCGCCTGGGGCAGCCTGAGATGACTCTGCTCGATGCCCGCGCCTTGCCGCGCTTCAAGGGTGAAGTTGAACCCATCGACCCGATTGCCGGCCACATTCCCGGCGCGCAATGTGCGGCGTTCACCGACAACCTGGGCAGCGACGGGCGTTTCCTCCCGGTCGATCAGCTCAAGCAGCGATTTGCGGCGAAACTGGGCAACCGCTCGCCTTCCGATCTGGTGGCGTATTGCGGCTCCGGCGTGACGGCGTGTCATAACCTGTTTGCCCTGTGCCTGGCAGGATATCCATTGGGTGCGCTGTATGCCGGGTCATGGAGTGAGTGGATCAATGATCCGGCGCGGGGTATCGCGACCGGCGAGTAGGCCCGCCACCGATCCCTGTAGGAGCGGGCTTGCCCGCGATGGCGTTGTGTCAGTCAATCAATAGGTTGTTTGACACTCCGCAATCGCGGGCAAGCCCGCTCCTACAGTGGTCAACTTTGCGATCAGAATCCCGGCAACTGCCGGGCCCTGCGGTACGCCCCAGGCCCCACCCCATAAACCTGCTTGAACTGCCGGCTTAAATGGCTCTGGTCGGCAAATCCCAGTTGCGTGGCCACTTCCAACGGCAGGCACCCGCCCTGCAACAATATCCGCGCCCGGGCGATGCGCTGCTGCATCAGCCAGGTGTGCGGCGGGATGCCGGTGGCGTGGCGGAACACCCGGGCGAAGTGGAAGGGTGACAGGTTCACCGCTTGCGCGAGCTCCTCCAAGGACGGAGGCGCCGCCAACCGCTCATGCAGCAGCTCCTTGGCCCGCGTCACGGCCCGGTGTTCCTTGCCGGGTTTACCAGCGTCCGGCACGGCGGCGTGACGTTGCAGCAGCGAGAGCATCAGTTCCCGCCATGCGGTTTGCTGTTGCAGGGCTGTCGTCGGGCTCTCCAGCAGGCGATGCAGTTGGCAGAATCCTGTGACCAGATCCGGATCGCGATACAGCGTGGCGCCAAACGCGGGCAAGGCGTGAGTCGGCAACTCCAGCTCGCTCAACAGCGAGAGAATTTTTCCGGTGTCGGGATAAAACGCTCGGTATAGCCAGCCGTCTTCCGTGCCCTTGTGGCCGGTGTGGACTTCATCCGGGTTGATCAAGACCAGTGTGCCACTGCCGGCCAGGTGTTCGGCGCCGCGATATCGATACCGCTGGGCGCCGGCCATGATCATGCCGATCACGAATCCATCATGCACATGCGGGGCGAAACGATGCTCGATGTAGCGCGCAGACAGCAACTCGACCCCGGGCAGCGGCGCGGTTTGCCAGAAGCGGATCGATTCTGCGCTGCTGTCCATCGCCTTACTCAGGGCCCACAGCGGACAGCCACTGCGGGATACGCCGCTCCAGGTAATAACCCGGTTGGCGGAATGAGCCATCGACGAAGCCGACATGCCCGCCCTTGGCTTGCAGCTCGAATTGAGTGCAGGCGGACAGTTCGTCAGCCTGCGGCAGGCTGTGGGGGAAGACGAACGGATCGTCGGCGGCCTGGATGATCAGGGTCGGCGTGCGAATCTCGCCGAGGAAGTAGCGACTGGAGGCGCGACGGTAATAATCCTGGGCATCGGTGTAGCCGTGCAACGGCGCGGTGATGCGGCCATCGAAATCCCAAAAGGTGCGCATGTTTTCGAGTGAGCCCAGGGCCGCCAGTTTCGCCAGGCCATCCTCGCGCCCGTCATGCTGGAATTGCCGCTGTTTGTTTTTAACGTAGGCGACCATCTCGCGCAAGAAGTGCGCTTGATAGACCCGGGAAAACCCCTGGCCTATCCGGTCGGCACACTGATCCAGTCTGAACGGCACCGACACCGCCACCGCGCCGAGTACGCCACTGTCGCTGCCGGTCTCGCCGAGATGTTTGAGCAGGACATTGCCACCCAGGGAATAACCGACAGCATACAAAGGCGCCAGTGGGCGCTTGGCCCGCAGGTGCTGGATGGCTTCGGCCAGGTCTTCGCTGGCGCCGGAATGGTAACTGCGCGGCAACAAATTCGGTTCGCCCGAGCACCCCCGCCAGTTCAGCGCAACGCTGGCCCAGCCTTGGTCACCCAGTGCCTTTTGCATGCCGGCCACGTAGGGCGAGTTGGAGGAGCCCGTCAGTCCGTGCAGTAGCAGCACCAGTGGCGTGTCGGCGTTATGAGGGCCGTGCCAGTCCAGGTCGAGAAAGTCGCCATCATCCAGCCACAAGCGCTCGCGTTCACGTTCAATGTGGGTGGTTTTGCGCCAAAGCGGCCCCCACAAGGTCTGCAAGTGTGGATTGCCGAGGCCGAAGGCGGGGATGAAACGTTCTGACGCAGGGTTCACGATTGTTCTCGATGCAGCGGTGCGCAACCTGTGCGCACCTTTCAGGCCGGTCGATTAACCGACAATCTCTGCCATACGTTGCCACAACGAGTAGTAAACGCGCCCGGATTTTTGCTCTCGGTGCAGGCGCCAGTTGCCCGGCAAACCCAGCGTCGAGGGTGCGCTTTCGCTTTCGGTGTAGATCCAGGCGTCGGCCGCCAGCCATTGGCGCTCTTCCAGCAGGGTGCACACGGCCGGCAACAGGTTCTGGTTGAATGGCGGGTCGAGGAACACCAGGTCGTACGCCATTGCAGGCTGCGTTTCCAGGTAACGCAAGGCATCAGCGGTCTGAACCTGGCCGTCGGTGCAGCGCAGCGTACCCAGGTGTTCTTTCAGGCTGGACACCGCGACATGGCTGGCATCCAGCGCTTGCCCGCTGGCGGCGCCACGGGACAGGGCTTCGAGAAACAGCGCGCCGCTGCCGGCGAACGGGTCAAGGACCTTGGCACCTGGCACATAAGGCGCAAGCCAGTTGAACAGGGTTTCACGCACCCGATCCGGAGTGGGACGCAGGCCCGGCGCATCGGGGAAGCTCAGCTTCCGGCTGCGCCATTCGCCGCCGATGATGCGCAACTGATTCACGCCGTTGTGCACGTTTTGTGCAGGTTTCTTGGGACGGGTAGCCATCAATGCTCCGGAACCCCGAGCGGTTGCTCGGCAGGTTTGTCAGTAGGGGCCGGCAACGGCTTTTGCGGTACGGTCGGGCCAGCGGTGACGATGACCATCTTATCCGTGCTCAGGTGTTTGTTCAGTGCGGTCTTGACTTGCTCAACCGTCAGGCTCTGAGACTGCTGCATGAAGTCTTCCAGGTAGCTGAGCGGCAGATTATAAAAGCCCATGGCGCCGAGCTGGCCGACAATATCGGCGTTACTGGCGGTGGACAGCGGGAAACTGCCCGCCAGTTCGCGCTTGGCGTCGTCGAGCTCCTTCTGGGTCGGACCGGTCTTGAGGTAGTCGGCAAGCACCTCCTGCACCAGCTTCAATGTGCCTTCGCTCATCTCGGCGCGGGTCTGCAGGTTGATCATGAACGGGCCGCGAGCCTGCATCGGGGTGAAGCCCGAATACACGCCATACGTCAGGCCGCGCTTCTCGCGCACTTCGCTCATCAGGCGGGTTCCGAAACCACCGCCGCCAAGGATCTGGTTACCCATGGACAGGGCGGCGTAATCCGGGTCGTCACGGTCGATGCCCAGCTGCGCGAGCATCAGGTTGGTTTGCTTGGACGGAAACTCGATGTGGCCGTTGCTGGCCTTGGGCTCGACCGGGGCCGCCAACTTCGCCAGCGCCGGACCTTTTGGCAGCGAGCTGGATACCTGGGCGGCAATGGCTTCGGCTTCGGCACGGGACAGGTCGCCCACCAGCGCAATCACCACGTTGCCCGCCGCGTAGGCTTTTTGGTGGAACGCTTTCAACTGCGCCAGGGTAATGGCTGGCACGGTTTGCGCCGTGCCATCGCTGCTGTGCGCGTAAGGGTGGTCGCCGTACAGCCGCTTCATCAACTCGATGCTGGCCAGTTTTCCGGGGTTCTGCTTTTGATATTCAAAGCCGGCGAGCATCTGGTTCTTGATGCGCGCGAACGAATCGGCAGGGAAGGTCGGCTGGCCGACCACTTCGCAGAACAGTTTCAGCGCCGGTTCGCGTTTGTCCGGGGCGCTGAGGCTGCGCAGGGAAGCCAATGCCATGTCTTTGAACGCGCCGTTGCTGAAGTCTGCGCCCAGGCCTTCGAAGCCCTGGGCAATGGCGCTCACATCCTTGCCCGCCACGCCTTCGTTGAGCATTGCGTTGGTCAGCACCGCCAGGCCGGGTGCGTCGCCGTCCTGGCTGCTGCCGGCGGCGAAGATCAGGCGCATGTCGAACATTGGCAGTTCGCGGGCTTCGACAAACAGCACCTTGGTGCCTTCGGCGGTGTTCCACGATTGCACGTTCAGGGTGCGACGGCTTGGTGCCTTGCCGTCGAGTTCGGCTAGCGACTGCAGCTTTTGGCTGGACTTGGCGTTGTCGAGGGCCTCGCTGGCGACAGTCTCGCGGGTTTGGGTGAAGTAAAACGCTGCGCAGCCGATGGCCGCGACGGCCACCAAGGCAACCAGCAACAAGGGTGATTTCTTACGCTCACTCATGAGTCGTCTCCAGAGGCAGGACATGGGCGACGCTGAGACGTTCGCGGGTGAAATACAGCTTGGCGGCGTTCTGGATGTCTTGTGGGGTAACGCTTTCCAGGTCGGCGAGTTCGGTGTCCATCAATTTCCACGACAGGCCGACGGTTTCCAATTGGCCGATGGCCGTGGCCTGGCTTGTGATCGAGTCGCGCTCGTAGACCAGGCCGGCGATGACCTGCGCCCGCACGCGTTCAAGCTCTTCGGCGGACGGTGCGATGGTTTTCAACTGATCGAGCAGCTTCCACAGACCGGCGTCGGTCTGGGCGATGGTTTTGTTTTTCTGCGTGTTCGGCGTTGCCGACAGGGTGAACAGGCTGTCGCCTCGGGTGTAGGCGTCGTAATTCGACGAGCCGCCGGACACCAGTTCTTCTCCGCGCTCCAGTTGGGTCGGGATGCGTCCGCTGTAGCCGCCGTCCAGCAGGGCCGAGATCAGTCGCAAGGCGTTGACCGAACGTTTGTCTTCGGCGGTGGCAATGCTCGGCACGTTGAAACCCAGCATCAGGCTCGGCAACTGCGTCTGTACGTGCAGGGTGATCTGGCGTTCGCCAGGTTCGGCCAGTTCCAGCGGAATTTTCGCGGGTGGCACGTCACGTCTGGCGATCGGGCCAAAGTAACGCTGGGCCAGGGTTTTGACTTCATCCGGGGTGACGTCGCCGACCACGACCAGCGTGGCGTTGTTCGGTACGTACCAGGATTGATACCAATGGCGCAGTTCCTCCACTTTCATGCGGTCCAGGTCAGCCATCCAGCCGATGGTCGGCGTGTGGTAACCGCTGGCCGGGTAGGCCATGGCCTTGAAGCGCTCGTAGGCCTTGGACATCGGCTTGTCATCGGTACGCAGACGGCGCTCTTCCTTGATGACTTCGATTTCGCGGGCGAACTCGTCGGCCGGCAAGCGCAGGCTCGCCATGCGGTCGGCTTCCAGTTCGAAGGCCACGCCCAGGCGATCGCGGGCCAGGACCTGGTAATAGGCGGTGAAGTCGTCGCTGGTGAAGGCGTTTTCTTCGGCACCCAGATCGCGCAGGATCAGCGATGCCTCGCCCGGGCCGACTTTCTCGCTGCCCTTGAACATCATGTGTTCCAGAGCGTGGGACAAACCGGTCTGGCCCGGGGTCTCGTAGCTGGAACCGACTTTGTACCAGACCTGCGAGACCACCACCGGCGCGCGATGGTCTTCGCGCACGACGACTTTCAGGCCGTTGTCGAGGGTGAACTCATGGGTCGGTTGCGGGTCGGCAGCAAGGGCTGTAAAGGGCAGACAAACTGTGCTGAGCAGCAGGCCTGCAGCGCGGCGGGCTAGAGCATTCATTCGTTTTTAAACCTGTTGGGCTGCCCGCTTGTTCTTAGCGTCAGCGGGCGAGAGGGTGCTAGGATACTGATCCGTTTTACTGGCGGCCACGCCTATCCGGCCTTTGATCGGTCGGCAGGTTGTTTAGGTTTTTGCCGGAAACTGTGAGTTTGTCAGCTAAACTCTGCGTTTTCGCCGACGATGCCGTTCCAGTCCATCGTATTAATCGACGTTTGAGGCGCTTTTTGCACCTCGACAAAATGTTGCGCGTGAACAAGCTGGGTCAATCGCAGTCTGTTCTGCATCGAATGTTCAATTGCCGGGGCGCCCTTTGGCGCGTCGCTACCGTGAGATAGCCGTCCTCCATGTTTGGTTCCAACGACGACAAGAAAGCCCCAGCCGCGGCTGGTGAAAAGAAAGGCCTGTTCGGATGGCTGCGCAAAAAGCCGCAGGAAACCGTCGTCGAACAGTCACAGCCACTTCCTGAACCAGCGCCTGAGCCGGTCGCGCAAGAGCCTGCGCCGATCGTGCTGGCGAATGCCGAACCTGTGCTGCAGCCGGTCGTCGAGCCTGAAACCGTTGCCGAACAACCGCTGACGCCCGCCGATGAGCCTTGGCTGACATTGCCCGTGGCGGAAGAACCGGTCGCGCTGGTCGAGGATGACCTGGCGCCGCACGTGACGCCGCCGATCCCGGCGCCGGCGTCGAGTCCGTTCATACCCGAGCCTATTGAAATGCCACCCGTGGTGGTCGCGGCGGCGCCTGTTGTTTCGGAACCTGTGGCACCTGCGCCCGTTCCCGCGCCTGATGTTGCAACGCCGGCGCCCGCCGTGCCGGTCGAGACTGCCGTTGAGCCTGTGCGCGAAGAAATCAAGGCCGGCTTCTTCGCCCGCCTCAAGCAGGGCCTGTCCAAGACCAGCGCCAGCATCGGCGAAGGCATGGCCAGCCTGTTTCTCGGCAAGAAGATCATCGATGACGAGTTGCTCGACGACATCGAGACCCGCTTGCTGACCGCCGACGTCGGCGTCGAGGCCACGTCAGTGATCATTCAGCACCTGACGCAAAAGGTTGCGCGCAAGGAGCTGGCGGATGCCGACGCACTCTACAAATCCCTGCAAGCCGAACTGGCAGCCATGCTCAAGCCGGTCGAGCAGCCACTGAAGATCACCTCGCAGAATAAGCCATTCGTCATTTTGGTGGTGGGCGTCAACGGCGCTGGCAAGACCACCACGATTGGCAAGTTGGCGAAGAAACTGCAGCTCGAAGGCAAGAAGGTCATGCTCGCCGCCGGCGATACCTTCCGTGCCGCCGCCGTCGAGCAGTTGCAGGTCTGGGGGGAGCGCAACAAGATTCCGGTAATCGCCCAGCACACGGGGGCCGACTCCGCTTCGGTCATTTTTGACGCCGTCCAGGCCGCCAAGGCCCGTGGCATCGATGTGCTGATCGCCGACACCGCCGGTCGCCTGCACACCAAAGACAACCTGATGGAAGAACTGAAGAAGGTTCGTCGGGTTATCGGCAAACTTGATGCCGACGCACCGCACGAAGTGCTGCTGGTGCTCGACGCCGGGACCGGCCAAAACGCCATCAACCAGGCGAAGCAATTCAATCAGACCGTCGAACTGACAGGCCTGGCGCTGACCAAGCTGGACGGCACCGCCAAGGGCGGGGTGATCTTCGCCCTGGCCAAGCAGTTCGGTTTGCCGATTCGCTATATCGGCGTCGGTGAAGGCATCGACGACTTGCGCACCTTTGAAGCAGAACCCTTTGTCCAGGCACTGTTTGCCGAGCGGGAGCGTTCATGATTCGTTTCGAACAGGTCGGTAAGCGCTACCCGAACGGTCACGTCGGCTTGCATGAACTGAGCTTTCGGGTCCGTCGCGGCGAGTTCCTGTTTGTGACCGGCCATTCCGGCGCCGGTAAAAGCACGCTGTTGCGCCTGCTGCTGGCAATGGAGCGCCCAACCAGTGGCAAGCTGCTGCTGGCGGGCCAGGACCTCGGCACCATCAGCAACGCGCAGATTCCGTTCTTGCGTCGGCAGATTGGTGTGGTGTTCCAGAATCACCAACTGCTGTTCGATCGCACCGTGTTCAACAACGTTGCGCTGCCGTTGCAGATTCTCGGGCTTTCCAAGGTCGAAGTCGCCAAGCGCGTGGATTCGGCCCTGGAACGCGTGGCGCTGTCGGATAAAGCCGATCTGTACCCCGGCGACTTGTCCACCGGCCAGCAACAACGCGTTGGCATTGCCCGCGCCATCGTTCACCGCCCGGCGTTGCTGCTGGCGGACGAACCGACCGGTAACCTCGACCCGCGTCTGGCGGCGGAAATCATGGGTGTGTTCGAAGACATCAATCGCCTGGGCACCAGCGTGCTGATCGCCAGCCACGACCTGGCTTTGATCGCCCGCATGCGCCACCGCATGTTGACGCTGCAACGCGGTCGATTGATCGGTGACGGGGAGGCCGGCGTATGAGCGCGACACGTAGCCCCAAGGTTTCCGAGCGCGTGGCGCCAAAAGCCGCCGATCCGCAACCGCAAAAGAAAAAACGCGACGATGACGACGGCCCGGATTTCGCCACGCTGTTCGCCGCCTGGATTGAAAGCCATCGCGCCAGCTTGCTGGACAGCCTGCGCCGTCTGGGCAAGCAGCCGATCGGCAGTTTCTTCACCTGCATGGTGATGGCGGTGGCCCTGAGCTTGCCCATGGGCCTGTCACTTTTGCTAAGTAATGTCGAGCGTCTCGGCGGCTCCTGGCAGCGTGCGGCGCAGATTTCCCTGTACCTGGATCTCGACGCCAGTCCGGCACAAGGCGAGTCGTTGCGCGAGCAGATCAAGCGTCTGCCGGGTGTCGCTGATGCCGAGTACGTTGGCCGCGATCAGGCACTGGAAGAATTCCAGCAGCAGTCCGGGTTGGGCGATGCCTTGAAGGAGCTGCCGGAAAACCCGTTGCCCGGCGTGGTGCTGGTGACCCCGAACGAGGTGGACAAGCCCGCGCTTGAAGCATTACGACAACAACTTTCCGAATTGCCCAAGGTACAACAGGCGCAACTTGATCTAGTCTGGGTCGAGCGTCTGGCAGCGATCCTCAAGCTGGGTGACCGTTTTGTCTTCGGTCTGACCGTGCTTCTGGTTTCTGCATTACTTTTGGTGATAGGCAATACCATTCGTCTTCATATTGAAAACCGCCGCACCGAGATAGAAGTGATTAAACTCGTCGGCGGCACCGACAGTTATGTGCGCAGGCCCTTTCTTTATATGGGCGCGTTGTATGGCTTCGGTGCGGGGATACTTTCCTGGGGCGTATTGGCGTTTGGCCTGGACTGGCTGAACGATGCGGTGGTCGGGTTGGCGGGTTTGTACGGCAGCGATTTTGCGCTGGCCGGTGTGCCGGTTGCCGACGGTCTGTCGCTCTTGCTTGGCGCGGTGCTGTTGGGGTATATCGGTGCATGGATTGCAGTCGCACGCCACCTGAGGGAGCTTGCGCCTAAGTAGTATCATTTTGCTCGTATTGACCTTTCAGCGTTTTTGGGAACTTGTCTTTCGGTTTCCGGTCAATTTTCGCAGTGCTGAACTGCACGAGTTTGTAAGTCGGAGGTTTTGACGTATGACCAATTCTTTGCAACCTGCATATGCTCTGGTCCCGGGTGCGAACCTGGAGGCCTATGTGCACACTGTCAACAGCATCCCATTGCTGACGCCAGAGCAGGAGCGTGAACTGGCCGAGAGTCTCTACTATGAGCAGGATCTGGGGGCGGCTCGGCAGATGGTGCTCGCCCACCTGCGTTTTGTCGTACATATCGCCCGCAGCTATTCCGGCTATGGCCTGGCTCAGGCAGACCTGATTCAGGAAGGCAACGTCGGCCTGATGAAGGCCGTGAAGCGCTTTAACCCGGAAATGGGTGTGCGCCTGGTTTCGTTCGCCGTGCACTGGATCAAGGCGGAAATCCACGAATTCATCCTGCGCAACTGGCGCATCGTGAAAGTCGCGACCACCAAGGCCCAGCGCAAGCTGTTCTTCAACCTGCGCAGCCAGAAGAAACGCCTGGCGTGGCTGAACAACGAGGAAGTCCACCGTGTGGCGGAAAGCCTTGGCGTAGAGCCGCGGGAAGTGCGCGAGATGGAAAGTCGCCTGACCGGCCAGGACATGGCCTTCGACCCGGCCGCTGAGGCGGACGACGACAGTGCTTTCCAATCGCCGGCCAACTACCTGGAAGACCACCGGTACGACCCGGCGCGTCAACTGGAAGACGCTGATTGGAGTGACAACTCCAACCACAACCTGCACGAAGCGCTGGAAGTGCTGGACGACCGTAGCCGTGACATTCTCTACCAGCGCTGGCTGGCGGAAGAAAAAGCGACGCTGCACGATCTGGCGCAGAAGTACAACGTGTCGGCCGAGCGTATTCGTCAGCTCGAAAAGAGTGCGATGAACAAGCTCAAACTGTCGATTGCTGCGTAACCTGCACCCCGGCAATAAAAAACGCCCCGATCATTGATCGGGGCGTTTTTGTTTCAGGTGTCATTTTTCCCCCCCTGTAGG
>Ga0308165_1003588_pt1 | contig 16461 bp, 11 predicted proteins | sample PhyWR2_FD_201032 | JGI IMG/M metagenome (GOLD analysis project Ga0308165, IMG submission 201032) | Phyllosphere microbial communities from UC Gill Tract Community Farm, Albany, California, United States - DLSLW.R2 | ecosystem: Host-associated > Plants > Phyllosphere > Unclassified | place: USA...
TGGCCTAAGAGTATGCTTTACCAATACTAAGTTTACCATTACCACAGGCCGCAGTACTTGTAACTGCATGGGGCATACCTACGAGCAGTGGGCAACAGGGGGCTGTACTTGTGGCGATGTGCCCAGGAAAGGTTATACCACCACTATTGGATACCTTACCACTGTGGAATGTTTAGAGATTGAAGCCGACGGTCCTACTGGCGGAGGGGGAGGCCCACCAACCTGGGGCAATGGTGCTTCCACATCCTCGCCAATGGGCAATATTAGCGGCAACGGAACAGGCCCTGGCGATTACCCACCACTAAGCTGCAATCCCGATCCCAATGTAGTGTCGGCCACTCCACCACCGCCCGGACAAGATTACGCATTGCCATGCAGCGAAACGCTAATACCCATTGAGGATACTCCTGACCCCAACTCGGGCCCAGCACCCACTGCCTTAACCGCAACCGAATTGTTAATCCATTACTACAATGCCGATCCAAATGTCGCCATGCATTTAACCAATGCCGAGGTAGCCTATTTGAACAGTCACCCAGATGTTGTTGACGAACTAAGGCGCTATTTGGCAGTTGAGACTACAGAAGCGAAAGAATTTGGCAGATGGTCGGTGGGATATTTGACGGAGAATCAAAGCACGGTAAGCTTCGATACTTTTAAAAACCAGTTCTTAGGGAAACATGAAGGACGGGACGGCGACTTCAACGAAGCGTATTGGAATGATCCAAACCTAGTTATTCCTAAACAAGACTTACCATCTTGGAGCGATTTTTCAAGCAATTTTCCAACCCACAACAGACCTAATTCAACATACAGAGACTATTATGAATTGTTGCTAGCAATAGGTGGTGAAGTGTTTAGCGAGGTGTATAAAGGTGAGCCAGTAAATACTTGTGCCATTAGAGTTTCTTACGCATTAGTTAGAAGTGGCGTAACCATCCCTAATATTGGGCCTACAACAATTAACGGCAAATCCCATCCATCACAAACATTAAGAGCTAAGGATGGAAAATACTACTTTATAAGGGCAAAGGAACTAAACGCTTGGATGAGACGTACGTTTGGTACAAATGATGGAGATCCTAAAACTCCCTACAATCCTGATCACAGTAAAATAACTAAATTGCAAGCAGGAACGAATGGCAGAAATTTGCCTGCCTTATTAGCAAACAAAAAAGGAATTTATTGCATGGTATCATCAAAGCCAGATTGGGCAAGTGGGCATGCAGACCTATTATATGACGACGCAACTTGTGGGACACAGTGTCACTTTGATGGGCCTATTGATTGGATTGATCTTTGGGTATTAAAATAAAAATTATGAAAAAAATCAACACAGCAACTCTAACTATTTTACTATTGTTCACAGCATGCAAAAGCTCCTACAAATACCCAAAATTTGATTTCAATAATGGGCCAAACCCCTGCATTAATGCTTTTAAAGACAAAGTTTTCTTTTCCATTCTTCGAGAATGTTATAAGAGTACAGATGCAATGAAAGAGATTTATAAAAAAGATGTAGGCAACCCGTATGATGGTATTTATTCTGGGAAGTTGTTTGATAGGATTGACTCAATAGGTAAAAATTTTGCAAAAAAAATTCCACCGCCATCTTTGTGTGAATGCAAACCTGGACAAAATTACTTCATGGCGCAAGCGCTCCACTTCTACAGAAGCAAAGAATTAGATTCGATTGCTAAAGTAGAGTTGGAAAGGTTTGGAATGTATGAATGTAAATAAGGTGTCTACCTAACTAGTTTAAGTGTTCGCCTTTTCAGCGGGCACTTCAACTTATACTAATCAAAGACCGGCCCATGAGCAGAATAGCTCAGCGCATAGCCGTTTCTGCCTAAAATGATTTTCACAGTTTCATGTCGACGCTTTAGGCCTCGGCATTTTTTTAACATTGAACGGGCACAGCGATGTTCTAAAACCCCGCTTCACATAAGTTGTGGCGCAATGCTACGACGAGACATAATTATATCGCAATTTTTCTCAATTCATCCGTAAGGATTTTCAACGACAGCCGACTCATAGTAAAAAGAGCAGAGTGGCTCGCCTTTAAAATCATACAGAATGAATCTATTAAAACACAACACCCTTACAAGCACAAAGTTATTTTTAACAGGATATTACCTCTCCATATTTGGTTTGACAGTGGTTTTGCTGTGGCTCGGAATTTTCAAATTTACGGCCGCTGAGGCCGCAGCAATAAAGCCTCTACTCGCAAACCACCCGTTTAGCGCATGGATGTACAGTGTCTTTAGCGTTCAAACGGTTTCGAATATTGTTGGTACATTCGAAATTTTAACCGTGCTATTTTTGTTGTTGGGCCTCCTGTACCGCTTTTTCAAAGTACTTGCCAATGCAGCGCTGATCATCACATTTGTAACTACAATAAGTTTCTTATTTACTACGCCCGGGGTTTTTAAAACGGTTGAAGGCATTCCTATAACCGATTTCTTCATTCTAAAAGATATTCTTCTTTTAGGGGCGGGATTAATGGTGCTGAATGTTCCAAAAAGCCGGTGCGAGGTTTAAAAAACGTTACTGTTTACAACCAAGCTAAAACAACATCGCTCTGAATTTATCCCATTTTCGCTTAAAAATCCTTATCTTACTATTCGTTGTACAAGCAACCGAAACTCTTAGTGCAATTGGAAACCAAGGTTACTCGCTAATCTTCATCACACTTAAAGATTAATCGACCGCGAAGGCACTAACACAATTAAATAAATTATGAATTTAAATAGCCGGGGCAACCTTCTTATCGCTGTTCTGTTCGCAATTCTTTTCTTTGCTGGATGCAGTCTAAAAAAAGCCGCTCAAAGCAGTACGAAGACAGATAAAGATAACTTTCACATTTTTATTTTAATGGGTCAATCGAACATGAGCGGATATGGCCATTTAGAAAAAGGCGATTCAATCCCAGTTCCTAATGTTTTTAAAATACCTACCCTCTACAATGGCCCCATGCAATGGGAGGCGGCGGCAAATCCGTTGCATAATCGGCTAAAGAGCGATCGCTTTGGGCTGGGCTTACCGTTTGCAGAAAAGTATTTAAAAAACGATAAAGGCGTTAGTGTTGGCTTAATTCCCGTTGCTTACGGAGGGGCGAACATCCAGAAACTAGGCAAAGGATCAAAGGTGTACGATGACTTTTCGGAAAAAATAGCCTTTGCTAAGAAACGAGGCGTAATAAAAGGCCTATTGTGGCATCAAGGCGAATCGGATACGGTAGATGAAGAAAAGGCCAATAACTACGAAGCCAGTCTGACGCAATTAATTAACGATGTGAGGAATGACGTTGGAGATGAAAATCTCCCGGTGGTTGTTGGGAATTTAGCTGAGTTTTACGGCACATCGCCAGAGCACAACGAGCCTGATAGGTTAAGGCGAATAAACAAGGTGAGGCAAGCTTTAAAAGACCTGCCAAAGAAGATTTCAAATGTTGGGTTTGTAGAAACCGCCGGGTGCACATCGATAGATAGCCATTATGTGCATTTCGATCGTAAATCGTACATTATCTTAGGTAACAGATATTATGATGCATTTAATAAGCTGAAGAAATAAATCACGCTAAATATCATCTGTTAATTAAAATGAACTCGTTTATATAAATAAACAGGACGGCTAATTCATTAAATCATTCCCTTGTTAAAATATGTTAAAAACAAGCACATCAGCATGTTATTGGTTAATTTTGAACAATTGATTGTAAAAGAGGAAATCCCCATCCTCAAATAACGACCGATCACCAATTAATGAAGAAAAGAAGCTTTTGGTTAATTACCGTTTTAATGACGGTGGCCCTACTTGGTGTTTTTGTAATGCAGCTGTATTACATCAGGGAATCGTATAAGCTAAAATCGCAACTTTTCGATGAGCAGGTAAACCAAACCTTAACTTCGGTTGTAAACAAAGTGCAAAGGAGAAACGTTGCCGATCATTTAAATCGAAAAGATGCCGAAAACAAACTGAGGCAACTGCAAGATTCGAGGCAACGGGCACTGGACATAAAGGATTTGCGACAACAGTTTGCAAGGGAGGCTGAGCTTAGGCGGGCCGAACGAGAGAATGAAATAGAAAATTACCTCAACCAGCAAGATAGCATCATTCGTGTCTCCTATCGTGCGCCAAATGTGATTTCCGAACGTGAATTTACGTCACTGACCACAAAAAATGGCGACAGACTCGACATGCAGATGGATGCATTCATCGATAGCAGAAGCCTTGTTTTAAAAGGATACAGCATGCGTACGAAGCCGTTTGCGCCACCGCCCAAGGCATTCGAATTTCGAACCCTTCAAAACCTGCCCGATTCGTTGCGCTATTTGGTGTTCGATCCTATGGATGGAAAACCGCTTACCGTTAGTGTGGCAAAAATCTCCGACGATCTGGAAAAAAAATATAAGCGGGAGGATGATATCGCCAGAAAGAAATTAGCGCTTAAGATTGCCGCATTGGGCAAAGACACTTTCTCTTATACCCGTTTGAGCATGGTTGAAGATGTTTCAAAAGAGCTGCAAGAAACACACATTCCGATCTATAAGCGCATTAATTTCGATTCGTTAGGCCAGCTGCTCAAAGCCGAGTTACTTGCTCACAACATTACCCTCGAGCCATCGTACCGCGTATCGTTGGCAAAAAAAGATTCCACCATCTACATGACTACGGCAAATGTAGCAGGAGAATTTTTGCCGGAGAACACATATAAAACGCCACTCTTTGGGAACGATATTTTTCGCGACCCGGGCATGTTGTTTGTCAGCTTTCCCGATAAAAACTCAGCCATTATTGCAAATTTAAGTGTAACACTGGCGTCGTCGGTCGGACTGCTCCTCGTACTCGTTTTTATATTTTCTTACACCCTTTACGCCATTTTAAAGCAGAAGAAAATATCGGAGATGAAAACGGATTTCATCAACAACATGACGCATGAATTTAAAACGCCCGTGGCAACCATCATGATTGCAAGCGAAGCACTGAAAGATCCGGAGGTTACCGAAGACAAAAACCGGTTAAAACGCTTGGCTAGCATTATTTACGACGAAAATGTGCGCCTGGGAAGTCATATCGAACGCGTCTTAAGCATTGCCCGGCTAGAAAAAGGCGAGCTTAAAATGGAAAATAACGAGGTAGACATGAACGATCTTATTGTAATTGTGCTCGACAGTATGAGCCTGCAACTACAGAAAAAAAATGCCATTGTTCAAGTAAACACCAATGCCGAACATGCCGTGGTTTTTGGCGATGAATTGCACTTATCGAACGTAATTTACAACCTGGTTGATAATGCCAACAAATACAGCAGCGAAACGCCAGAAATTACCATTAACACACGCAATACAAATAAAAACCTGATTATCGAAATTACCGATAAGGGAATCGGCATGACAAAGGAACAATCGAAACGGATTTTTGATCAGTTTTACCGTGTACCAACAGGCAACCTGCACGATGTTAAAGGTTTTGGTTTAGGTTTAAACTATGTTCAAGACATTATTAAACAGGCAAATGGCAGCATCAAGGTGCACAGCGAAAAAGATAAAGGTACTACGTTCGAAATATCTTTACCTTTAGCGGTCGGTTAGCTATCGGTATAAAAAGGCACCGTATCGATACATCGATGTTTTTAACAGTTTTATTTGCATAATATGGCAACGTATTAATTGTAATACAGATTAAACCGTTAAGTACATTCACCATCAAACTTGATGTAGCTGAGCTACAAACGCGATTAAAATTAAAGAAATGAAACCGTTATGATTTCCGATAGCAAGTGGAAAACATTAAATTATAACAGCTTCATCACCATTGTAAACAAATAAAACAGATGAAAAAGATACTTTTGGTTGAAGACGATCCGAATTTAGGTTTATTGTTGCAAGATTACCTGCAATTAAAAGGCAAGTTTGATGTTGTGCTTTGCACCGACGGTGATGAGGGCCTGAAAGCATTTAATAAGCAAAGTTTCGATTTGTGCATTCTCGACGTCATGATGCCAAAAAAGGATGGCTTTACGCTCGGCAAAGACATCAGAAAAATAAACACCAACGTGCCGATCATCTTCGCAACGGCCAAAACCATGCTCGAAGACAAATCTGCAGCCTACGATTTAGGTGGCGACGATTATATTACAAAACCTTTTCGCATCGAAGAGCTTTTGCTCCGCATTAACGCCATGTTTAAACGTGTAGCCAATAAGGGCGATCAAGCCGAAGAAGCGGCCGAAACGCAGTTCTCTGTCGGCAAATACACATTCGATTATACGACTCAAATTATAAGCAGCGGCGACGAACACCAAAAACTATCAACCAAAGAAGCCGAATTGCTACGCCTGCTCTGTTTAAAAAAGAATACCGTACTTACCCGCGAAGAAGCGCTGTTAAGCATCTGGCATGATGACAATTACTTCAATGGCCGCAGCATGGATGTGTTTTTAAGTAAATTGCGCAAATATTTACGCGGCGATTCGAACGTAGAAATCATTAATGTTCATGGCAAGGGTTACAAGCTTTTGGTGAGCTAATTGTATAGCAACATCAGATAAAAATTTCAATCAAAATATACCCATGCCTATATTAAGGAGCATGCGAGTTGTTATTTGGAGCGCAAAGGCAGTGCAACAAGGCAAATTTGCTCCCGCTTTGCACTTGTACGCTTCGCGTCGTCGTTCCTCCTCGCTGCAGGGTACCGTTTCAATCGGGGCTAAATAGCAAATTATCGGCTTTTTATCGCGCAGGCATCAGCACCATCAATTCGAAGCTAAAGAGCAACCACATTTACTCCATTATTTGTACAGTTATCTAACAACCGTCGTCATCACTCAGAAATAAGTAACACATTTTAAGGCCTTTTCTAAGAACGGTCGTCATCCTCAGCTTGTACCGATAGCTATCGGTAGGGGATCCTAATCCGCAAAAACTGGGTGCCTGGCATTAATCCCGTACGTACGGGACCGACTGCGCGGGATCCGATAGCTATCGGATGACGAACAGGCGAAGGGAAATGTGTCCACACGATAGGTGCGTACGGAACAGGGTGACGGCATGATTAACTAAATACCTAAAACACTTCTCAAATTATTAACGTCATGCCACGTTGATTTTTATGCAATAAATTGAAACTCATCATCGCAAATCCGGTTACAGTACTATGCACAGCTCCGGTTACCTGCGCTAAACGTAGAGGTCATTCTCAATTGCGGGGATAATATTTCGCTCGCGGGCCATATTAAAAAGTGTATCTATCGCTTTTCTTCCCTCCTCACCTAAATTAACACTAAACTTGTTTACATAAAGTTCAATGTGCTTATACATCACCGCTTCGTCCATAGCTTGAGCGTGCTCACGAATAAAATCAATGGCCGACCTCGGGTGTGCAAAAGCGTATTCAACCGATTTACGCACCAGGCGATTAACCTTAAGCTGTACCTCGCGGTCGAGATTCCGATTAACCACGATTCCACCCAATGGAATGGCACAACCCGTTAACTTTTCCCAATAATCGCCCAGATCGATAATTTTCGTTAAACCCTTATCCTGATAAGTAAATCTGTTTTCGTGAATAATTAAGCCCAAATCAATCTCCTCATCAAGCAAGGCCGATTCAATTTCAGAAAAAACCAATTCCTGTTTGTTCTGCAAATGCGGATAAGCAATGCCAAGTAAAAAATTTGCTGTCGTGTACTTCCCGGGGATGCCGACCCGAAGTGTGGAGTTGGGCCTTTGAAACTGAGGGTCTTTATCGCCGTCGAAACGGTTTTTACTAATTAAAAGCGGCCCCACACCAAAACCAAGCGCACTTCCCGCATCGAGCAATGCATACTGGTTGGCCACATACGCAAAAGCATGGAAACTGAGCTTGGTAATATCCAGCTCCCCCTTCATAGCCTTCTGATTCAACGTTTCAACGTCATCATAACAAACCTCAAACGTTAAACCTTCGGTATCTATCTTTTGGTGAATAAGCGCATCGAAAATAAAAGTATCATTAGGGCAGGGAGAAAAACCAAGTGTAAGCTTCATAACTCAAAATTACCTACTGCGTTGTAGTAAACCGTCATAATCAATTCATTTCTCCAATAAAAGCAATGGCCCAGTCGTTAAGATTTTTAATGGCAAGCCCCATTTTCCAATTATCCTTGTTTCGGGGTTCCACATAATTCGAAATGCTCCGCACCTGTATACAATCGATATTTTGTTGCTTACAGGCAAAAAAAACCGCTGCCCCTTCCATGCTTTCGGTTGTAGGGCCCAATCTCTTTTTCAGATTTTTAATGCTCCCTTCGCTCCCCGTAACCCGGTTTACGGTAATCCCTTTTACTGTAGGTAGTCCAACTTTTTTATCCGTTCGCGATTTGAAATGATTTTCGCCGAAGCCCAAATCGGCGATCGTTAAAAATTCGTCGCCATTTTCTGCTCCCAGCTCCGCAAAAATATCCTCCGTAACATTTAAAACCGCACCCAAATCGATGTTTCTATCGAAACAGCCCGCTATTCCGAAATTTACCACCAGGTTGTACTTCATAGAAAGGTGTTTGCCCAGGGCAAAGGCCGTTGCTACCATACCAACGCCGGTAATCAGTACATCGAAGTCTTTGCTTTCAACAAAATCTCCTTCAGCCAAGTTAAAATGCTGATAAAAAAATGCCAGTTCAGCTTTCGTAGCAGCAACAATTAAGGTTTTCATCATGTAAATTTAAACAGATTTAATGGATTTATTGTGCAGTAAGCTCCACGGGTGTCATCCGATAGCTATCGGATCTGAGCGGAGTCGAAGACCTTTATGTAGGAAAAAACAAATAAACATGGCCCTTCGACTCCGCTCAGGGTGACAATGTTTTTTGTTTTTTCTTTAACTAAATGACATTGGGCGGGCAGGTATCAAGACGTCTCGCTTTAAGCTTTGTGCTTTAATCTTTCAGCTTTATCTCCGACTCCCAGACTTCGGACTTCCGACTCGGGACTTCCGGACTTTCTCCGTATATTTGCACTTTATTTGGTAGAGAATGATTTATATAACAAGAAAAGCATCATTTAACGCAGCGCACAAATTGGCTCGTACCGATTGGGATGACGATAAAAATAGCGAGGTTTATGGTAAATGCGCTAACCCGAACTGGCACGGGCATAACTATTGGTTGTACGTTACCGTAAAAGGCGAGGTAAACCCCGAAACCGGTTTTTTAGTAGACTTAAAGTGGCTTAAAGAGGTAATGAACACCTATGTTGTAGATAAGGTTGACCATAGAAACTTAAACCTCGACGTTGATTTTATGAAAGGCAAACTGGCCTCTACAGAAAATCTGGCCATCGAAATATGGAAGCAGCTTGAAGCCCCAATTGCAGAAAGCGGAGCAGTTTTACATGCTGTTAAAATTTACGAAACCGAAAACAACTATGTCGAATACTTTGGTTAACCGTAACCAAAACAATTAATATTTAATGGAAAACAAAGATGTATTAAGAGACGAATCTATAGACGGTTATGTTAAAATCGACCGTTACAATCAAGATCAGATAGATTCAGTTGCTGTTCATTATAAAGATATTCTGAGTAAGATAGGCGAAAACCCCGAGCGAGAGGGTTTGTTAAAAACGCCGGAACGCGTAGCAAAAGCCTTGCAATATTTAACACATGGTTACGATTTGAAACCCGACGAGATTTTAAAATCGGCCATGTTTGAAGAAGATTACAGCCAAATGGTTGTAGTTAAGGATATTGAAGTGTATTCAATGTGCGAGCACCACATGTTGCCCTTTTTTGGGAAGGCACATATTGCTTATATCCCCAACGGACACATTGTAGGGCTCAGCAAAATACCAAGGGTGGTTGATGCATTTGCCCGCCGTTTACAAGTTCAGGAAAGGTTGACGAACGAAATTAGAGACTGTATTCAAAACACGCTGAGCCCGATGGGAGTAGCTGTAGTAATAGAATGCAAGCACTTATGTATGGCCATGCGTGGTGTGCAGAAACAAAATTCGGTTACCACTACTTCGGCATTTACCGGAAGTTTTTTAAGCAACGATAAAACAAGGGCCGAGTTTTTAAGGTTAATTACCGCAAGTTTAGATTAGCGCAGTATCAGGTAGAAAGTATCGAGTATCAAGATAGGGTATAAAACCCAATCGCAAAACATAAAACGTATATCAAGCTAAGCATTTTGGCAGAAAACGCCATGCACCAAACGCACAACTATGAAAGCATATATTTTTCCCGGACAGGGAGCACAATTTGTAGGAATGGGTAAAGACCTTTACGAAAACCCAAAAGCAGCAGAGTTATTCGAAAAGGCCAACGAAATTATCGGTTTCCGAATTAGCGATATCATGTTCGGCGGAACCGACGAAGAATTGAAGCAAACGAATGTAACCCAGCCGGCAATTTTTTTGCACTCGGTTATTTTGGCAAAGGTATTGGGCGATGATTTTAAGCCCGATATGGTTGCAGGCCATTCGTTAGGAGAGTTTTCGGCGCTTGTGGCTGCAAATGCGCTGAGCTTTGAAGATGGATTAAAACTGGTTATTGCCCGCGCCAACGCCATGCAGAAAGCCTGCGAGGCACAACCCTCAACAATGGCTGCTATTTTGGGCCTTGCTGATGATGTTGTAGAGAAAATTTGTGCAGAGGTTGATGCCGTTGTGGTGCCCGCAAACTATAACTGTCCCGGTCAGCTGGTCATCTCTGGCAGCATAGATGGAATAGATCAGGCTTGCGCCCGGTTAACCGAGGCCGGAGCAAAAAGAGCATTGAAATTAAATGTGGGCGGTGCCTTTCACTCTCCGTTAATGGAGCCCGCAAAAATTGAGCTGCAAGCCGCCATTGAGCGCACAAATATTTTGGCGCCAATTTGCCCTGTATACCAAAATGTTGATGCAAAACCTTACACTAACCCCGACGAAATTAAAGCCAATTTAATAAAACAATTAACCGGCGCTGTACGTTGGACACAGACTGTTGAGCACATGCTTGCAGATGGAGCCACAGCTTTTGTAGAGGTTGGGCCGGGTAGCGTATTGCAGGGACTAGTAAAAAAGGTAAGTCGCGAGGTGCAAACCAGTAGTGCAGCCGTAGCTTAATTCTACAGTTAAATAAGCAACTGCAACGCCATAAACCAACACGTTTATGGCGTTGTTTTTTATCAATATTTAATATCTTTATCAAAATCCATGAAATTGAGCTTTGGTTTTAAAATAAGGTTCTTGTTGCTTGTGTTGGGCTGTTGCCTCATAGCAACCTCGATTTCGCTGAGCAGGTTTACCACAAAAAGCAATCTTTTAAACCGCGATGCTCAAGAGATTCAAGATCGTTTATTAACCAAAGAAAAAGCAGTAAGAGATTTTCTGGCAGATAGCAGCAAAGTAGCCCAGGCGAAAAGGTTTCACCTCGACCCTGATAATGCCATTGCGTTTCTCAATTCGTACAGAAAAGAGACCGGCATTTACCTGTTTACCTATCAGCACAACGAACTTAAGTTTTGGAGCACCTACAAAGTATCTGGAATTGATCCGCAAACGATAAGAGAAGGAAGCTCGGTACTTTATTTTTCAAATGGCTGGTACGATGTTATTAAAAGTAAGCAAGGCGATTTTACCTTTATCTTTTTAATTGGCATTCAATCGCAATATCAGTTTAAGGAAACCGAGTACTTTAAAAACAACATCGATCCGCTACTTTCGGGCTCTAACCTGCTTACCCTCGCCTCGTTTACCGATAAAGATATTTACAGCATTAAAGGGCTCAATAACAAATTTTTGTTCGGCCTTAAAGTTAAGCCGGGCTTTGTAGATAGTTACTATTCGCCATTGCAGATTTGGCTGTTTATTGCAGGGCTTGCTTGCATTTGCATGTTCTTCAACTCCCTCTGTTCGTTTATTGCCAAAAGAGGCCATATTGCATGGGCCACATGCCTGCTGCTGTTTTTCTTCCTGGCGTTTAGGTTATCCGATCTTTATTTTGGATGGTTTAATCACCGCTTCCCCTTAGATTTATTCGACCCTAAAATTTACGCCGATAGCTTTTTAATGCCCTCACTGGGCGATTTTTTGTTGAATGTTATTGTATGCACCTGGTTGCTGTTGTTTATGTTCAACCACAAACAGCAATACAAGTTTCCACGCTGGATTAAGCAAAGCCGAACCCTCGGATTAATTATTCAATGCTTGCTGATGGCCTTTATAGGCTGGGTGGCCTGGCAGGCCGACGATATCTTTTTCGGGCTGATCTTTAACTCAAAAATCAACTTCGACATTATTAACATTTTAAAGCTTGGCGGAACGAGTTGGGTGGGCATTGTGATCTTGTGCCTGGCCTGGTTTCAAATTTACCTGATTACGATTATTTCGGTAAGCGTAAGTACACAGCTCAATATCAATAACCGCGATCGGCTGGTTATTTTTCTAGTCGGCCTCGCTATTGTTTTCGCTTATAAGCTGATGGTCGATTTTAACGTTTTCTTCCTTGTATTCGCCCTAGTTTTGTTCATTGTAGCCCGGGCAGCTTACTTAAAGGAGAAAACTTTTTCCATCGGCCTTTTTGCCCTGGTATTCTTTTGTCTGGCGTTTAACACATCGATAAAATACACCAGATATAAGGATTACAAAGAGCGCAGCTTACGCGAGCCGCTGGCCACCAAGGTTCAATCGTCGTATGATCCGAACGCCATTGTTGCGTTGGGTGTTTTGGGCGATGAACTTGCCAACGATGAATTCCTCGAAAAGTATTTCAATGTAAATACGTCATCAAATCCCGCTGTTTTAAAAAACCACATCAAAGACTACCTCGACGGCTATTTAAGTCGCTACGACTATCAGATTTATCCGTACAACGAAGATGGGCTTGCCATATCGAATCCGTCCATCCCGCCAATTAGCAAGTACAAGAATCTTGTTGAGGCCGGCTCAGTTAAAATTGAAGGCTCCAATTATTTTTATCAGGTAAACAACACTTTTGGTTACCAGGATTATTTCGGCATTGTATCGGTGGTAAAAAGTGGCAGTTTGTTAGGTACGCTGGTGCTCGAACTCCGTTCAAAACCATATAATTATAACAATCGCCTGCCCGATCTTCTTGGCGATCAGAAGCAGATCCGCGATGAGGATTTCAAAGGTTACTCCATAGCCCTGTACAGCAACAACAAATTGCTCAATCAATCTGGCAACTACACGTATCCGCTCGATGGAAGTGTTTTTAAAGGCAAGAACGACGATTTCACGATTTATAACGACGATGAAATGCGCTACAGCCATTTGATATATAAGCCATCGGCAAGCAAAATGGTAATCATTAGCAAAGAAAAGGTAGACTATGTTGAACGCCTGGCCGCGTTATCGTTCTTTTTTCTGGTCTTTATTATTTTTTCGATTGTGCTGTACGGGCTGATCTGGTTGATTAAGAATCTCGACGACGATAAAGTGGGTTGGTTTAGTATCAACCGATCACTGATGATAAACGCAAATAAAATTCTTTATAAAACGCGTATTCAGGTGGTAATTGTATTATCGGTTATGGCTACCTTGATTATAGTGGGCTGGGTAACCTATTATTACATGAACTATGAGTACCGCGGACAGCAGGATGCGCTGATTAGGGATAAGATTAGAAAAGTGCAGCAGAATTTCGAAAAGCAGGTTTTCAATAATGGTACTATCGAAGACGATGACAATGCGATTGCCGATTTTAACAATTTTGCCGACATTAACAACGCCGATTTAAACCTGTACAACACAGATGGCGATTTGATTATGACCACTTATCCCAAGCTGTACAACTATAAGGTAATCAGCCGTAAAATGGGTCCGCTGGCTTATGCCTACCTCCACAATCTGCACCGATCTGAATTTATTAATTTAAAGGAACAAATAGGTGCGCTTACCTATGCCGCAGCCTATGCGCCGATTAGAAACGCACAGAATAAAACCATTGCCTATATTGGCTTGCCGAACTATTCGAATGAGGAAGAATATAGCGATAAAATTGCCCTGTTTGTAAGTAACCTGATCAATATCTATGCCCTGGTTTTTGTAGCCATTGGCGTTTTGGCGGTGTTTCTGGCCAATCAAATTACCAATCCCTTAACTTTTATTCAAGAGAGCATTAGCAAAACGAAAATCGGACAGCGCAACGAGCCGATTGTTTGGCGCAGGCACGATGAAATCGGATCGTTGATAAAAGAATACAACAATATGATTTCGGCACTGGAGCAGAGCGCATTGAAGCTGGCTCAGTCTGAAAGGGAAAGCGCCTGGAGGGAAATGGCAAAACAGGTTGCCCACGAAATAAAGAACCCACTTACACCCCTTAAATTGGGCGTTCAGCTGTTAGAAAAATCGTGGCGGGAAAAAGACCCCAACTTTGAGAACAAGTTTAACAAGTTCAGCAAATCATTCATCGAACAGATCGATAGCCTCTCGAAAATCGCGTCAGAGTTTTCCAACTTCGCCAAAATGCCCGATACCAACCTCGAGAAGCTCGATATTTTTCCGGTGATTGAACAAGCAAGGGAAGTGTACAAAAGTGCAGCCAATGTAGAGATTAATGTATTTAATAAAACAGATCACGATATTCGGATTCTGGCCGACCACGATCAGCTGCTGAGAACCTTCAATAACCTCTTCAAAAACGCCATTGAGGCCATTGATGGCGATGCACCCTGTGCCATTACCGTTTCATTGTATAATGATGATTTGCGGGCCTATATTGAGATTAAGGACAATGGCAAAGGCATTCCGGAGATCTTGCACGACAAAATCTTTGTTCCAAATTTCACCACAAAAACCTCCGGTACGGGCCTTGGCCTGGCCTTTGTAAAGCAAGCAATTGAAAACGCCGGCGGAACGGTTAGGTTTACCTCTGTTAACGGATTAGGCACAACATTTTACCTAAGCCTAAAATTGGCGTAGGCAGGGCAGAGCATTTTTCTCGCCCATGTTTAGAGCGACATTAGTCTTTCCGTTTGAACTAGCTGTCGCCCGTAGCACCGGTAAATTATCATAACTTGAAAAAATTGCAAGTTTTGATAATTAGCGATCATGCTATAGGGGTCGTTTGATTGAGGAAAAACAACAACACTGTCACCCTGAGCGGAGTCCAGGGAGGTCTTTATAGATTTATCCTAGAAAAAGTCTTCGACTGAGTTTATCTTGAGCGAAGCCGAAAGGTTCAGACTGAGATGGATTAGGACTAGTTAAATGACATTACCTCTCTGATTTCTTTAAAACCAAGCAGCCAATGAAACACATTCAAGTGTTTTATCCCATTCCGAGTTTGCGTGAATGAGTCTGTCGTAAGCAAAAATTTTGGGTAATTATCGTTGACTTTTTCTAACGCTCCAAACTCACGCTTTACAGTAATTTCGCTGCTCATTTGCCACGCCACCTGGTAGTACTCAATATCGCCAGTTGGAGTTTTACACACAAAATCTACTTCGTTATTACGGGTCGTGCCAGTCCATATTTTGTTACCTCTGCGAAGTAGTTCAAAATAAACTACGTTCTCTAAAATATGGCCTTTATCGGTTGTGCGTTCCTTGCCCGCCAAAACATTCAGCAAACCTGGGTCTACTAAATAATATTTCTCTTGAGTAGTCAGTTGTTTTTTGCCTTTCAAATCGAATCGGTTCACTTTGTAAAACACAAAACTTGAGACCAAATATTCCAAGTATTTTTCAACAGTAGTGTGGTGTACGCTTTGCCCGTCATGCTTGAGGGTTTTGGAAATGTTGCTTGGCGAAAGTATGCTTCCAATGTTCGATGCGACAAATTTTATGATGTTGCCAAATGCTCGCTTATCATTTATTTTATGGCGTTGGGTAATATCTTTTTCAATAATGGTCGTATAAATCGCGTCTAAATATTCATATATTTTATCGAAACCTAATTCCCGTAATTGTACCCCCTTGGGCAACGATGTTTCATTAACATAATCAAAAAACAAAGCTTCGTAATTAAGATATTTATTGCCTGTGTCAATTCTGCGTGCTGTTAAGTATTCTTTGAATGAAAATGGTAAAATAGAAATCTCTATGTAGCGTCCACTCAATAAGGTTGCCAATTCGCTACTCAACAAAAATGCGTTTGAGCCGGTTATGTATACGTCCGTATTTTCGGTAGCAAAAAGACCATCTACTAATTTTTCAAAAAAAGGAATGTTTTGCACTTCATCTAAAAAAATGTAGTTAATGTTATCTACTTGCAGCTTGTCTTTTATTTCAAAATAAATACCATCCCATGTTTTGTTTAAGTAATTTTCAGGTAACTCAAAGTTATAAAAGTGAATTTGTCGTTTATTAACTTTTTCTTTTAATAGATATTCACGGAATATCTCTAATAAAGTACTCTTGCCCGATCTACGTAAACCACTTACTACTTTAATCAAATTTGTATCCTTGTAGGCTAGTAGTTTATTGATGTAATCTTCACGATTGGTATAATCACTCATAGTATAAAGATAAAC
>Ga0308165_1003589_pt1 | contig 16455 bp, 14 predicted proteins | sample PhyWR2_FD_201032 | JGI IMG/M metagenome (GOLD analysis project Ga0308165, IMG submission 201032) | Phyllosphere microbial communities from UC Gill Tract Community Farm, Albany, California, United States - DLSLW.R2 | ecosystem: Host-associated > Plants > Phyllosphere > Unclassified | place: USA...
CGGACCCCGAGGCGATGGTCGCCGAGCTGGCCACCATGGGCATCGAGCTCATGGTGTCGGTGTGGCCGCAGGTGTCCCTCGAGTCCGAGAACTTCGCCGAGCTCGACCGCCTCGGGTACCTGGTGCGCTCGAACCGGGGTGTGGACATCCAGATGAGCTTCGAGGGACCGAGCCGGTTCCTCGACGTGACCAACCCTGCCGCCCGCGAGTGGCTGTGGGCGAAGCTGCGGGTCAACTACCCCGGCGTCAAGCTGTTCTGGCTCGACGAGGCAGAACCGGAGTACGCCTTCTTCGAGTTCGGCGCCTACTCGTACTACGCCGGGCAGGTGCTCGAGGTGGGGAACGTCTATCCACAGCTGTTCTCACGGGCTGTGTATGACGGGCAGGTCGCTGACAGTCAGAGCGACCCGGTGAACTTGGTCCGCTGCGCGTGGGCTGGGTCGCAGCGGTACGGGGCGCTCGTCTGGTCGGGAGACATCCACTCGTCCTTCCCGTCCATGCGGCGGCAGGTCACGGCCGGCATCCACATGGGGGTCGCGGGGATCCCGTGGTTCACCACGGACATCGGCGGGTTCGGGGGAGGGCGGATCGACGACCCGGCGTTCCACGAGCTGCTCGTGCGGTGGTTCCAGATGGGGACCTTCATGCCGGTGATGCGGTTGCATGGGGACCGCGGGCCGTCGCACGAGGTGCTTGCGGCTGACGGGTCAGGGCGGTGCAACTCCGGGGCCGACAACGAGCTGTGGTCGTACGGGGACGAGGTCTACGAGATCCTGTCGCGGTACGTGCACCTGCGCGAAGAGATGCGGGAGTACACACGGGGGTTGATGGAGGCTGCGCACGTCGACGGGCAGCCGGTGATGCGGGGGCTGTTCCACGACTTCCCGGAGGATGCTGCGGCGTGGGATGTGGCGGATCAGTTCTTGTACGGGCCGTCGTTGTTGGTGGCGCCTGTGCTGGAGGCTGCGGCGCGGACGCGGCGGGTGTACCTGCCGGCGGGGGCGTCGTGGACGTCGCTCGCGACGGGGGAGCGGTTCGACGGTGGGGTGTGGGTCGAGGTTGAGGCTCCGCTCGACGTCATCCCGGTGTTCGCGCGGGACGAGGCGCTCGCGGAGCTGGTCGGTCGGACCGTCGGCTGACGCAAGGTACGAACGGCTGCCCGCTTCGGGGCAGTATGCATGTCGGTCGTGCGGAAGGAGTTTCCGCACGGCCGATACGCTTTGGGTCATCCTCGGACGTTCCTGGTTCTCCGGACTCTTCGCGTGAGCGCGACGACCGCGGTGACGCTCGTTGCCCCCGCAACGAGGATGAGCACGGTTGACCCCCACCCCGGATCACGGGTGACGTGGCGCCCGTCGGAGAGGACCCAGGTGCACGCTGGTCCGTACGGGACGATCGACAGGTGCATCTCCGGAGTCGTGCCCTCGGACGCCTCCCCATGGTCGGCGTAGACCTCGTCAGGTTCCGTGACGTTGTGGCACAGGCTTCCTGACGACGAACCCAGTGCGGGGGCCAGCGGGGCCACGATCGCGATGGTCGTCGCGATCATGCAGAGCAGGGCTGTGACGACGAAGGCCACCATAGGGGCGACGTCTTGGCGGGCCCGGGCCCGATCTTCCGTCCGTGACACCGTTCGGCGCCCCCTCTGCTCGTTGGATGTTCCTCGGGAGGCGACGATGCTCGCCCTGCGGCCCCGCTGTCAGTCAAGGGTGCACTGAGCCCCTGAGCGACTCAGTAGTACGACGGAGCCGCCTCCCCGAAGCTGGCTCGCACGACATCGAGGTGGGGATCATCGACCAAAGCGCTGATCGCCTCGTCGCTCCCGGCGATCCCGGCCCAGTGCGGGTCCACGTCGCTCGTGAAGCACCAGGCTCGGTCTTCCGGCCAGGCGAACGCAGGGAGAGACCCGCCCGAGGAGGACGGCCATGCGTCGATGTCGGTCACTCGTCCGCTGAGAAGCGCGAACCGACGATGCTCGAGGGTGACCAGCGGAAGGTCCGGTGGCGCTGAGTAGTCCGGGTCACCGTCCCACCAGCAGAAATACGCCTGGTCGGGTGTCGAGGTGAAGGTCGAGAGCAACGTGATCGCTCGGCGTGCCTGCATCTGGTCGCTCACGTGGTCGTCCGGGAGCGTCGCGTCCGTCTCGTCCTGACCCGGCCTCACCGGATCGGGGATGTAGCGCAGGCGGGCGCACGAGCTGAAGCTCTCTGGTCCCCACGTCACCAGGAGATCCGATGGGACCGTCGACCGGACGATCCATGCCGCTGGCGACAGGTCTGCCTGGAGCTGTAGTCCCATGAGACGAACCTACTGGTGCTCTCGCGGCCCGGCACGGGCGCGGTGGTCGAGGCCGATGCGGCTCGCCGTCCTCCCGGCTCGGCCCGCCGGACCTGAGAAGATAAGGCGTGCCCAAGATTGATGCCCCGACAGTCGTCGAGCACAGGGCTGCCCGCGAGCAGGCCCTGCTGGAGGCCGCCCGCGGGTTGCTCACCGCGCAGCCGGGTCGCGTGCCGTCGCTCGCAGAGGTCGGCGCGGTGGCCGGGCTCTCCAGGTCGAGCGTCTACCAGTACTACGCCTCCCGCGACGACCTGCTGGCCGCGGTGGTCGCGGACTCTTTCCCGCGGTGGCAGCAGCGGCTCAACGCGGCGGTGGCCGCAGCAGACAGCCCGCGGACCCGGATCCTCGCATTCCTGCGGGCCAACCTGGAGCTGGTCGCGGACGGTGAGCACGCCCTGGCGCGTGCCCTCGCGGACGTGGCACCGTCGGAAGACCTCGCCCGCAGGTCGCGGGAGTTCCACGACCAGCTGTTGTCTCCTGTCGTCGACGCGCTCGTCGAGCTCGGAGCCCCGGACCCGGAGACCACGAGCGAGCTGGTGAACGCGCTGCTCAACGCGGCCTCGCGTCGGGTCGAGCACGACGGCGGCCTCGAACGGTCCTACACCGCAGCCGCTGCGGTGCTAGACGCCTACCTGCGAGAGCTCGAGCTCGGCTGACACTGCGATCCTCGGCTCGCTGGCTCGCTGGCTCGCTGGCTCGCTGGCTCGCTGGCTCGCTGGCTCGCTGACGCCCAGCGCGCGGCGGCGCCAGGCGTCAGCGGGAAAGGCTCCGTCCAGGTCAGAGCGGTCGCAGCTGACCGTCGACCATCTCGAGGACGCGGTCGCAGTGCTCGAGCACGTCGTGGTCGTGGGTGACCATGACTGTCGCGACGGAGAAGGTGTGCGTCTGGTCGGCGAGCACCTCGACGATCTCGTGGCTGCGTCGCCGGTCCAGCGCGGCCGTGGGTTCGTCGACGAGGAGGACCGAGGGGGAGGCGACCAGGGCACGGGCGATCCCGACGCGCTGGCGCTCACCTCCCGACAGGCGGCCGGGTCGGCGGTGAGCGTGCTGCTCCATGCCGACGGATCGGAGCAGCTCGAGCGGCGGGGTCGCCGCACGTCGGCCGGTGATCTTCTCGACCAGGCGCAGCTGGTCGAGGGCGGTCAGGGCAGGCACGAGGTTGCCGGACTGGAAGACGAAGCCGACGTGCTCGCGGCGGAAGGTCGCGAGGTCGCGGGACGAGAGCCCGACGAGGTCGGTGCCGTCGACGACCACGGCCCCTGAGGTGGGCTGGGTCAGGCCCCCGGCGACAGCCAGCAGGCTCGACTTGCCGGCGCCTGACGGGCCGACGATCGCGACGAGCTCACCCGGCGCGACAGCCAGGTCGACGTGGTCGAGGGCGCTCACCTGGTCGTCGCCGTCGCCGTAGGTCAGCATGACGTCGGTGAGGTTCAGACCGGTGCGGGTCTGCGTGGGATTCGTGGTGGTGGTCATCGGTTCTCTCTTCATCGGTTCTCTCCGAGTGCCGTGACGGGGTCGATCGAGGCGATGCGGACGGTCGCGACGGCTGCGCCGGCCAGGCCGAGGCCGAGCAGCAGCCCGGCGCCGGTGAGGATCGGTCCGGTCTCCAGGGCGAAGGGCATGCCCGTGCCTTCCAGGAGGCTGCCGAAGATGAGGCCGACGCTCACGCCGACGGTCAGGGAGATGACCAGCAAGATGGCGGCCTGCAGCACCCCGTCGGTCAGCAGGAAGCGGGTCGAGGCACCCATGGCGCGCATCACGGCGAGCTCGCGGGTGCGCTGGACCGTCCAGAGCGTGAAGAACGCTCCGACCACCAGGGCTGAGATCGCGTAGAGGAAGGCCTTGATGAGCTCCATGGTCATGAGCTCGGCGCTGTAGCCAGGGGAGGAGTCGAAGGCGGCCTCGAGGGTCCGCGCAGACGTGCCGGCTGCGGCGTCACCCGCGGCGAGGTCGGGGGTTTGGCCGTCCACGCCGCGCAGCGCGACGACGCTCGCGACGTCGTAGGCCGCGGGGTCGGGCTGCTCGCCCGCCGTCGTCCCGGCGTGGACCTCCTGCCAGGTGGTGAGCGGCACGAAGGCGATGTCGACGTGGCCGAATGTGCGCTGGTCTGCGGTGAAGCCCACCACCGTGAGCGTCGTCCCCAGACGGTCGAGCGTGATGACGTCGCCGATCTCCACGCCCTCGTCGCGGGCGGAGGAGCTGAGCACGGCGTCGCCCGGGGTGGTGAGCCCACGGCCGTCTGCGGCCTCGGGGACGACGAAACCGTCGGGCACCACGCCGAACAGCGTGAGGTCGAGCGCGGACCCGTCGTCGTTCTTGGCGTTGACGATCGAGGTGCCGAGCAGCTCGGCGTCGGCGACGTCGTCTTGCTCCGCCCACGTCTGCGCCTGGGCGGCCGTGACCTCGGACCGGGTGAAGGCGGAGTCGGTCTTGGTGCCCTCGGAGAAGGCGACGGCGTCGACAGGGCTCCGCATGAGACCAGAGACACCGTCGACGACCAGTCCTGAGGACAGGCCCGACAGCAGGACCATCAAGACCGCGATGAGTGTGATCACGGCACCCATCAGGCCGAAGCGGGTACGCGCGAAGGCGAGCTCGCGCAGGGCGAGGAACATCAGAGACCTCCAGAGAGTGAACAGTTTCCCGACGTGCTGTTGGCATCATAGCGACATGATGTTGGGATCATTCCCAGGCAGGCGTGGGCTGGCCGGACTGCGCCGGACCGGACCGGACTGCGCCGGTCCGGACAGGACGGCGCCGGGTCAGGCCGGGCCTGGTCGGCTCGAAGGGCCGAGACGTGTGAGGGGTGAGCGGCGGAGCCGTCAGACCGTCGAGCCGACCAGGTCGCCGGCCGCCTGCTTTGCCGCCGGGCGAGGCGGCGTCTCCCGGTGCACGTGGTTCCACCCGGCGTCCCGCGAGGTGGCGGTGAGCCAGCACGCTCGCAGGAACGCGAGCTGGAGGAACATGTCGTAGCTGAGCTCCGGCAGCACAGCAGCCGCCAGGAGTCGCCCGCGGGGACCGCCGCGCCACACCGTCACGAGCCGTTCGGCGACGATCACCCCGCCGACGCCCAGCCAGAACGGCACCACCTGGAAGGTGCCGGTGACGAGGGTCAGGGCTGTGAGCACCACGAGGCTCATGAGCATGAGCGTGCTGACGGCGAGCATGACCTGCTGCCCGTAGTACCGGGCGGTGACCCGCGTCAGCCCGTAGGCGCGAAGGTTGTCGAGCATGCCCTTGTACCAGCGCACCCGCTGACGGTGCAGGTCACGGGGCGTCGGCATGAGCTCGGTCGTGCATGACATGCTCAGCGGCGAGGCGAGCTCGTACCCGAGCGTGCGCAGCGCGAGCGTCAGCTCCGAGTCCTCCGTGATCGCCCCAGGGTCGTAGGCCGCCCCTGGCGGTCCGGGCAAGGTCACGCCGCGAGCCCGGGCGACAGCAGCGAGAGCTTCCGTCCGGACGAGCGCCGCCGTCCCGGTGAGGACAGCGGTGCGGCCTGTTACGTCGATCTGCACGGCGTAGCGCTCGTACTCGTTGTGCTGCAGCTGCTCGAGGACCGACGTCGGCTCCGTGCCCCGGAACACCCCGCCGACAGCGCCGAGGGCTGGGCGTGCGTCGAGCAGCGCCAGCCCCTCCTCCACGAAGGTCGGGGCTATCGACGTGTCTGCGTCGAGGACCAGCACGTTCTCCGCCTCGATCTGCGCGAGCGCCTGGTTCAGCGCTCCGGCCTTGCGGCCCGTGTTCCCCGCGGTGCACACGACGTCCGCCCCGAGGGAGCGCGCGACGTCGACCGTCGCGTCGGTGCTGTTGTCCGAGACGACGACCACGCGGTCGACCGGGCGGGTCTGGGCACGCAGCGACGCGAGGGTCGCGGGGAGGGTGTCCGCCTCGTCGTGCGCGGGCACGAGCGCGACCACGCGCGGCGTGGTCGCGCCCAGGCCCCGGCTCACGCCCGTCCCGCCCGGCGGCGCGCGAGGACACGCCCCGTCGTGAGGGCCGCGAGCCCCGCGACGAGCAACGTCCACGCGCCCACCGCGTAGTACCCGGTCGCCATGGCTCCTGTGGCAGCGAGGAGCGGTGCTGTCTGAGCACTTCCCAGCTGGTACATCGTTCCCACCTCCATCGTGTCGTTCGATGAATCCACGGTGCGGCTGGAGGGGTGGTGCTCAGGGGTGGTGGGGGTGGGGTTGAGCACGTGGCGCGTTGTGGGCGGGGTTGGGGTGGGGAGGATGAGCACCGGGGGCGGGGTGGGGTAGGCACGACGGGGTGCCTGGGCGGTGGGGTGGCCTGGGAGCGGATCGGGTGCCGCAGCGGCGCCCCTCTGCCGTAGCCGCCGCTCCGAGACCATAGGGCTGAATCGTTCTCGAGATGTGAGCGCCCCGTCCATCGGCGAGGATGAGAGAGGACCGATCCGCAATGACGCTGAGGAGGACACCATGACGACTAACGCTTTCGGTGGACAGGGCGGCTACCCCGTACCCCTGGTCCCCGTGAACCTCAAGGAAGATCAGGACGTCAACCCGCACGACGACGAGCCTCGGGACGCCTCCGAGGAAGAGGTCAACGAAGAGGCCGCTGTTGCGGAGAAAATCGAGTCGGCGGAGAGCGATGCGGTGATCAGGAGGCTGAAGGCTGACGACAAGTAGGCAGTATTGAGCAGACGCTGGGACTCCCCCGATCCGGAATGAACGGGGGAGTCCTGTGCTTCGCCAGCCTGGCGGCGGGCAGGCGAACTGCTCGCAACCTAGTCGTCTAGAACGCTGAAGTCGACCTCAAAACCTTGATCTTCGTCGAGAGAATCCAGGGCCTCCAGTTCTTTGAGTTCCTTCTTCAGGGCGACTACGGAGCCCAGCCACGACGAAATGGTGTCGGTGACCCTCTCGGCTTCTTCAAGGCTCAGGACATAGTGCCCGGTCAATCTCAGACTAAACGCCTCGATGTTCCGGATAGCCGTCTCGGTCGTGTCAATCGCGACACGAAGATCCGAATTGAGGGTTAGAGCCTCTCCCTCTGCGGAAACCGGAGGCGCATTCAGAGGCACCTCCGGCTGTACTGGGGATTGCGATCGCGCACCATCATAATCGGCAATCTCCATGAGCCCTGAGATCGTGAGAGGGCTTCCCGAGACGACGTTCTCAAGATTGTACCAATCAGGCGTCGATGTTCCTTTGGAACGTGCCGCGATCGCCTTCGCGGCGTGCTGCGCCAGTTCCTTGGGTGCCCAAGGTGTAGAGCAAAGCCCGTCATGTCTGAATGCCGCAGCAGCTGCTGCCAACTGCTGCTGCCCGAAGACGTTGTCTGGGGCCGAGAGCATCTCGACGAGTTCGCTGATTTGACCAACCCGGTAAGGGGTGGTGACGGAACCGCCTGAGGCGGTGCCGGCGATTGCGACGCTAGTGAGGAATCGATCAGCGATCAGGGCTACTCCTCCAAGCGCCGCCAGTGTGATGCGCGCATCGTTCCCAGGGGTGCTGAGAAGTTCTTCGGGAGAACTGACAAACTTCACAGACCACCTGGTGTCGATCATTTCCTGTGTGAGCGCACCGCTTCTTGCCCAAGCGTTGCCAGATTGTGATGCATTATCGCGCTTCGTGCTGCGCCAGGGGGCGTCGATGAGGGTGGCTAGGTACCCCGCAAGGTGCGGGCGACGGACCTGCCCCTTACCGGTGAGGGACCTGATGACTCGCTTCGCTTCTCGGAGCAGAGCGGGAGAGGTGAATTGCTGGAGGATCACAGCGGCGCGCCAGAGCGGCGCTGATTCTGATGAGCCAGTGTAGCCGAATGGCCCCAATGCGCGCGCACATGTGTTGTCTGAGTCGGCATCGAGGAGGTCCTCGAGCTTCTCATCGATGAAACCCTCTGTGACCAGTTGTGTGATCACAGAGTCGATTACATCTGCGTTCTGAGCGGCCTTTGCCCACGGCATAATGTTAACGTGCCTCGATCGGACCCGAGCGCTAATTGCAGGTTCCAAAGTCGCCCCGCCGGAAGCGTTAGGCTGCCATCCGATCAGAATCTCCTGGGGCAGTACCATCGTCTGCTGAATGGAGACTTGCTCTTGAACGTTCCCGCCGGCGGTGGCAATCTCCAACGCGATCTCGTCAGAGTGGACAGCCCGTCCGAGATTCCGTTTCACTATCTGAGTTATGTCAAAGACCCCGTCTTCATCCGGCTCCAGCGCAGCTGTCATCTCTGGCGATGGCAACTTGGTGCCGAACAGCCTTTCGAGCAGGAAGTCTGCTGCTCTCGCAGAGTGCGCTTTCGAGACACCCAGACGAGCGAGGACTGACTGTACACAGCGGGTGCCGCCATCTCGCAGCACGAGCGTAGTGAACCGGACGTTAATGTCAGTAAGGTGGATAGACGCCACTTCGCAAAGTCCGGGCTCGGATACGCCGGTCGCTAGAATTGATTCTGCATACTGACCGCCGACTGTGGCAACTCTCGCGACAGTGTCCCGAAGGTGGTCCTGGAATTCCGCCAGCGTCATGCTGTAGTTCTGCACTGCCGTTATTGACGATCCTTCAAAGAGCGACCCTGGGCTGGGACGCCGCAAGAGGCTCTGGTCTCCAACTCTCGGGTTGAACAGCGGCAAAGCGGTTCCAAGATATACGTCACTGCGGACAGAAAATAGCGTCCCCTCGGCGGTGGAGTACGAACTAAGGTATCCGGACTTTGGATCGACTTGGGCAGCAAGTGCCTCCGGATTCGCCACTGTACTGGCAAGATAGCCAGTGGCTTCCGGGGGGAGGTTGACCATCCTGTTGCCGAGGAGTCGACGAGCCACGGGCGCGACTCCGCTCCGCGTGCCGGTGGGCGAGAAATTCGAGGGGGCGGTTTCTTGCAAGACTTCAACCGTTACAGCCTCTTTGAGGTACTGAACCGTGAGGCTATCGGAAAAAGGAATGAGAGACATCTTGAACTTTCCGGAGGTCGACTCAATATTGCACAATGGGTGCGGTCGGCATTCTCCTCGAATCGATTTCGACAATACTTCCAGCAGGCGGTTCCATGTCGTCGGATGACTTGATGGTCTGGCCTACGTTTCCGTTCGCAGTGGGCGATGGGGACGTATGACTGATCGATCGTAGACGGATCTTATCAGGCCTCGCGCGGAGCGTCAAGGGCCGGGCTGTGTCTCGATTGGTGTCGTCGCACTATGTGGGCGGCAGATGAGGTCCCGGCTGAGGTTCGGAACCTACGCTCTGATTGAGGTGCTGGGGCCCCGGGCAGGGTCGTCAGTCCTGGTCGAGGAGTCGCCTCGGCGGTGCACTCATGCGTGAATCTCGGGGCTCGCCATGGTGCTGGGCTGCGGGGTGTGACGCGAGGCGTCTTGCTTAGCTCGAACGGGTGTCCTAAGCTGAGGTGTGCCAGCAGCCGAGAAGCCCTTCGCGTTCATCGACCTCTTCGCGGGGATCGGCGGCTTCGCTGCTGCCCTGCGGTCCTACGGCGGCGAGGGCGTCTACTCGGTCGAGATCGACCGGCACGCGGCGAAGGTCTACGAGCGCAACTGGGGCCACAGCCCGCTCGGCGACATCACCAAGGACGCGAACGACGACGTCATGAACGTCCCGGTTCACGACATCCTCGCTGCAGGCTTCCCCTGCCAGCCGTTCTCGAAGTCCGGCGCGCAGCGGGGGATGGACGAGACCCGCGGGACGCTCTACTTCAACATCCTCAAGATCATCCAGGCACACCACCCGTCCGTGGTGCTGCTCGAGAACGTCCGTAACCTTGCTGGTCCACGTCACCGACACGAGTGGCAGGTGATCGTCGAGACCCTCCGCGCAGAGGGGTATCGCGTCTCCGAGACGCCCGCGATCTTCTCCCCGCACCTTCTCCCTCTCGAGAAGGGCGGACGCCCGCACGTCCGAGAGCGTGTCTTCATCACCGCTACGTACGACCCTGACGGAGTCTCGGAAGGGCTCCCGGTGCTGCCCGCCGTCGAGAACAGGTCCCTCCGTGGAGGTGAGGAATGGGAGCTGGCAGCCGACCTGCCTCTCGACCACGACCACTACGTGAACGGTTGCGACCTCTCGGGTGACGAGCGCGCCTGGATCGACGCCTGGAACGACTGGGTGAAGGTCATGTGGGCGATCCGCGCTCAGGAGTCCAAGTCCTCGGGAGAGCCGGTCCGACGCCTCCCTGGCTTCCCTGTGTGGGTCGATGCCTGGGTGCACGCGGACAAGCTCAAGATCGACGACGACACCCCGGCGTGGAAGGAGAACTTCCTGCGGAAGAACTCCGACCTCTACACGCGCTACCGGTCGATCTTCGACGAGTGGATCGCTCGGCACGACGTCATGTCGTTCCCGCCGTCCCGGCGCAAGCTCGAGTGGCAGGCGCAGGACACCCCGACCCTGTGGGAGTGCGTCATGCAGATGCGGCCCTCAGGAATCCGGGCAAAGCGCCCGACTCACCTCCCGGCTCTCGTCGCCATCACTCAGACGTCCATCGTCGGCTCGCGCGAGCGTCGGCTGTCGCCGCGCGAGGCTGCTCGCCTGCAGGGGATGCCCGACAACTTCGACTTCGGCGACCAGCGGACCGCCCTCACGTACAAGCAGCTCGGCAATGGCGTGAATGTCGGGGCTGTATGGCACGTCCTTCGTGAGCACGTGAAGCGTGACGAAGCGATCCTCAAGACCACCGAGGCCGGCCGTCGGATCTTCCAGGCCGTGGCTGTGGATGCACCGGAGAGCCCTGACGACGTCCTCGAGAAGGTCGTCGCGCAGGGGCAGGCCGCGTATCGCAGGGCGAACGAGATCTCGCTCTTCTGAGTCAGCTCTCGGACAGCAGTCGTTGGATCTCGTCAGCGACCGTTCGAGGGTCCTCGTGCTCCCAGGCCCTCAAGACGCGCCATCCCTGGCTCGCGAGGACCGCGTCCGTGTCGTCGTCGCGGGCGCGGTTGGCCGCGAACTTTGTCTGCCACCACTCGGAGTTCTGTCTCGGTGACGTGCCGTGCTCAGGGCAGCCGTGCCAGAAGCAGCCGTCTACGAAGACGGCGAGGCGGCGGCGTGTGAAGGCCACGTCGATCGTTCGACGCCGCTGGCCGGGGACCGGGTAAGCGACGCGGTAGCGCAGCCCGCGGTGGTGCAGGACCGCGCGGAGCGCGAGCTCGGGCGCGGTCTCCCTACGTCTCGCAGTGCTCATTCGCTTCGAGACTGCTACCGAGCTCGCGCCCGGATGTGCAGGTACAGCCTGCGGTGTCGGGACGAGCGGCACCGGAGTGGTCCGCTCTACAGAACCGTCAATCACAGCAGCAGCTCACTCGGAGCGCCACAGTCGCGCTCGGCGATCAGGAGCCCTCCGGGTGAGGAAGCGCGAGGAAGGTGCATGTGGACCTTCATGTTTCGCGGCTTACCGCTCTGCTGGCGGCCCTGCGGCGCGACCCTCATCTGTCCGCCGGCCAGCGCAGCGTCCAGGTGGTCCAGGTCGCGCAACCGGAAGGCCTGCAGCGTGGCTGGCGAGAACGCGGTCTTCAGGCGACGGCTGTACGCGCGCTCCACCTTCGGACGAGGTGATCGCCCCTCGCCGCAGAAGTCTCGGCGCCACTCGGCGAACTCGAGATGGCCCTCGTAGTCAGCCTCTCCTGAGAGGACGAGGAAGCCGAGGCCCTCACCTGCGCGCAAGCACGCGAGGACTGCGGCGTGGTCATTGAGGATGGCGGTCTTCGAGGTGCCTCCCTGCCGGTCGTGTGCCTTGAGGTCCCAGACTGTGTTGAGCCTGTAGTCAAAATCAGTGTTGTTGAAACGTGCACGGCCACCACCGAAGGCGTCGATCATCGTCGGAATTCCGATGAGCTCGAAGTACCAGCCGAACCATTCCGTCTGCCGCCAGTGCCGGAACTCTGCGTCTCGCATACGGGTGATCGTGGTCCGGCCGTCCCAGTCCTCACGGATCGCGTCGGCGAGTGATGAGAGCAAGGCTTCCGCCTCGGTGACAGGGTCGTCGAGCGTGCCGGCCGCATCGGCACCTTCTCTGCCAAGCCTTCGCTCCGCGCCCTTCAGGACCACGTTGAGGCCTTCCAAGGTGATGGTGTGGCCGGTCGAGAAGTGCTCAGGCCCCCATGACAGCCCGAGCGTCTCGGCGAGGGCCCTCCCCAGCTCCACCTTGTTGAGCGAGGTGTCGATGGGCAGCCCGAGGCCGGAGGAGACGTTGACCAGGACGGACTTGCGTTCCTTGCTCCCAGGACCTAGCGTCTCGGGGCCGCTCCCGGTGAGAGCGGAGATCCGGCTGACTGCCTCGATCTTGCTGCGAGCCGGGACGAACGGCGCGCCCACCAGGCGCTCCAGCTCGGCCTCGACACGGCTCTGCTCGGACCGCCAGGCGAAGGCCTCCGATGAGGTCTTCAGGAGGGCGTTCAGCCCGCGGAGCGTGATCGTGTTCCCGGCAGACCAGCAGGCGTCGGTCCACGCACCACCGAGCGCTTCCGCGATCTCGGCCGCGTATCGAGGTTTCGGGAGCTTGTCGTCAACCGCGATCCCGAGGCTCGACGCCAGCCCGACGAGGACGCTCTTCTTCTCCTTGCTACCAGGGCCGAGAGGTTCGGGTGCCGCGCCCGATAGTGCATACAGGCGAGCGACCGCCTCTTGCTTGGACTCAGCAGGCAAGAACCCTGGCAGCAGCGGTTCAGAAGGCAGGTAGGTCGAGGTCTCGATCGGCACGTCGCGACGATCTCACATCTTTTGGGGACTGCACAGCTTCCAACAACAGGTCGCACCTCCGGGGCGATTGCGTCTGAGAAGCGGGTGAAGTCGACTCAAACTTCCTGGTCACCTCCTACTTCGACGGCTGCGACCGATGTGGTTGGTGTCGCATCGACGGTGACCACGTCGCAGGCGCGCGAGATCGAGATCGCAGGGGGATGCAGTGCGCAAGGATGAAGACGCAAGGGTGCCGAGCAGTGCCGCGCGAGCCGTCGAGCGTGCGGTTCAATCATGAGAAGTCCGCAGGACTCCGAGATCATCCGTGGGAGCAAAGTTGCCACGCCGACGAAGAGCGAGATGGCAACCGCGCTCGCCGAGCTGGTTGGTGTCCGCGGCCCGACCATCTCGAGAGGGTCCTCGGTCAGCCCAGAGCTGCTTGGTCGGATATACACGTCGCGTACAGGAAGTGTCCCCGCTGACCCCGGCGCCTACCGCATTACGGAGCTGCTGCTCGGGGACTACGGCCTGACCTACGACCCGCGATGGGACACCAGCGAGGCCCGGGGGGAGAAGGGCGGCTCGACTGTCACGAATCGTGCGTTCTCACGACTGCTGGTGGCGGAGAGCGGAGTGCCGCGATGCTTCGTCCTCAACAGCACTGACGCGCACGCGGGCAACGCCTGGGAGACCGACAAGGAGCGCCGTTACTCGTACGACCGGCGTGTCACGGGACGTGCTCCGTTCACAGATGCCGGCCCGGGATCATTGGTCGTCTTCTACAACACAAGCAGCCACAGCCAAGACAGGATGAGCTTCACGGCCACGGCGCGTGTTGAGTACATCGGGCCAGACTGGGACGGCCCATGGGATGCGGACCTCACTCACTACGAGGCCTTTACTTCTCCAGTCCCGGCTGACCAGGTCTACATCAACGGTAGGAATCGCCAGCACGCGATCACTGAAATCACCTGGGAGCTGTACCAGGCAATCGTGGAGGCGGGAACAGGCAGCCGTCCCAAGCCGGTCGACGTCGGCATCGGTAGTGACGTCGGGGGCGCTCACGCAGCTGAGCACATCTCAGAGCTGTTCAGGCCAGAGGAGATCGCCATCATCGGCGGCCCGGTACCCGAGAGACGAGACGCTCCTCTAGAACCAGCGCCCGAGGCGGAGCGAAGGTACTCCGACGACGGAGCCAGCGTCGACGGGGAGGTCTTTGAGCCGCGGCTGAGTCGATCGGCAGAGGATCGTAGACGCGATAAGGCTGTCGAAGAGAGAGCGGTCGCCCTCGCGCTCCGGCATCTCAAGAGCCACGGATGGGAACTCATCGCCGATCATCAGAAGTCTGGGGTCGGCTACGACCTGGATGTGAGTGACGGCTCTAGGATTGTTCACCTGGAGGTCAAGGGCATTCGAGGACCTCGGCTGGAGTTCAACCTGACGGCCAAGGAGTGGTGGCGAGCGAACACGGCCCCCGATTTCCTAGTGGCAGCTGTGACGACGGCACTGGACACCAAGGAGGTCCAGGTCCACCTGATCCCGCCCGACAAGCTTGTCAGGTCGACCAGAGTGGTGACTGCCTATCGCATTAAGGTTGATCGGTAGGTTCATCGGGAGGTTCTGGTGCTCACGCCGATGCCTCTGTGGGCTTGGCTCGAGTCAAGGCACCAGGACCTCAACCCCACTCTCCCGCAACGCCCCCGCCAGCTCCGCCGGCGGCTCCGCATCCGTCACGAAGTAATCAGCCCGCCCCAAGCTGGCGATCTGCGCGAACAACCGCCGCCCGAACTTCGACGAGTCCGCCAAGATCGCGACCCTGGAAGCCCGCGCCATCATCTCGCTCATCATGGTGGCCTCCTCGAGGTTGCTCGTGGAGTACCCCGTCTCTGCTGAGACCGCTCCCACCCCCAGCAGAGCGAGATCGCACTGCACGTCGAGGTCGTGGTTGCCGGTCGACGAGTGGAAGCTCACCGGTCCGATGGTCTTCTGGTCGGCGATGTGCACAGCCCCGCCGAACACGTACAGCCCACGGAAGCAGTCGGTCGACAGCTCGGGCGGCAGCCGCAGGCTGTTGGTCGCGATCGTCAGCCCGCGGTGGTCCTTGAGCTCCCGTGCGAGCGCCACGGTCGTGGTCCCTGCGTTGATCATGACGACAGAGTTGTCGTCGACCAGCGTCGCGGCGAGCGCCCCGATCTTCTCCTTGGCCTCCGACTGGTACCCGAGCCGGGTGTCGAAGCCTGTGTTGATCTGGGGGAGCGCGGTCTTGCTCATCGCGCCCCCGTGGGTGCGCACGAGGACGCCGTCCTCGGCCAGGCGGTCGAGGTCTCGGCGGATCGTGTCCGTGGAGACGTCGAAGCGTTCGGCGATCTCCGCGACGGTCACCTGACCTGCCTCGGAGACGTATGCCGCGAGCTCTGCCTTGCGGCCAGCGGGGAAGCGGCGGGGTGTGCCGGCACGATCGCTGCCCGTCGTTGTGATGGCTACCATCCCCCGTTTCTAGCACGTCCATGCGTCTTCTGGGGAGTCCCCGGCCGCGAAGAGCCGAAGAAAACCGCACTCACATGCACGAATCTGCGGTCCAGAGCCTCTCAAGTCGGCCCAAACTGGGTGACCTGCATCACGATCTCAGCAACTTCCCAGGCATTTACTGCTTGACGGCCGGTCCGAGACGCGCCTACAGTGCTGCTAATCGTGCACTAAGACGCAGAAGTCGGCGCAATCCAGCACGTGTCTGATGGGAGAGAGATGAGCAACGACGCTCGTTCGACAAAGGTCGTCGGCGCTGTCGCCGCGACGATGGCAGTACTGCTCGCGGCGGGCTGTTCGGGAGGCGGAGACGACGCCTCGGCGGACGGCAGCGTCACCATCGAGTTCGCGCAGTGGTGGGAGCCCGAGCTCCCCGAGGGTGAGCTCCGGGCCCTCATGGACACCTTCGAGTCCGAGAACCCCGGCATCAAGGTCGAGCTCCTCAGCGGCCCCTACGCCTCCACCAAGGAGCAGGTCGTCGCCGGAGCCGCGACAGGCACCATGTCCGACGTCGTCGGTCTCGACGGTGCATGGGTGAGCGACTTCGCCAAGCAGGGCGCGCTCGCCGACATGTCCCAGCTCATGACGGACGCCAAGTACGACGACAGCCAGCTCGCGAGCCAGGTGCAGATCGAGGGCTCGACCTACATGATCCCGGTCGTGAACTTCGTCTACCCGATGTTCACCAACGACGACCTCCTGGCCCAGGCCGGTGTCGACGCCCCGCCGTCGACCCGCACCGAGTTCACGGAGGCGGCCGAGGCTGTCACCGCCCTCGGCGACAACACCTACGGCTGGATCGTCCCGCTGTCCCTCGAGGCACCGAACGGCATCCAGAACGACGTCATGTCGTGGGCCTGGGCCTCGGGCGGCACGATGCTCGCCGACGGCAAGCCGGACCTCACCAACCCCGACGTCACCTCCGCGGTCGACTACGTCAAGTCCCTCT
>Ga0308165_1003591_pt1 | contig 16447 bp, 15 predicted proteins | sample PhyWR2_FD_201032 | JGI IMG/M metagenome (GOLD analysis project Ga0308165, IMG submission 201032) | Phyllosphere microbial communities from UC Gill Tract Community Farm, Albany, California, United States - DLSLW.R2 | ecosystem: Host-associated > Plants > Phyllosphere > Unclassified | place: USA...
GCGCGGAAACTTTGGCAGAAGCGTTCCAACGTGAATTGGGTATCCAGTTTGGTCAAACGACTGCAGATGGTCGTTTTACTTTATTGCCAATTTGCTGTTTGGGTAACTGTGACAAAGGTCCAACCCTGATGATTGATCAAGATACGCACGGTTTGGTTGAAGTGACTTCAATTAAACAGTTATTGGAGAAGTATGTATGAATACTGAACCAAAACCAATTTATGGCGACGGTAACCCGGAAACTCACCCATTAACATGGCGTTTGAGCAAACAGGAACACGTTCGTAATGCTGATGATTACGAAGCGCTTGAAGGTTACGCAGGCTTTAAAAAAGCACTGACTATGCCTCCGAAAGATGTGCTTGAAGTGATTAAAGCGGCGACTGTAAAAGGTCGTGGTGGTGCAGGTTTCCCGGCAGGGATTAAATGGTCATTGATGGCGCCAAATGATGGCGGTCCGCGTTACCTGATCTGTAATGCCGATGAAATGGAACCGGGTACCTTTAAAGACCGTTTGTTGATGGAACAGCTTCCACATCAATTGATCGAAGGTATGCTGATTGCAGGCTATACGCTTGAAGCAACTCAGGGTTATATCTTCATCCGTGGTGAATACATCGAAGCCGCTCAATACCTGAACGAAGCTTTAGAGCAAATTCGTGCCAAAGGTTACTTGGGTGAAAACATCTTGGGTTCTGGATGGAACTTTGATTTACACGTGCATACCGGTGCGGGTCGTTATATTTGTGGTGAAGAAACTGCATTGATTAACTCGCTTGAAGGTCGCCGTGCCAACCCGCGTACCAAGCCACCATTCCCACAGGTTGCAGGTGCTTGGGGTCGTCCTACGATTGTGAACAACGTTGAGACCTACAACAATTTGCCAGCAATCATGCTGCGTGGTCCTGAATGGTATGTGGGTTTATCTGAAGGTAAATCGAAAGATCCAGGCACTAAAATTTACGGTGCATCAGGCAAAGTGAAATTCCCGGGTCTTTGGGAACTTCCATTTGGTACCACTGCACGTGAAGTGATTGAAGAACACGCTGGTGGTATGCGCGACGGCTTGAAACTGAAAGCATGGTTACCGGGTGGTGCATCGACTGACTTCCTGGCTGCCGAGCATATCGATCTTCCTATGGATGCGGAAAGCATCATGAAAGCAGGTTCGCGTTTAGGGACTTGTTTGTTGATGGTTGTGGATGAAACCCAATGTATGGTTTCAGCAACACGTAACCTAGAAGAATTCTTTGCACGTGAATCATGTGGTTTCTGTACCCCTTGCCGTGATGGTTTGCCTTGGGCGGTTAAAGCGCTGAAAGCACTTGAAGACGGTACAGGTAAGAAAGAAGATATCGATCACTTACAAGAACTGACTCGTAAGCTTTGGATTGGTAAAACTTTCTGTGCTCACGCACCTGGTGCGATGGAACCACTTATGGGCGCACTCAAACATTTCCGTGGCGAATTTGAAGCGAAGGTAGTCAATGCCGCCGCTCAAGTTAGCTCCGTAGAACAAGCTTAAGGAATTCGACTATGGCTACAATTCATGTCGATGGCAAATCGTATGAAGTCAACGGCTCGGAAAACTTGCTACAAGCATGTTTGAGTCTTGGCATTGATATTCCATACTTTTGTTGGCATCCATCCTTAGGTTCTGTCGGTTCTTGCCGTCAATGTGCCGTGACCCAGTACGCGAATCCAGAAGATACGCGTGGCCGTTTGGTCATGTCATGTATGACGCCTGCATCTGACAATACCTACATCTCGATTGAAGACAAAGAAGCCAAAGATTTCCGTGCTTCGATTGTTGAATTCTTGATGACCAACCACCCGCACGACTGTCCAGTCTGTGAAGAGGGTGGTCACTGTCATTTACAAGATATGACTGTGATGACACAGCACGACCGTCGTCGTTACCGTTTCACTAAACGTACGCACTATAACCAGGAGCTAGGCTCATTCATTTCTCACGAAATGAACCGTTGTATCGCGTGTTACCGTTGTGTGCGTTATTACAAAGACTACGCTGGTGGTACGGACTTCGGCGTGTATGCCAACGCATCACGTGTGTATTTCGGTCGTCCAGAATCAGGGACTTTAGAGTCTGAATTCTCGGGTAACCTGACTGAAGTATGTCCTACAGGTGTATTCACCGACAAAACTCACTCAGAACGTTATAACCGTAAATGGGACATGCAGTATGCGCCAAGCGTATGTCACGGTTGTTCTTCAGGTTGTAACATCTCTCCGGGTGAACGTTATGGTGAATTACGTCGCGTAGAAAACCGTTTCAATGGTGACGTTAACCAATATTTCCTTTGTGACAAAGGTCGTTTTGGTACAGGTTATGTGAACCGTGCAGACCGTCCACGTCAGCCGCAATTCCGTGATGGTGAAAATGTAACGACTGTTTCAGTTGATACAGCACTTGATACCGTGATTGCAAATATCCAGGGTAAAAAAGTACTGGGTATTGGTTCTCCGCGTGCATCACTTGAATCGAACTTCGCACTTCGTGAACTTGTAGGTCAAGACAACTACTCAACCGGTATGTCGCAAAAAGAGCAAAACCTGGTTGAGCTTGCTGCCTCAATCATGCAAACCGAGGGTGTTTATAACCCGACAATGCGTGAAATCGAAAGCTACGATGCAGTGTTGATTCTGGGTGAAGACTTAACCCAAACTGCGCCACGTATGGCATTGTCTGTTCGCCAGGCTGCGAAAAACAAAGCTAAAGAAATGGCGGCAGAACGCCGTACTCAAGAATGGTTGGCTGAGCCGGTACAACGTATTGCTCAAGATGCAAAATCTCCAATCTACATTCTTGCTGCGACTCAAACCCGTTTAGCTGACGTTGCGACAGGTGAAGTGGTTGCTTCTCCTAACGACATCGCGCGTTTAGGTTTTGCGGTTGCTGCGGCAGTTGCAGGTGAAGCGATTCTTGGTTTAGATGACGATGCGAAAGCATTTGCTCAAACCATCGCTGACACTTTAAAAGCTGCGAAGAAACCACTGATCATCTCTGGTACAAGTTTGCAAGACGCTGCCATCATGGAAGCTGCTGCACAAGTTGCACAGAATCTGGGTAATGCAGGCTTGACCTTGACTGTTCCTGAAGTGAACTCAATGGGCTTGGCAATCTTTGGTGGGCAAAGCCTAGAGCAAGCATTTGCACAAGACTTCGATACAGTGGTGATTGTTGAAAATGACCTTTACCGTCGTTTACCAGCTGCACAAGTGAATGCTGCACTTTCAGGCAAAGAAGTGGTCGTTCTTGATCATTCAGAAACTGAAACTGTGAAAAAAGCCAATGTTGTGCTTTCTGCTGCAAGCTTCGCTGAAGGTGATGGTACTGTGGTATCGCAAGAAGGCCGTGCACAACGTTTCTACCAAGTGTATGACCCAAGCTACTACAAACCTGAACTGGCAATCAAAGAATCTTGGCGCTGGTTACATGCCATTGAAACGGGTGTGAAAGGCAAAGCGATTTCCTGGACATTATTGGATGACGTGATTGAATCAGTGGTGAAAAACGTTCCTGCGCTTGAAGCAATTCAGGATGTTGCACCAGATGCGGGTTACCGTGTACATGGCTTGAAAATTGCGCGTGAACCACGTCGTTATTCAGGTCGTACTGCAATGCGTGCTCCGCTTTCAGTTCATGAACCGAAACAGCCAATTGATGTCGATTCTGCATTAACGTTCTCTATGGAAGGTTATGTGGGTAATGAAACGCCATCTCCACTGGTTCCATTCGCATGGTCTGCAGGCTGGAACTCTCCACAAGCCTGGAACAAATTCCAGGATAACGTGGGTGGTCATTTAAAAGGTGGTGATTCAGGCGTTCGTTTATTCGATCGTTTGGCAAAACGCCCTGTACGCAGTTTCGTGGCTCCGGCAGCAGTACTTGTCAATGCCGAAAGTTTCCGTTTGGTGCCAATGCATCATATCTTCGCTTCTGGTGAATTTACTGTGAAAACTCCGGCCATGGAATCTCGTATTCCTGCTGCCATGTTTGCAGTAGGTGAGCAGGATGCTGCGCGTCTAAACGTTCAAGATGGTCAAAAAATTACTGTGAAAGCAGGTGAGGCGACAATCAGCCTTCCAGTTCAAGTGATTGAATATTTACCTACGGGTTATATCGGTTATCCAATTGGTCTTGCACCAACGGTTTCACTTGCAGAGCCTGTCTCAGTCGCGGTAGGAGTGTAATTCATGAATCAAGAAATTATACGTCAAACACCGCTATGGGCTGAGAACTGGCCAATCGCTTATGCTGTAGGTCAAGCGATTGTGATCCTGCTTGTAGTGGTGCTTGTCGCTGCGTTGATGTCATTCATCGAACGTCGTTTACTTGCATTATGGCAAGACCGTTACGGTCCAAACCGTGTTGGTCCCGGGGGGATGTTCCAGATCGTTGCCGACATGCTGAAAATCATGTTCAAGGAAGACTGGACACCGAAGTTTGCTGACAAGCTGACTTTCCGTTTAGCACCTGCAGTTGCCATGGCAACTGCGGTACTGTCGTTCATGGTTATTCCTGTTTCACCAAATTTAGGTGTGGCAGACATGAGCATCGGCCTATTGTTCTTTATGGCAATGGCAGGTATCGCGGTTTATGCAGTACTGTTCGGCGGCTGGTCTTCAAATAACAAATATGCGTTATTGGGCGGTCTGCGTTCTGCAGCCCAAACCATTTCGTATGAAGTGTTCCTGGGGATCTCGCTGATGGGTGTAGTGGCAATTGCCGGTTCATTCAACATGCGTGAAATTGTTGAAGCACAACGCGATGTCTGGTTTGTGATTCCACAATTCTTAGGATTCATTATCTTTATTGTTGCTGGTGTTGCAGTAACGCATCGTCATCCATTTGACCAACCGGAAGCTGAACAAGAATTGGCGGAAGGTTATCACGTCGAATACGGCGGTATGAAATGGGGTATGTTCTTCGTTGCAGAATATGTCAACGTGGTTCTTATTTCAGCATTGATCGTCACTTTATTCTTTGGCGGTTGGTTAGCACCATTTAACCTAGAAATTCCATTTATTCCACCAGTATTCTGGTTCATTATCAAAACAGCATTCTTTGTAATGATGTTTGTCTTGGCGCGCGGTTCACTTATGCGTCCACGTTATGACCAGGTAATGAACTTTGGTTGGAAAATTTGTTTGCCATTGGCGTTGGTCAACTTGTTGGTGACTGGTGCTGTGATTCTGATGAATCAGGCCTAGGACAGCAGGGAGTACAAAATGTATAAAATTCTAGCTGGATTCGGGTCAATTGTACGTTCATTGTGGATGGTATTTAGCCACGTGACACGTAAACGTGACACCATTTTATATCCAGAAGTACCAGCTGAACAAATTGTTCCGCCGCGTTTCCGTGGTCGTATTGTATTGACACGTGACCCAGATGGTGAAGAACGCTGTGTGGCATGTAACCTATGTGCGGTTGCTTGTCCTGTAGGCTGTATTTCTTTACAGAAAGCAGAAAAAGAAGATGGTCGTTGGTATCCGGAGTTTTTCCGTATCAACTTCTCTCGCTGTATTTTCTGCGGTATGTGTGAAGAAGCATGTCCAACCACAGCAATTCAAATGACACCAGATTTCGAGTTAAGTGAATACGTTCGTCAAGACTTGGTTTATGAGAAAGAAAACTTGCTCATTTCAGGTCCTGGTAAATATCCTGACTATAACTTCTACCGCGTAGCTGGTATGGCTGTTGCAGGTAAAGATAAAGGTCAAGCACAACGCGAAAGCGCGCCAGTTGACGTACGGAGCTTATTACCATGATGTGGCCATTTTATTTGATGGCACTTGTGGCCATTGTTTCTACGATTCGTGTTGTGACCAATGCGAATCCTGTACATGCTTTATTAAGCTTGATCGTGTCACTCCTTGCTGTGGCAGGGATTTTCATGATCGTGGGTGCGCCATTTGCAGGTGCACTTGAAATTATTGTTTATGCCGGCGCGATCATGGTGTTGTTCGTGTTCGTAGTGATGATGCTGAATCTTGGTCAACATACGGTTGAACAGGAACGTAAATGGCTGACTTCATCGGCATGGGCATATCCAGCATTGATGAGTTTCCTGATGGGCCTAGTGCTTGTTTGGATGCTTGGTTCAGATTACACCACTTCAGGTCCGGTGATGGGCACTCAAGTTGTGGGGCCTAAAGCTGTAGGTACAGCGCTCTTTACTCACTACCTATTATTGGTAGAAGTTGCCGCAATGTTATTGCTTGCTGCCTTAGTCGCTGCATATCATTTGGGTAAACGTGAACCAAGTGCAACAGAGGAAAAAGAATAATGGGCAACATTCCTTTAGAACACGGTTTAATCGTTGCAACCATCCTTTTTGCACTGGGTTTTTACGGTGTAATGGTTCGACGCAACCTATTATTTATGTTGATGAGCCTTGAAATCATGATGAACGCAGCTGCGCTTGCGTTCGTTCTTGCGGGTAGTGCCTGGTTACAGCCAGATGGACAAATCATGTTCATTCTGATCTTAACCCTGGCTGCTGCAGAGGCTTGTATTGGTCTTGCGATCGTCCTTCAGTTCTACCATCGCTTCCATCATTTGGATGTGGATGCTGCTAGTGAGATGCGCGGATGAGTTATCTATATTTAACAATTTTATTTCCGCTCATTGGTTTTGTCCTGTTAGCGGCGGGGCGCAATAAGCTTCCTGAAAATGTAGCAGCCATTATTGGTGTTGGGGCAGTCGGTTTATCTGCTTTATTTGCACTGATTGCCGGCATGGGCTTTGTAGACAATGGTTCAGTCGCTCAGGTTCAACATCTTTGGACCTGGTTCAATGTCGGTGGTTTTGCCCCGGGCATGAGCTTGCACCTGGACGGTCTGTCATTACTGATGACCGGTATGATTACTGGTGTGGGTTTCCTGATTCACATCTTTGCATCATGGTACATGCGTGGTGACGAAGACTTTGCACGTTTCTTCTCTTACTTCAACTTGTTCGTAGCAAGCATGTTGCTTCTCGTTCTTGGCGATAACCTGGCGTTATTGTTCCTGGGTTGGGAAGGTGTAGGTCTTTGTTCTTACTTGCTGATTGGTTACTACTATCAAAACCCGGAAAATGGTTTTGCAGCCATTAAGGCATTTACCGTAACCCGTATCGGTGACGTATTCTTACTGATTGCATTGTTCATGATTTTCCAACAATTCGGTACTTTGCATATTGGTACAATCGTTGCCAACGCACCTCAAGTATTGGCAGGTGATCATTCACTGGCAATCTGGACATCGTTAATGTTGTTCTTGGGTGCTGCCGGTAAATCTGCGCAAATTCCATTACAAACATGGTTGGCCGATGCGATGGCAGGTCCTACACCTGTTTCTGCGTTGATCCATGCTGCGACAATGGTAACAGCAGGTGTTTACCTGTGCTGCCGTATGTTCTCCGTGTTTGAAATGACGCCAGAAGTGATGATGTTCATCTCGATTACTGGTGCGGTAACATTGATTGTTGCCGGTTTTGCTGCATTGGTTCAAACAGACATCAAACGTATCTTGGCTTACTCAACCATGAGTCAGCTCGGTTATATGTTTATGGCTGTAGGTGCTGAAGCATACCAGGCGGGTCTGTTCCATATGCTTTCACACGCATTCTTTAAGGCATTATTATTCTTGTCTTCTGGTGCGGTGATTCTGGCTTACCACCACGAACAAAACATTTTCAAAATGGGTGGCTTGTTCAAACATAACAAATTTCTGTTTGCCTGCTTCGCAATTGGTGGCGGTGCATTGGCTGCGATTCCATTCTTGACCATCGGCTTCTTCTCTAAAGATGCAATCTTGGGTGCAGTATGGGCTCAAGGTCAGTCTGTAGCAGTTTATAACAGCCTTTATTGGGTCGGTGTTGCAGGTGCTTTCTTAACCTCAATTTATACATTCCGTTTAATCTGGGTTGTATTCTTTGGTAAAGAGAACACGCCTTATCACGAAATCAAAGGTGCAACATATTGGGCGCCTTTGGGTATCCTTGCCGTACTTTCAACTGGTCTGGCTTATTTCTTAAAAGCACCGGTAGAAGCAGCTTTAACCAAAGCCAATATTCCAGTATTCAGCGTTTCTGAAGCACTTGAACACGGTATGCACAGTGCTGAATATACAGCCGTGGGTATTGCATTGGCTGGTCTTGTGGTGGGTATCGTATTATTTGCCTTTGCTTATAATGCAGTGAAAGGTTTTGCCCGTACTTCATTCGGTGCCGGTCTTGCCAATATCTGCCGTAATGCACTTGGTTTTGATGCGTTGTATAACATCGTATTTGTAAAACCATATTTGCTGATTGCGAAAATTTTAGGTCGTGATCCGATTGATGGTTTGTGGTTAGTGCTTCCTGCCATTGTTAAAGGTGGTCACGACTTTACCAGCTCACGTCAAACAGGTTCATTGCGTGAATACGCATCAAGTATGTCACTCGGTGTAGTGGTGTTACTGATGATCTTGATCGTGATTCAGGTAGTGGGGAAATAAGATGGAAATCACAAACAACTGGATTTTACCCGCGCTGATCCTCGTACCGTTCATTGCAGGTTTTATTTGCTGGATCGTCGACAAGCTTGACGACAAACTCCCGCGTTACATTGCGCTATTCGGCATGCTCATTACTTTGGGCTTAACCGTTGCGCTTTGGAATTCGGGTACTTATAACTACGAACTCGGCGCCAAAGTTCCAACTTGGTCTGCCGAATTCATGCTGCCTTGGATTTCAACCCTTGGCATTAACATCCACTTGGCTGTGGATGGTTTATCACTGCTTATGGTCGGCTTGACTGCATTACTGGGTGTACTTGCAGTAGGCTGTTCATGGGGCGAGATTCAAAAGAATATTGGTTTCTTCCACTTAAACCTTTTATGGTCTTTGGGTGGCGTAATTGGCGTGTTCCTGGCAATTGACCTGTTCCTGTTCTTCTTCTTCTGGGAGATGATGCTGGTACCAATCTACTTCCTGATAGCGTTATGGGGCCATAAAGGCGCGGACAACAAGTCACGTGTTTATGCTGCGACCAAGTTCTTCATCTATACCCAGGTAGCGGGTTTAATCATGCTAATCGGTATCCTAGGCCTTGTGGTTTACGGTTACATGATGACGGGCATGATCGGCTTCGATTACAACTACCTGTTAGGTGTGGCGAATACGCTTGATGCAAAGTTACCATCAGTGGCTTATGCCTTGATGATCTGTATGTTCATTGGTTTCGCGGTAAAACTTCCAGTGTTCCCATTGCATGGCTGGTTACCAGATGCGCATGCTCAAGCTCCGACAGCCGGTTCTGTCGACTTGGCTGGTATCTTGATTAAAACTGCTGCATACGGTCTGCTTCGTTTTGTAATGCCATTCTTCCCGGCGGCTTCTGCACAGTTTGCAGACATCGCGATCATTTTCGGTTTAATCGGTATCTTCTACGGTGCTTGGTGTGCTTTCCAGCAAACCGATATGAAACGTTTGCTTGCGTATACTTCAATTTCGCACATGGGCTTTGTATTACTTGCACTTTACGCAGGTAATATCTTAACGTTCCAAGGCTTAATGATCATGATGCTGGCACATGGTATTTCATCTGCTGCCTTGTTCATTATGTGTGGCCAGGTGTATGAGCGTTTGCATACACGTGACTTACGTTTAATGGGCGGTATTCGCGGTCAGTTCCAATACCTTTCATTCTTCTTGATGTTCTTTGTTGCTGCGCTTGTGGGTATTCCAGGTTTAGGTAACTTTATTGGTGAATTCCTGATTTTGATGGGTTCATTCAACAAATTCCCGACTTTCACCATTTTGGCGGCAATCAGCTTGGTATTGGCAGGTCTTTACGGCTTGATCTTGATTCACAAAGCATTGTTTGGTACGCCAAATGAAGAGCAAAAACAACATTATACAAACCCGCTTAAAGACTTGAATGCGCGTGAAATTGTTATTCTGTTAGTGTGTGCTTTTGGTCTACTATGGCTCGGTATCTATCCACAAAGCTTCCTTGATATTTCAAATTCAAGCATGGCGTGGTTAGCGAACAGCTATATCCCAGTTCAAGAAGTTGTCGATGCGACTCAACAGGTCGTATCTCAACAAAATGTGGAGATCCAATAAGCCATGAACTTCACAATGTCATTTTCTGAGCTTATGCCATTAGCTCCTGTGATGATCGTGGCTTTAACTGCGATCGTAGTGATGCTTCTCATTGCAATTAAACGTAACCATAATTTAATTGCAACAGCCTCTGTCGTCGGCTTGAACCTTGCTGCAGCCTATGTCCTGATTGCTATGTTCGGTGGTGCTTTTGCACCAGCGAACATCATGGGCATGTTTATGCTTGACCCATTTACCTTGCTTTACCAATTGGTCATCCTGATTGCTGCACTGGCTTGCTGTACCTTGTCACATGCTTATATTGAAAGCTATAAAGATAACCGTGAAGAACTGTATATCTTGATGCTGTGCTCGGTCGCGGGCGCAATGCTGATGGTTGCAAGTTCTCATTATGCATCTTTCTTCATTAGCCTTGAGCTAATGTCGATTCCTGTATACGGTCTTTTGGCTTATACGCACCAACGTTCACAATCGTTAGAAGCGGGTATTAAATACCTTGTTCTTTCAGCAACTGCTTCTGCAATGTTGTTGATGGGCATGGCATATATCTATGCGTATACTGGTTCATTGTCTTTCTATGACAATGTTCAGGCCCTGATGCAAGCACTGAAACAACCAATGGTGATCTTAGGCCTAGGCTTAATTGTCTTTGCCGTTGCATTCAAACTGTCTCTTGCGCCATTCCATAAATGGACACCAGACGTGTATGCAGGTGCGCCAGCGCCAATCGCAACATTCCTTGCGACTGTGGCTAAGGTAGCGACTATTGGTCTGTTCGTACGTTATTTGCTGGCTTCAGGTGCAATCCTGGTAGATTCAATCGTAACCATCATCACGATTATTGCGGTGCTTTCTATCCTGGTGGGTAACTTCCTTGCAGTACGTCAAGTCAACTTGAAACGTATTCTGGGTTACTCTTCAATTGCGCACTTTGGTTACTTGCTGATTGGTTTAGTCAGCATGACTTATGCAAGCCTGGGTAACGTATCTGTTTACGTGATCACTTATGTATTGACGACTATTGGTGCATTCGGTGCTGTAGCGTTGATGTCGAGTCCGTATAACAATGCAGATGAAGCTCAAAGTTTGGCTGATTACCGTGGTTTGTTCTGGCGCCGTCCAGTACTGACTGCGACCTTGACTGTCATGATGTTGTCACTTGCCGGTATTCCATTAACTGCAGGCTTCATAGGTAAGTTCCTGGTAGTAATGGCTGCTGTAACGACTCAGCACTGGTTCCTGGCTGCAATGATTATAGTCGGTTCAGGTATTGGTCTGTACTATTACCTTCGTGTGATGGTAGTAATGTATATGACACCGCCAGATACGCCACGTATTGATGCCGATAAACATTGGGGTCAAAAAGTGGGTGGTATGATGGTGCTTGCTGCTGCATTGGCTGTATTGATCATTGGTGTTTATCCTGATCCAATCATCAAATTAGCACTTCAGGCCGAGATTTTATCTCCATTGCATTTCATGCTATCTCAGCAATAATCTAAAAAAACTATAAGTTTTTTGAAAAAGCCTCCTTAGATAGGGGGCTTTTTTGTTTATAAGAGATATAAAAAACATTTATAATAGACGAAATTTTATCTCATCTTTTAGGTGCTCTCCCGTGGCTATTCATGAAATCCGTCATCCGCTTATCCGACATAAACTTGGTTTGCTGCGTCGTGCAGACATCAGTACAAAGAACTTTCGCGAACTAGCACAAGAAGTGACCATGCTTCTGACTTATGAAGCAACCAAAGACTTGCCGATGTGTGATCATGAAATTGAAGGTTGGAATGGCAAAGTCAGTGTAGACCGTATTGCCGGTAAAAAAATTACCGTTGTGCCGATTCTACGTGCCGGTATTGGTATGTTAGATGGTTTCTTAAACCTGATTCCAAGTGCAAAAGTATCGGTTCTTGGTCTTGAACGTGATGAAGAAACTTTGGAAGCACGTACTTACTATAAAAAATTGGTACCTGATGTACAAAACCGTTTAGCAATGATCATTGACCCGATGCTGGCAACAGGTTCTTCATTGGTGGCAGCGATTGATGTATTGAAAGCAAGCGGCTGTAAAGACATTCGCGTGATGGTTTTGGTTGCGGCACCTGAAGGTATTAAAAAAGTAGAAGAAAAACACCCAGATGTAACAATTTTCACCGCTTCTATTGATGACGGTCTGAATGAAAATGGTTATATCGTTCCAGGTCTGGGCGACGCGGGCGATAAAATTTTTGGTTCAGTGCAAAAAGACTGATCCTTGAAGACAAATTAAAAGAGGCTTCAAGCCTCTTTTTTTATATACTGTAGACATGGCATTTTTAAGCATAGGGCGACAGCATGAAAGATGAATTACATCAGGGTAAAATCAAAAAGTATGACCCTGAAAAAGGCTTTGGTTTTATTGGTTCAGCTGAAGGAGATATTTTCTTTCATATTTCAGATTTCCCTGCGGCAGAAGGCGAACCAAAACGTAATGAACGTGTGACATTCGTGGCTGTTGAAAATGGCGATAAGTATAAGGCGGTTCGTATAGAACGCGTTGAAGACAAGTCTGCAAAAGCGAAAAAATCGAAGATTGCTTCACACAACCAATCTATTACATCTGCTTTATTGTCGAATTTTAAACGTTGAACATTCACCTGTTAAGATGAAGAATTCAAAGTGATATCTGGTCAGCTCTGGGTGACAGATTGGATAAAAACTTTACTTCAGTGCAAGTAGATTAATATTTGACTTTTGCATGAATAAAAAAAAGGGGCATAAGGCCTCTTTTTTTATTAAAATAAAAAAATAATAGCAATTAAAAGAGTGAGATATGTTTGTTGAGGGGAAATTAAAAAGCTATATCACGGATCGTGGTTTTGGCTTTATTCAAGTTGAAGGGCAATCGAAAGAGCTTTTTTTTCATATCAATGATTTTCCAAAAAAAAGTGTTGAACCCAAAATTGGAGAAAAATTAAAGTTTCGTATTGTGGAAGATGACGGTAAATTAAAAGCTTCTCAGATTGTACGCCTGGATTTAAAGCGATCTGCAGCTAAGGCTCAAACTTATGCAGAACCTCAAGTTCAGATCAAGCAAAGTGCTTCACCACGTTATAATAAAAAGAGTGGTAAGGGCCGTATTTTTACCATACTGGGATTAATCGTGATTGTCGTGTTGGCTGTAATGGTTTACGGCAAATATCAGGATTATCGCACCGCAGAGCAACTAAAAGCACAACAGTTGATCGTCGAACAACAGCGTATTGTCTCAGAGCAGCGAGAAGCACTGGGAGATTTACCCGAAGCAGTTTTATCGGAGCAGGGGCAACGTAATTTAGCTGGTGAAACGTACAATACCAATAAACCTCGCTCAGAAAAAATCAGTGCCAGTATTGACCAGCAAAATGGTATTAAGCTAGCAACCACCCAATTTAAATGTGATGAACGGCAGCATTGCAGTCAAATGAATTTAAGAGCAGAAGCGGTTTGGTACGTGCAAAACTGTCCAAATCATAAAATGGACGGCGATGGTGATGGCATACCGTGTGAAAATGATCCACGCTGGTAATAAAAGTGCCATTGAGGCGCTTTTTTTATTACAATCATCGACATAAGATTTAAAGAATAAGAGATTGTTATGTTTGCTGAAGGGACAATCAAAAGCTATAACACTGAGCGTGGCTTTGGCTTTATTGATGTGAATGGGGAAAAGAAAGATTTATTTTTTCATATCAAAGATTTTCCCAATAAAAATATCGAACCTAAAATAGGCGAGAACTTAAAATTTCGTATTGTTGAAGATAACGGTAAATTAAAAGCCGATAATATTGTTCGTTTAGATGTGAAAGTTGAATCTGTATCACATACGCCGCTGAGTCGAGCAAAAGAGAAGAGTAATTACCGACATCGTCAAAGTAAAAATGATAAGCAGGAGGGAGGATTCCTCACCACTATTATTGGTCTGGTTGTTATTGGTGTACTGATTTATATGGCCTACGGTAAATACCAGCGTTGGCAACTTTCACAACAAGCACCGATTACTGTACAAACTGTTGTCGAGCAGCCTGTTAATTCGAATCCAAATGGTTATCGTTGTGATGGCCGTACACGTTGTGGTCAAATGAATTCTCGTGAAGAAGCACGCTGGTTTGTGCGCAATTGTCCGGGAACACAAATGGATGGTAACAATGATGGTGAACCTTGTGAAAATGATTCACGCTGGTAAAACAAGTAGAAAATGAAAAAGCGCCCTCTACGGGCGCTTTTTAAAAGCTGAAATCACTTATCTTCGCAAAATTGCATAAAGGCTTTTAGACCAGGTCCCTGATATTTTTGACGATGTACCAGCATGAACAATGGACGGGTCAATTGCCAGAATGGAGTATCCAAAATCACCAACTGACCTTTTTCAAGTAAAGGTTCAATCGCAAGTTTAGAAATACAGGACATGCCTAAACCGCCTGCGACAATTTTAAGAATTGCTTCATTATGACCCAGAGTTAAACGAATATTCGCGTCTGGCAGATCCTTAAGAATGGCATTATCAAAAACTTCACGGGTGCCTGAACCTTCTTCACGTAAAATCCATTCTACACCTGCGGCCTTAAAGTCAGCAGGGGTTAAAGTCCGTTCAAGCTGTGCAAGCGGATGATTTGGTGCACAGCACACGGCCAGTTCGTCATCACGCCAATGAATACATTGTAACTGCGGGAGGTGGCATGAACCTTCGATTAAAGCTAAATCCAGCTGAAACTGGTTCACAGCTTCAATCATTTGACGGGTATTGCCGACTTGAAGTTGTAAATGTGCTTGTGGCTGAATTTGAAGGAAATCTGCCATTAAATCGGGCATTAAGTAATCTGAAATCGTAAGCGTTGCACCTAAGCGTAAGTCGATACTTTGTAGCTCGCCTTTGGCTGCCTGCTCGAATGCATCACAACGACCTAAAATTTCTAATGCCTGTGGCAATAGGTAACGTCCTAAGTCATTCAATTGTAGACGTTTACCGAGACGGTCGAACAGTGGAGCACCCAAGCCATCTTCCAAATCTGCTAAAGCCATACTTGCAGCACTTTGCGTGAGCTTAACGGCATCGCTGGCTTTGGTTACTGTGCCTTCTTGTGCGACTGCTACAAAAACAGCCAACTGGCGTAAGGTCATGCGCATGAATAGAGCCTTAACATTTAAAAAATATTAATAAATTATATTGTCATGCTACCATGAGCACAGTCTTTCATGCCACGTTGAAATCATGTCAATTGAAAAATTTAGCTTAGAAAAAGTTTTATCTGTACACCGTTGGACCAATACCTTATTCAGTTTTACCATGACACGACCTGCACATTTTAAATTTACTGCAGGGCAGTTTGCACGTATTGGACTACAAGTGGGTGATGAACTGGTGGTTCGAGCTTATTCTGTGGTGTCATCACCTTTTGATGAAACCCTGGAATTCTTTTCAATTGTGGTGCCAGAAGGCGCTTTTACCTCAAATTTACAGCATCTCAAAGTTGGAGATGAACTGTACCTGGAAAAAATCCCGTATGGATTTTTAACCCTGGCGCGCTACCAGTTACCCTTACCGAATGACTTGTGGTTATTAGGCACAGGTACGGGTCTGGCACCATTTTTATCGATGTTGCAAGACTTTGAAACCTGGTCTAAATATCAAAAGATTAATCTGGTTTATAGTGTGCGAACCGAAGCCGAACTGGCTTATGTGGAGCGTATTCAGGAAATTGCTGCAACCTTTGGTGAAGGGCATACTGGCTTTAAATTTATCCCGATTATCACCCGTGATCCCAATGCAGCATTGCATGAGCGTTTACCGGTACTGATTGAAAATGGTGAACTGGAAAAAGCGGCAGGTTTGCAATTTAATGTGGAAACCAGCCACGTCATGCTGTGTGGTAACCCGCAAATGGTAGACGATACCAAAGAAGCCTTAAAAGCACGTGGTTTGATTATGAACCGCCGTGGTGAAGGGAATATTGCAGTCGAGAATTATTGGTAAAATCCTTTTAATGCTCCTTCCTTTGGAAAAGGTGAGAAGTACTGTTTGACAAGGGAGGGATTTAATCGGATGTAAACCATCTAAAAATTAATCCCTCCCAACCTCCCTTTAAGAAAGGGAGGAGACGCAGGCACAAAAAAACCTCCACAGTGGAGGTTTTTTAATATCATTATCTTAGTGTACAAACATATCAATATATTCACGGATTTCTTGAATGGCGGTTTCCACATCGCTGGTGAGCCATGTCGGTTCAAACAGACCCGCATAATGTTCAAGACGATCTTGTGGCACCACCAAACGAATTGGACATTCTTCTTCCAATAAGCGCCAAG
>Ga0308165_1003593_pt1 | contig 16440 bp, 16 predicted proteins | sample PhyWR2_FD_201032 | JGI IMG/M metagenome (GOLD analysis project Ga0308165, IMG submission 201032) | Phyllosphere microbial communities from UC Gill Tract Community Farm, Albany, California, United States - DLSLW.R2 | ecosystem: Host-associated > Plants > Phyllosphere > Unclassified | place: USA...
TTGACTGGAGGTCAGAAATGAACATCAAGAGCCTTCTCCTCGGCTCCGCTGCAGCTCTCGTTGCAGCTACCGGCGCTCAGGCAGCAGACGCAATCGTCGCTCCAGAGCCAGAAGCAGTTGAATACGTCCGCGTTTGCGATGCATACGGCGCTGGCTACTTCTACATCCCAGGCACCGAAACTTGCCTGCGCATCCACGGTTATGTTCGATACGATGCAGCAGCAGGCCGCAATCCTTACACGGGCATTGATGCGAAGACCTGGAGCAAGAACACGCGTTTCACGCTGCGCACATCTACAGCTTCGGAAACAGAATTCGGCACGCTCAGGACCTACACTGAAAATCGCTTCAACTACACCGACGGATTTGATGGTGATCACTCGCTGAACTTTGCCTATATTCAGCTCGGCGGCCTTCGTCTGGGTCTTGATGAATCGGCCTTCCACACCTTTACCGGTTATCTCGGCGATATCATCAATGATGACGTGGTTGCAGACGGCGTCTACCGTACCAACCTCATCAGCTACACCTTCAACGGCGGCAATGGCTTTTCAGCAATCCTGTCGCTCGAACAGGGTGGTGGCTCTTACTCAGATCACAACGATTTCGACAATGATGGCATCTTCACTGAATCAAATGTGATCGACGATTACATGCCACATGTGGTTGGTGGCCTGAAATATGCTCAGGGCTGGGGTTCAATCGTTGGCGCAGTAGCTTACGATTCGCTACTCGAAGAATGGTCAGGCAAGGTTCGCCTCGACGTAAACGTAACTGACAAGTTCTCAGTTTGGGTCATGGGCGGTTACTCTTCTTATGAAGATGCAATCGGCATGTACGGCAACTGGGGCGGTGATTGGGCTGTATGGGGCGGCGCTAAATTCGTAGCAACCGAGAAAGCAACCTTTAACGTCCAGGCTGCCTATGAAGATTGGGGCAAAACCGCAATCGCTGCAAACGTAGCTTACGAGTTGGTTCCAGGCTTCACCATCACACCTGAAGTTAACTACACCCGCTGGGATAGCGACCATCCGGCGCGCGACGCCGGTCGCGTGACGAACAAGGACGCCTTTGGCGGCATCATTCGCTTCCAGCGTTCGTTCTAATACGAAACCTAATGGATGCCTTACGCCAACATATCGTTGGCGTAAGGCAATTAATAGGCGCTTTGGAAGCTATATCTTTGAAGTGGGGATTTCAAAGAAACCAAGGTGTTGAGCTCTGAGAACGAAAAAGGGGGCAAATGGGGTCTTGTAGAGGATCGTAATATGTCTCCAACTAATGTTAGCTTGCTTATCTTGTGTTTTGATCTTTATTTATTTAAGTATGCATCCCATAAAAATACTGGGGGCATACTATGATCGTCGTTGGGGGCACGAAGATCGATAGTGGCGAAGTATATTCGCCAATCGTCGATTATAATTTGGAATATACGTCCATCAAAAATCAGAAGCACCGTCTCGTCGAGCGGTTTTCTCTATCTGAGCTTAGTGGAAAGTATATCAACATCCTTTGGGACGACGGATCACACAAGTATAATGTGAAATCGTTTCTCGGTGAGATTGATGAACTCTTGAAAGGCATTCGCTTTTCGGGATTCGATCAAGCGATGCTCGACTCCGTCATTGGTTCGCTTCGTGAGCGCGGTAACAGCAATGCAACCATCAATCGTAAGATGGCTGCACTAAGCAAGCTGCTGCGGAAGGCGCACAAAATGGGGGATATCTACAGCCTGCCGGAATTTGTTCGGCAGAAGGAAAGAGCGGGACGCATTCGCTTCTTAGAATATGAAGAAGAAAAGCGTCTCTTTGCAGCGGTAAAGTCGCGCTGTGAAGATAGTTATCGCCTTTCAATTTTCCTCGTCGACACCGGCTGTCGCCTCGGTGAGGCTATCGGTTTGACCTGGAACGACATTCAGGAACACCGTACCACTTTCTGGTTTACTAAGTCTAATAGGAGCAGGACCGTTCCACTAACGAAACGTGCTCGGAAAGTTATGGATATGCCACACGAGCGCCTTAAAGGCCCCTTTTCGATGCTAAATCAGGTACGTTTCCGCCAGATTTGGAACGAAGCGAAAATCGAAGTTGGGCTCGGTACAGATGATCAAGTCGTTCCGCATATTTTACGTCATACCTGTGCGTCACGCCTTGTTCGCGGTGGAATCGATATTCGTCGCGTACAGATGTGGCTCGGGCATCAAACTTTGCAGATGACGATGCGCTACGCTCACCTTGCTACGCACGACCTTGATTCCTGCGTTAAGGTTCTTGAGATTCGTTGAAACTGGATTACTGAGTAAAAACAGGTTTCGCGCGCGGCTGCGAAATCAACGGCAATCTCTTAAATAAAAATTTGTATTATACCCAGAGCACAGCCGCTGCTCGGATACTCTTGCTTCGGTAGCTCCACAGATTAATACTGAACCCGCAGAGGCCATACGGGTTCTACAATCAAAGACATACTGGAGCAGCTCAGCCTTCAAATAACTGTGCGATTAGGTTTCTTATACTAGCGTTATGGTGAAAGCTGACACAAGTTGATAAGCCTGAGTTATCCTTTATCGGGCGCTGACGCACAAACCTGTACCATTTAATTGCTTAAGCGGCACATGTTTGCTCCTTCGGTCCCATCAGACACATTGACCGGAAGCATAATGACATCGCCTCGTCTCACACCACTTGTTGAAAGCCTTCCCTCCGCGGTCCCTTTTGTTGGCCCAGAGACTCTCGAATTGCAGCGTGGAAAACCCTTCACTGCTCGAATCGGTGCAAATGAAAGCAGCTTTGGCCCTGCCCCCTCTGTCATCGAAGCGATGAAGCAGGAAGCGTCTGAAGTATGGAAGTATGGCGACCCAGAGAATTATGCTCTTCGCCATGCGATTGCCGAACATCATGGTGTGAAGCCGGAAAACATTATGCCCGGCGCTGGCGTCGATGCTCTATTAGGTCTGGTTGTCCGCCAATATGTCCAGCAAGGCGACAAAGTAATCAATTCACTCGGCGGTTATCCGACATTTAACTATCACGTTTCAGGTTTTGGCGGCACTTTGCTGACTGTGCCTTACAGTCAGGACAAGCCTGATCTTGATGCACTCATCGAGAAAGCGAAGCAGGAAAATCCAGCACTGCTCTATATCGCAAACCCGGACAATCCGATGGGTACATGGCATGAAGGCTCGGATATTCAGTCGTTTATTGAGCGTATACCTGAAACCACGATGCTGATTCTCGATGAGGCCTATTGTGAGACCGGCCCCGCTTCTGCGTTTCCGCCATTTGAACTGGCCCGGCCAAACGTTCTGCGTATGCGCACTTTCTCAAAGGCTTATGGGCTGGCGGGCATTCGCGTTGGTTACGTAGTGGGTAATGAGAATGCGATCAGCGCTTTCAACAAAATCCGCGATCATTTCGCAGTCAACCGCATCGCACAAGCGGCTGCCATCGAGGCGCTAAAAGATCAGAATTATCTGAACGACGTTGTGTCTAAAATCCACGCGGGTCGTGAACGCATTGCAAAAATCGCAGTCAAACATGGGCTGAAACCAATACCATCGGCCACCAATTTCGTGACAATTGATTGCGGTCACGATGGCGCTTTTGCAACCGCTATCCTGAACGGCCTGATTGAACGAGACATTTTCGTCCGCAAGCCCGGCGCGCCTATTCTTGACCGCTGTATTCGGGTGAGTGTTGGCGTCAGTGAGCAACTGGATATGTTTGAATCAGCACTTCCAGACGCAATTATCGATGCACAAAAAAGCCTCTAGCCAATTAAAAAACATCCTAGCTCGCGTTCTGCCTAACTGCGGAGATAATTATGTCAAACCAACTCAACGCCCAGACACGTAATCCGGTATTCGGTACGCTTGCCGGCCTTTGTGGTGCACTGGCTATTGCTGCTTATGCAGGAGCCGCACACGGCGGTGAAAACCACTTGAGTGCAATTGCACCCCTCTTGCTTGGCCATGCCCCTGCTCTCTTAGTTCTATCATTGATTGTCCCCAATAGCCGCGTGGCAAGTATTGGCGGCGCCATACTCATCGCTGGACTAGCACTGTTTTGCGGAGACCTCTTCATGCGTGACATGGCGGGAAGCAGACTATTTCCAATGGCAGCACCAACAGGCGGAAGCCTGATGATTCTCGGCTGGCTCATTGTTGGAGTAAGCAGTTGGTTCAAACGAAGCTGATTGCTTAAAGTGGCACTTACAAAAAAGGCCTTGCAGATTTGCAAGGCCTTTTCTCTAAAACGGTGTAAGTTCAAACCGACTTATAAGCCGTCCCAGATCTGGATTATGAATTGCCCTTCAGGCGTGCATTGCAAAGGCTGTAATAACCGCCGCCCTTCTGAACCCATTTAAGGCCACCAAGCGCATTGGCATCTTTCGCGGCATGATATTGCTCGAGGCAAGTGTGCATGCGAGCCTTACCAGGCGACTCGCTGGAAAACTTGGCTGAAACAGCAGTCGGAAACTTCATGCCCTTTGGTGCCGCAACAGTAGGAGCGGCCGGCTCTGAATTGCCATCCGTTGTTAGGGCGACAGCGTCAGCACCTGGACCACATTCAGCCTTGCGGAAATCATTCCATTTTGCGCCACCATCGGTGCCAGCATCTTTAGCAGCCTGATACTTCGTGCTGCACTGCTTCATTGTCAGGCCTTTGGCGGCATCATCAGCAGCCGGAGCTGCAGCATTTTTGGCAGGCGCAGCAGCCTTCTTTGCAGGAGCCGCAGGCGCTGCCGCAGCATCATCTCCGCACTGCGTCTTACGGAAATCGTTCCACTTAACATCGCCAAGTGTCCCGGCATCCTTGGCCGACTGATACTTTGCGCTACACTCTTTCATCGTCAGTGCACTAGCCTGCGTTGAAAAAGTAAAGGCAGATGCGCCCAGAATGAATGCGGTCCCAGCCAAAGCTGCAATGGTACGAATAGACATCTCGTCGCTCCCTGTCGGATACGGACTATTGTTTACGATAGTTATTACTCGATTGTCGCTCGATGCGACAATTCAAAACTCCGGGTCTTCTTTGCCCGTCTTCAAACCTTCCGAACGTCATATTCAACATCAATATTGATACTCGGCAAGTTGACTGTCAATCACTCGATTAATATTACCATTATCTACAATACAAAAATTCTAAACGTCATTCTTAGCGCGTTACAATCGCCCATCGAATATAAGTAAATCTACAGTAATTATAATTCTTTGTCTCAATATTATTGCAACAGAGTTAAAATCAGGAATTCATCACCATGCTTAAGAGAGTAATGATATTTGGCGGCGCTGGTTCAGGAAAGTCCACTCTGGCCCGATCTCTCGGAAAAATAAGCGGTCTCCCAGTCGTTCACATCGACACAATTTACTGGCTACCCAATTGGACAATGCGCCCACGCGACGAAATAGGACGTCTGACTACGGAAGTCGCAAATCAAGATGAATGGATCTTTGAAGGCAACCATAGTGAAACAATGGCTTATCGCGCGGAACGTGCTGATATGCTCATCTTTTTGGATATTTCGACACCGAAACGCCTCTGGCGAATCCTCGCCCGAACATTTCGCTATTTCGGAAAGTCACGCCCAGACATGGCCGAAGGATGCAAAGAGCGCCTGGACTGGGAATTTCTCAAATTCGCAGCAAACTATCGGACCAATGGCCGCTTTCGTGCGCTCACTTTCATGGACAAAGCTCCGTCGCATCTTTTGAAGCACCATTTACGCAGTCCGGGAGAGGTGAAACAGTTTCTTGCCAAAGCCGAATACGAAATAATCCAAAATAATTCGAAGACATAAGCGCGATAAAATCAAAAAACGGGATGTAAAATAACAATATTGCTAGCAGTGCAGGCATACTGACGAAATGCTATATAATCGCCACGTCTCCCAAGACTTGACGCTGGTCATTGGCATTCAAACGATCAAATCAGCGAAAATATATGCAGATAAGTGCTGGGGTTCGCTCTGGTAATTTTATCAATTCGTTCAGTTTTTCGCAGCTTTGGAGTTGATCGTGTCAAATAGTGTCTCCCCACTTGTCGATACAACCAGTCTAATCACACCTGATCGACATCGCCTTTATGAGGATGCGATTGCAATGCTGATTGGCACCTCGTTCATCGCATTGGGTATAACCCTTTATAGCCAAGCCACACTGATGACTGGCAGCACCGCCGGTATCGCGTTGCTTATCCAATATGCCACTGGCATCGGCTTTGGTGCATTATACTTTTTAATCAACCTGCCGTTCTATTATTTTGCAGCGAAACGGATGGGCTGGGCGTTTACGGTCAGAACATTCATAGCGGTTGCCCTGATGTCGCTCTTCGCCAAAGTCATACCCATGTGCGTTGATTTCAGTTCAATCAACCCGCTGTTTGCAGCGCTGATGGGTGGCACGCTTATGGGGATGGGTGTTCTCGCTCTTTTCCGCCACCGATCGGGCGTCGGCGGCGTGAACATTCTGGCGCTTTATTTGCAGGATGCCTATGGCGTTCGCGCCGGCTGGTTCCAGCTAGCACTCGACGTTATTATTATGCTTGGTTCCCTGTTCTTTATTCCTTGGGAAAACATGCTGCTATCGCTGGCCGGTGCCGTGGCTATGAATGTCATTATCGCGATCAATCATAAACCGGGGCGCTATCTCGGCATAAGTTAAACAAAAGCCGCCTCACCGGGCGGCTGTTGTTTAAGTTTTGAACAGCCTCAGTGTGCTGTCATCCATTCGCGAGCACTGCGAAGCGCTGCGGCAAGTTCTGTCTTGCTCATGGTTGCAGCAACCTGATTGCGCATACGCTCGGCTTTCTGATTACCGCGGATTGCCGCGATATTAAGCCATTTATGCGCTTCAACCACATCAATCTCACAGTCCCGGCCCACCGCATATTTCAGTCCCATTTCTAAAAGAATACGATCCTGCGAACCCGCGTTGCTCTGCTGTGTAATGCTCTGAAACTGCGTCATTTTCATTGTCCCTGTTAAATCCCGAGAACCGTCCGCTCTTTGTTTCTGAGACTGGCTTTCACCGTCCCGGAACTGTCAGATCTGTCGTTCCGTTCATGATGTTGAGATTACGCAACAGAGTTAAAATGCACGTTAAACCAGATGCTTAACAACGCGACAACAAAATCCCAACAAGGAGTAAACTTCGGATTTTGTTAAACATCCAAGCTCAATGAATTGCAGCATTTTTCCAAATTGGCGGATTTTTCATCCACAGCACTTAGAAACCAGATGATAACCATGGTGCAGATTGGCTTCGTTTAGAACGTGGCTAGCAAGGAATATAACGACTGCAATTATACCTCTTCCGCTTCACTCTAAATTCGATTACGTTTACGTCTGCGTAAGTTTTCTGCAGGGCTGAGTGCCTTGCCGCATTTTGGGAGGAATGCATGATCCGTAATTTTATAATGGGACTGACTGCCGCGGTTGCTCTGACAGCAACCCTCGCTGCACCAGCTTTTGCTGATGAAGCCATTGTTGGCACATGGAAGCGACCGAACGGCACAATCATCAGCTATGCAGCCTGTGCTGGCGGCAAGTATTGCGGCACAGTTCAGACCGGCGAATATAAGGGCAAATCAATCGGCTCTATGGCAGGCAAAGACGGCAGCTATAAAGGCGAGGTCAACAAGCTTGACGAAGGCAAGACCTACACCGGGAAAGCCAGCGTCAAGGGCAACACCCTTTCGCTCTCTGGCTGCGTTATGGGCGGCTTGATCTGCAAAAGCGAAAGCCTCACGAGGCAGTAATATTAATAAAAAGGCGGCTTTCAGCCGCCTTTTTTAATTATCGTGCTTTCTGGCCAAAGAGCACCTTCTGCTCTTCTTCCTTATTGGCTGAAGCCATTGCGCGTTCGCGCTCTTCTTTTCCAACCACGAGACCACGCTGCACGGCGGGTCGTGCGTTCATGGTCTCATACCAGCGCTTGAGGTTTGGGAAATCTTCCAGGCTCTGATCAAAATTCTTGTAAGCGTTGATCCAACCAATGCTCGCCATATCAGCGATGGAATAGTCGCCCGCGATATAGTCTTTGCCTTCAAGCTGACGGTCGAGAACCCCGTAAAGGCGATTGACCTCATTGGTATAGCGATCAATGCCGTACTGCACTTTTTCTGGCGCATAAATGCGGAAGTGCCCTGCCTGACCTGACATCGGCCCAAGCCCACCCATCTGCCACATCAGCCATTCATCAACGGCTACGCGCTTGCGTTCATCGGCAGGGTAGAATTTGCCGAATTTACGTCCAAGATATTGAAGAATTGCACCCGATTCAAAGACTGAGATAGGCTCGCCGCCCGGACCTTCCGGATCAACAATGGCAGGCATACGGTTGTTCGGTGCGATTTTGAGAAAGTCGGGCTGGAACTGATCGCCCTTACCGATATTGACGTATTTGACCTCATAAGGAACGCCAAGTTCCTCGAGCATAATGCTCACTTTGAAGCCATTCGGTGTCGGCCAATAATAAAGTTCAATCGGTTTTGTCTGCTCGGCCATGGGTCTTATCTCCCGCTTTGTTGGCTTTGTCGGTCATTCCAATGCGAGCTAACATAAGCGCCGCGAATTGCGACACAAGGGCGAACCGATCAAGTTAATGAAACATCAATATTTTTGAACACTGCATGAATACAGCTCTCAGGAACAGTTCAGCAACTAACCTTACAATAATGCGTTATAATCGAAGATCGAGTAACTGGGGGAACTATGCTGCTAAGACGCACAACCATCGTATTCATGATGATCGCTGGCTTTGCTATTGTCGCAGGGCTTTTTGTTGATCGGAAACAACATGTTTATCGCGATCAGCCAATGACCGGAGATGTTACTGTGATGCATCTTGGCAGCAGTCACGCGAAAGCACACATCTAAGGAGTGACCGAAACGTGCGACACAAGTAATCCCACTTAAACAGAGACATGCGCGTGTCATTGATTTTGTTATACTGAGTCATGACACAGCGAATCGAACATCCATTTCTCAACGAAATTAAAACGCCTCCGTTTATGGAGCCGCAAGTTTTTACCGATGCAGGCGCGGCGGTTGTCGCGCTTGGCAAACTATATGATCGCAATACTGCTTTTCTTCGGACAGCCTTTGAACAGTTGGCAAAAGGTGAGGTTCGTCCTCAGCGATATCGCGCTTTTTATCCCGAAATTTGTCTGTCAACGTCGAGCTTCGCCCATGTAGATACGCGTTTGGCATTTGGTCACGTGACCATGCCCGGCGATTATTCGGCAACTATCACACGGCCTGATCTGTTTGAGCATTATCTCAACGAACAAATCCGCCTGCTGATGCGCAATCATGGTGTGACTGTCACGGTTCGGGAATCAGCAACGCCAATTCCGATCCATTTCGCGTTCATGGAAGGCACTTACGTTGAAGCATCGGTTGCCAATGCCTTCACGCATCCGATGCGCGATCTGTTCGACGTTCCAGATCTGGCTGCAACGGACGATAAAATCGTCAATGCGGATTTCGACCCTATTCCGGGCGAGCCGATGCCGCTTGCACCTTTCACAGCGCAACGTGTTGACTATTCGCTGCATCGCCTGTCACATTATACTGCGACGAGCCCCAAGCATTTTCAAAATTTCGTTCTGTTCACAAATTACCAGTTCTATATGGACGAGTTCTGCGCCTATGCGCGCAAGCTGATGGCAGATGGTGGCGGCGGGTATGACAGCTTTGTCGAGCCGGGCAATGCGATAACTCTTGCCGGTGAAACGGCGCCGAGCACCGGAATTGCATTGCAACGCATGCCGCAAATGCCAGCCTATCATCTACAGCGCAAAGATCATTCCGGCATCACGATGATCAATATTGGTGTGGGTCCGTCCAATGCTAAGACGATTACCGATCATGTTGCTGTGCTACGCCCACATGCATGGCTAATGCTGGGACATTGTGCTGGTCTGCGTAACAGCCAGCAACTCGGTGATTACGTCTTAGCTCATGCCTATATGCGTGAAGACCATGTCCTTGATGATGATCTTCCTGCATGGGTGCCACTGCCAGCCCTTGCAGAAATCCAGGTCGCTCTTGAAGAAGCTGTTGAAGAAGTCACCGGCCTTGAAGGCTACGATCTCAAGCGCATCATGCGCACTGGCACGGTTGCCACCATTGATAATCGCAATTGGGAACTGCGCGACCAGCGCGGCCCTGTTCAGCGTCTTTCTCAGGCGCGGGCGGTAGCGCTTGATATGGAATCGGCCACGATTGCGGCCAATGGCTTCCGCTTCCGCGTGCCATACGGCACTCTGCTCTGTGTTTCTGATAAGCCATTACACGGCGAGCTGAAACTGCCCGGCATGGCGACAGAATTCTACAAGCGACAAGTCGCCCAGCATCTACAAATTGGTATTCGTGCGATGGAGAAGATCGCCGCAATGCCAGATGAGCGGCTCCATTCACGCAAGCTAAGAAGCTTTTACGAAACTGCCTTCCAATAATATAAGAGATGCCGGAAGCTCTGCTTTCGGCATCATCATCACGCCGCAATCAGCGGCTAATCGCCAGTCATGTCAAAGCGCCGCGAAACTCTTGCCTTTATCTTGCTGATCAGTGCTGTTCTGGTATCAGTACCGCTTGTGCTCGGATTCCTTGGATCAGCACATCCGGCGTTAGATTCATTCGCGCATTTCAGGTCATATCTCGCAATCCTGATGGGATTGCTGGCGCTGCCGCTTTTGCTCACAACAATGCGGCGCGAAGCTTTTATGATCCTGCTGTTTGCAATCTTAGCTTTCAGCACAACACTCGGCGTAGCACGCAATCTTCTGGATGGATCAACATCCGCACAAGCTAATGTGCCAACTAGCGGGGCACGTTATAGCCTTGTGCAAATCAATCTGCGCTATAACAATCCGGAACCCAAGCGCGTCTTGCAAATGGTTGCGCAAGAAAAGCCTGATGTAATCGCTTATCAGGAAGCTGGCTCAGACTGGGCGATGTGGATCGACATTCTCAAAGGCACATACCCTTATCATTTTGAATGCCGCATCAGCGGCAACAACATAGGCGTGGGTATTTTGTCCCGGCGACCGTTCAGTGAAGGCAGTGCGCAGACATGCCTTGGCGATAACCGCCTTGCAATGACCTCGATTGATTTCAGCGGCACGCCAGTCAACGTTGCATCCTATCATGCTGCGCTTCCATGGCCGTATGGTCAGGCAGCGATCATTGATAGACTGGTGCCAGAATTGCAGAAATTCGACGGTCCTTCCGTTGTTGCGGGTGATTTCAACGCAACACCGTGGAGCAACGCAGTTTACCGGATAGAAAAGGCTTCGGGTACAAAGGCAATGACCGGTATTGGCGGCTCTTGGATGCCGCAAAGCCTGCCTGTGAAGCTCGCGCCATTTGTGGGGCTGCCAATAGACCAAATTCTCGTGAGCCATGAAATCGAAGCGCCTGTCACAGCAACTCTTGAAGAAGTTAGCTCCGATCACCTGCCTGTCAGGCTTGAGTTTTCAGTTCCAATGCCTGTTCGGCCAGATACCGACGAACCTGAAACTCAGTCTGTAATGCTGCAGTAAAAAAGGCGGTTCGAAGCCGCCTTTTTCAATCACATATTTACATAAACCGGACCCTCGCCGACATCTTTCTGCCGCGGTCGAGACGGACACAGTTCCTGTAAACATTACATGTTTACATAAACCGGTCCTTCGCCGACATTTTCTTTTACGGCGGACGAAACGGACACGATTCTTGTAAACATTACATGTTTACATAAACCGGTCCTTCGCCGCCTTGTGGCGGAACCCAGTTGATATTCTGGTTCGGGTCTTTGATGTCGCAAGTTTTGCAATGCACGCAGTTCTGCGCGTTGATCACAAAACGCACATCCTTGACCTGCGGATCAGCAGCTGAATTTCCATCAGCATCCACCCATTCATAAACCCCTGCCGGACAATAGCGTGTCGATGGACCTGCAAAAACATCGTGCTCCGATGTCTGTTGCAGCTTCATGTCGGCAACCTGCAAATGAACTGGCTCGTTTTCGTCGTGATTGGTGTTGGACAAGAACACCGACGACAAACGATCAAAAGTCAGAATACCATCCGGTTTTGGATAGTCGATCTTCTTATGCTTTGCTGCTGGCTCAAGACTTTGCGCATCGGTTTTGCCATGCTTGAGCGTGCCAAAAAATGAGAAGCCAAACAGCTGGTTGGTCCACATATCAAGACCGCCAAGCGCGACGCCCACAACCGTTCCGAGCTTCGACCAGAGCGGCTTGACGTTGCGGACCCGCTTGAGGTCTTTACCAATGGCACTGTCGCGCCAGCTGTTCTCAATCTCAATCGGCTCATCATTTGCACGACCAGCGGCCAATGCTTCTGCAATCTTGTCGGCAGCAAGAATGCCAGAAAGAACCGCATTATGGCTGCCTTTGATACGCGGAACGTTAACGAAACCGGCCGAACAGCCGATCAGCGCACCGCCCGGGAAGGACAGCTTAGGAACTGACTGGAACCCGCCTTCGGTAATTGCACGTGCGCCATAAGACAAGCGCTTGCCACCTTCAAATGTATCACGGATCGCCGGATGCGTCTTAAAGCGCTGAAATTCCTCAAATGGTGACAAATAAGGATTCTTGTAGTTGAGATGCAGCACGAAGCCGACCGCAACCATGTTATCTTCAAGATGATAGAGGAACGAGCCGCCACCGGTCTTCATATCAAGCGGCCAGCCGAATGAATGCTGAACCAACCCAGCCTTATGCTTGGATGGATCAACCTGCCAGAGTTCCTTGAGGCCAATACCGAACTTGGCCGGCTCACGACCTTCATCAAGTTTGAACTTGGTAATCAGTTCCTTAGCAAGCGACCCACGCGCACCTTCGCCAATCAGCACATATTTGCCGAGCAAAGCCATGCCGCGCGTATAGTTCGGGCCATGCGTGCCGTCGCGCTCGACGCCCATGTCGCCAGTAGCAACACCAATCACTGCGCCTTCATCATTATAAAGCACTTCGGTCGCAGCAAAGCCCGGATAGATTTCAACACCAAGCTCTTCCGCCTTCGTGCCAAGCCAGCGACAGACATTGCCAAGCGAAACAATGTAATTGCCATGATTGTTCATCAGTGGCGGCATGGCAAAATTTGGCAGACGTACTGAACCCGCAGGGCCAAGCAACATGAAGTGATCGGCGGTTACAGGCGTTTTGAAGGGATGCCCCTCCTCTTCACGCCAGCCCGGTAGAAGCTGATCAATACCACTCGGATCGACAACCGCGCCTGACAGAATATGCGCGCCGACTTCCCCGCCCTTTTCAAGAACAACGACCGAAAGCTCTGGATTGATTTGTTTGAAGCGAATAGCCGCAGCGAGGCCAGCAGGGCCTGCGCCGACAATCACAACATCAAATTCCATGCTCTCGCGTTCGGGAAGCTCAACCACTTCAGACATTCGTGCCTCCGTCATATTTACATTTTCCCCTCACTATTTCAGCGCGGGCAATGCATCCAGTTGTTTTTGCTCATGAACCTATCGCAATTGTCGATAACCACCGACAATGACCGGCCCGTTCCCATATTGGTCCTACCCTGTCGCAGAGTTAGGGACTGTCGCATATGCGTCCAATTGTCCAAAAACCCCGCAAATACAGCAATAATAATATTTACCTTAACGTAAACGTCAAATATTTTTTGTCAAAAACTTAAAGTTAGGCCATTCTGCCGCAATAGGCTTTTTTACCTGCACAAGATCACTTTAAAGCGGAAAGCGAAGACGTGCTCTTGCATTCAGCGCCAAAATTCGTCACCTCATTTGTTGAGGTACAAGAATGAACAATGATCATGAATTGCTGGATATGGAAGGCTTGCTGCGCTTTTATGCGGAAGCAGGCATCGACATGCCGCTTTCAGAAACACCCATTGATCGTTTTGCTGCACCAGCACCAACCATGGCACGCATGCAAGACGCGCCTTCTCCTGCTGCACAAAGTTCACGACCAGAGCGCTCTCAACAACCACGCGCCGCAATAGTTCCCTCCCCATCCAGCCGTCCTGTCCAAGCTGCATCAGATGTTCCGGACAATAGCCAGATTGAGCTTGCACGCGCCGCTGCATCGCAGGCCAATTCATTGGAAGAGCTGCGCGAGGCACTCGCCAGTTTCGACGGTTGCAATCTTAAATCAACGGCTAAAAACCTTTGCTTTGCAGATGGTGATCCATCGTCAGACATCATGTTTATTGGTGAAGCTCCCGGGCGAGATGATGACATGGAAGGATTACCTTTCATGGGCAAGCCCGGACAGCTTCTCAATCGCATGATCGAGGCCATCGGCTTTAAACGCGAGAATGTTTACATCGCCAATACAATCGCCTGGAGACCGCCGGGCAATCGTGCACCGACACCTCTTGAAACAGAGCTTTGCCGCCCTTTCATCGAGCGACAAATTGAACTCGCTGCTCCGAAATTGGTTGTGGCCCTTGGCGGCCCTGCAAGTAAAACACTGACGGGATCGTCAGAAACCATTTTGCGTCTGCGTGGTAACTGGAACATCCACCGAACTGCTTCGGGCGCAGAAATTGCTGTTATGCCAACGCTGCATCCTGAATATCTCTTGCGTATGCCTGCTCAGAAGCGCTTTGCATGGCGTGATTTTCTGGCTGTTAAAATGAAGCTCGACGAACTTCACGATTGATCTTCTTTGATTTCAATGGCATCGGCAGCAGCACTGTCACCAACATGCCGTAAATATACGATAGTTGGCCATTGGATTTGTAGTGGAGTTTACTATGGCCGGTCAGCTTTTACCTATTGCAGCACTGCTAGCAAGTACGTTTTTGATGCTGCTTGCAGGTGGCTTAGCAGGCATTTTGCTACCCATACGTGGCGGCATCGAAGGCTGGTCAACAACTACAATCGGCTGGATGGGCACGACCTATGCACTCGCTTTTACCATCGGCTGTATCGTCATCCCTCATTTAGTGCGACGCGTCGGGCATGTACGCGTTTTCTCAGCCCTGTTGACGCTGCTTTCTATCGCGTTGCTACTGCATTCATTGATTGTAAGCCCTTATGCATGGATGATATTCCGTGGCATTGCCGGATTTTCGCTGGCCGGTTCTTATATGATCATCGAAAGCTGGTTGAATGAGCGCGTTACCAATGAATCGCGCGGCCGCGTTTTCTCGATCTATATGATCATCACCATGCTTGGCCTGATGTGCGGCCAATATATTCTCCCATTCGGCGACGCCACAACTCAAACGCTCTTCATCATATGCGCAATTATCTACGCCAGCGCTTTGCTGCCGACTGCACTGTCCAGTGCGCAGTCCCCAAATCCGCTGACGCAGGTTAAGCTTGACTTGAAAGGCCTTTATCGTCGCTCCCCTGCCGCCGCAGTGGGATCATTCATTGCTGGAATCGTCGCGGGCACGTGGAGCTTTCTTGCCGCCATTTACGGCGGCATGAACGGGCTTTCGACATTCGGCATTGCGACAATGCTGGCCTGCGCCATGATCGGTGGTGTTATTTTTCAATATCCACTCGGACGTGCTTCTGATGTCGTGGATCGCCGCTACGTAATGGTAGTAGCGGGCGCAATTGGATTCACCATCTCACTGATTATGCTTATTGCACACCCCACGTCGCCTTATGCACTTTATACGATGATGTTCCTGTTCGGCTCCGTCATCTATCCGATTTACAGCCTCAACGTCGCACATGCGAATGACTATGCTGACGCGAGCGAATTTGTAAAAGTTTCGAGCGGGTTGCTCATTATTTACGGAGCAGGCAGCGTGATTGGCCCTGCAATATCAGGACCGCTTATGGATCTGATGGGTGCTTCCGGCTTTTTTGTCATCATGGCGGTCGCATATGCGGTCTATGGACTGCATGCGCTTTGGCGTATCCGTCGCTTCGAGCGCCCCGCAGTCAGCGATCAGAAAACAGAATTCAAAATCTACACGCCGGACGGACAGCCTACCCCCGAAACCATGCAGCTTGACCCGCGTTCAGAAGCAACACCCGGTCAGGCTTGACGTTCACTGTGTTTGCTGAGGTGTATTTGTCTTATGAGGAGCAAGCGCCAACTGATGCTCGCGATAAATAATGTAGCCGCCAGCGCTCATGACAATCGCGCTGCCGAACAGCATCTCCAGTGTTGGAACATCGCCAAAAAAGAAAAAACCGATGCCAAGGCCTAGCAGCATTGATGTGTATTCGAAAGGCGCAATGGTGCTCATAGGTGCATGGCGATAGCACTCAGTCAAAAGAATTTGCGCCACGCCTCCAGCGACACCTGCTGCAATCAGCATCGCGAATTGCGGTCCGCTTGGCATAACCCAGCCAAACGGAATACTGACCAGAGAAATAACGGTTGCTGAGATCGAAAAGTAAATAACAACTGTCGATGTTTTTTCTGTCTGAACAAGACGACGTACGAGCATCATTGCAAAAGCGGCCATGATTGCCCCG
>Ga0308165_1003595_pt1 | contig 16431 bp, 11 predicted proteins | sample PhyWR2_FD_201032 | JGI IMG/M metagenome (GOLD analysis project Ga0308165, IMG submission 201032) | Phyllosphere microbial communities from UC Gill Tract Community Farm, Albany, California, United States - DLSLW.R2 | ecosystem: Host-associated > Plants > Phyllosphere > Unclassified | place: USA...
TCGGCGATTTTAACACTGGCTGGCGTTTGTGCATACGTGGTGCCTAGTAAAACCAACAGGCAGGCCAGGCTTAAAAATAATTTAATTGTTTTCATAATCTGTTTTGTTTGTTAGGATAAAGATAGGTTAGAATATTATTCAATACAACATACTAGGGTGATATACCACCGTTAATAACTCAAACTCCAATTCAGTAAGATAGATTTAATGATTTTCTGTGAACATAATTGTGTAAAAGTTGTAAACTGAATTATACATAAATTGTGAATTGTAACATGAATTTATTTTCTTAATTTCACTGAAATAATTTTTGGTAATGAAAAACGCTATCTCTCTATCTCTCGGACTTACACTATTACTTATCATAAGTATGGGTTTTAGGTGGGATAAAAATCTGATAATCAGTTGTGTTGTGCCAAACGAAACGTTGTCGCTAGCAAAGCTTGAAAAGGTAGATGGCGATCAATTGATTGAAACATTAATCTTACAACGTTTTAATTTTAACAAGGCAGTAATCAAAAATGGTTTTGATCCAAAAAAAGAAACTCCAAAAGCCATTTCCATCATCAATAATAGCCCAACCAGCATCATTTCATTTAGCGGATTTGATTATTTGGTTAAACAAAACAAAGTGATCAGTGTTAATGGCATTCAGCTTTCACCAGCTGCTTTAGCTACCATTACCGATAAAGTGGTTAAATTAGATCAGATGCAGCAGTATTGCTGTGCACAGGCAAATTTGGTGTATAAACGTGAAAAACGTGATCTGAATACGATTAAAACACTAGACCGCCAATATTTTGCAGCATTAAGAGCTTTTAGATTAATTACTTCAAATATTGCCGGGTTAGCCAACAAATCGGATGCCTCTTTGGCCATAGAAACTGCTGTTGCTAAAACTAAACTACCGGATATCAAGATTATCGAAACAAAAACCGACTATAAAAGCGGCTACGTTGCGGAGATAGAATAGGGAGTTTATTTATTGATTGATTGATTGATTGAAGGGTTTCGCCACCACAATCGAAAAGCGATGCGCCCGCATTGCAAAGTCAAGGAGTGATTCAAATCTAAAAATATCGATATTTTGGAGCGCAAGGCTTGTACAACTATTTAGGCTTGTTCCCGTGTTTTGCTATATCCTTCTGTTGAGGTTCAGGGATGTAGCTCAATATTATTGAGTTAAGCGTTTTTAACCACGGATGGACACAGATAAACACGGATCTTTACATCTTGTGTGCATCCTTTTTATCTGTGGTTAAATTATGTTTGCCTGTGACGAGAGCTTAGCTTAATGACATTGGGAATGCCGCTACACCTGGGCCAAGCACGTCTTTAGCTGCAAGAAATCCGATACAAAGCTGCCCTGAATCATTATTTTCTGCACTTGCAATGTTTTGCCATTTTCCGCCTCCTTGGTAACCTAAACCTTATTGCAGCGGTTATCCTTTTTGTTGCAGGATACATCAGTACTCAATTGCCATTCACAAAAAGATAAGAGCGGAAAGAAGGACTGCCGCAACCGAAAAGCAATGTAATAGCTTTACAAAAAAGACATTATGTATTGTTTAACTGATTATTTTTTGGAGCGCAAGGCTTGTACAACTCAATATTCGCTGTAGGTTAAAAGGAAATCCCAATAAAAGTATCACCCTGAGCGTAGTCGAGGGGCATTTTTTCTTAATGATCATCATCTATAATTCTTCAACTACCCTCAGACTGACAATCGCGAGGCTTCACCTAATGACATGTGCATGCCACTACACCCGGGCCAAGCACATCTTTAGATACAAGAAACCCAATAAAATCTGCTTAGTCGTTTCGCGATATTTTATCGTTGTAAAAGCTAAATGATCTATTTTATAGCGGTAACCATGTAAACTGTTTGCCCGGCGGCACCGTCGTAACCAAAAATCAATTTATAATCATAAAAATTATCCATTTCATTTTTGAATGCTTCCAGCGAAGGTGTTTCTTTAGAACTGTGTTTTCTGTCCCACTGAAATTTACTACCCACTTTCAAAGTTGCCTTATTGCCATTTGTTGCATGATCGATGATTAATTGATCCGGTGTGATGATATTTTCCATATTTAAGTAACAAAGCTATCTAGTATTGGTTTTCATTTCAGCCGATTTTCATCCAACTTGAATGGCCATACAGCCTTGTGGTTTCGCGTAAACAGCAGTACTTCAGCGTTAATCTCCTGAAATCTGCAGGAGAATTTATAGTCTTAAAATGTGAATATAATCAGTAAGTCAATATTATATAAAATGATATAAAAATACTACATCACCTACATATGCAGGTTTTGGTTGGTCTTTAATTACTAAAGTTGCCTGGATGGTTACTTTGGTAATTCCCCTTAAATTGGAAATGCAATTCAATTTTGCTTTCAGTTGTACTTGGCTATCTACCAAAACTGCCTGGCCAAACTTAAACCGCTCAATGCCGTAGTTGATTTCCATTTTGATATTGCGCACATCGGCAATCTGTTTCCACAGATAGGGAATTAAAGATAAAGTTAAATAGCCATGTGCAATGGTTGCTTTAAATGGTCCTTCATTTTTAGCCTTTTCAGGATCGGTATGGATCCATTGATGATCTAAAGTCGCGTCAGCAAATTTATTGATCTGTTCCTGGTCTATGGTATGCCAATGGGAAACGCCTAGTTCTTTCCCTAAATGCGATTCATACTCTTCAAAATTATTGATTACCAACATTATATTCTGCTTATCGGTTTAATACTGTTTTAACAACTCCGTTAGGTACAGCCATCCTTCCGTTATCTAGTTGGGTTCACTCTTCTGTTTCCAATTATAATAATAATAACTGTGCCTTTAACAGTATACGTAAAAATATTTTTTTAAGATTTTCATTGCTCATTTCTAACTCTGTCGATAATATATTCATATACAGGCTGTTTACAGTGTAGAAATACGCTTTAATTTAAACCGCAATAATGATGGTACTGAGGTTTAAAATCATGTCCGTTTATGCACAATGCTGTTCATTAACGAACAATATAATTGATAAAGTGGGTGCTAAAACTGTTTTACGATGCGCTCAGCTAACTTATTTATATTTGGCATAAGAATGGTGTCATCCATAGAAATTTAAACTTATGTTCAAATTAAACCTGAAGATTGCTTTTAGAAATTTGCTGCGGAACAGATCCTATACATTGATCAATATCCTCGGCCTGTCTATTGGAATAACCAGTTGCATTTTAATCTTTATTTTTATTCAGTTCCAGCTGAGTTATGATACACATTTTAAAAATGGTGATCGGATATTCAGATTTGTAACCGATTGGAAATACAATAATTTCGATGATTATTCTGCCGGAGTACCATTACCTTTTGGCCCTGCTGCAAAAGAAGAACTTATAGGGATAGAAAAAATTGCCAGAATTTCGCGTAATAGTGGAGTGGTGCTGGTACGGAACAATGATGGAACCGAACATTTTAAAGCAGTAAAAGATGTTTATTTTACAGAAACCGATTTATTCGATGTGCTCCAGGTGAAGTGGCTTTTTGGGAAACCGACCCAATCATTTTCAGCACCCAATACTGTAGTGATTTCGGAGAGAACAGCCAAAACTTTCTTTGGTTCTGCCCAGCAGGCTATAGGCAAAAATTTCACTTTTTGGAATTCCATTCAGCTCAGGGTTGTTGGTGTATTTGCCGATTTGCCCAGCAGCAGTAGCATCCCAATGGAAATCATGATCAGTTATCCAACCTTTTATGGTAAAAATAATCAAGATTGGGATTCTGTAAGCACGTATAACGAATGTTTTATGCTGCTCAAACCTGGTGCCTCTATGGTTTTACTGGAGCAATCGTTGGCAAGGATGAACGATAAATATTTAAAACAGAAAAAGCTTGCCGGCAATCAGCGTAGCCATTTGCAGCCATTATCAGATATTCACTTTAGTGAACGCTACAATAATTTTGCTGAAACAGTCATTACTAAAAAAGAAGTGTATGGACTGGCAATTATTGGTTTATTTTTAATGGTTACAGCCTGTATTAATTTTATCAATCTGGCTACTGCTCAATCAGTTACCCGATCAAAAGAAGTAGGCGTGCGGAAGGTAATGGGAGCTATGCGCAGGCAGCTTGTTTTACAATTTTTGGCCGAAACTACAACAATAGTAGTGATTTCTATGTTGTTGGCCTGTATTTTCTCTGAGTTGTTATTGCCTTTGTTATCACATCTTTTTAAAGAGCAGGTTTCATTATCACTATTTACAAACCCTATGGTTTTTGCCTTTCTGTTTGTTCTTGTTATATTGGTTAGCTTTTTAGCTGGTTTCTATCCCGCGATGATTATTTCAGGCTTTAGTCCGGCTTTAGCAATTAAGAATAAAGTCCGTATTCAATCGGGCAATTTAAGTTTGAGAATGGTGTTAATCGTAATGCAGTTTACCATTACCATTGTACTCATTATTGCAACGCTTGTAGTAATTAAACAGATGCAATATGTTAGGGAGAAACCACTCGGTTTTAAAAAGGATGCAATAGTATTGATCGGTTTTCCGGGAGATAGTGTCAGTATGAGCCATCAGCAACTGTTTAGAGAAAAACTGCTTCACATACCGGGAGTAGAAAAACAAAGTTATTTTGTTAGACCACCACTTTCTGGTACGATGAATACAACAAATTTTTATGTTGATGGCAAGGAAAATAAAGACTTTGAGGTGCGGTTAAGCCCTGGGGATGAACATTATTTCGATTTGTTCGGACTACAGTTTACAGCGGGTAAAGTTTACCAAAAAAGCGATACCGCCAATGCTTATATCGCAAACGAAACCTTTGTAAAGAAAATTGGTATTTCAAGTCCTCAGTTGGCCCTTGGTAAAGTAATTGCTCAAAATGGACGAACAGGGCCAATAGTTGGTGTGGTTAAAGATTTTAATGATCAATCACTCAAAGAAAAGATATCGCCTATGGTTTTTTATCAGGAGAAAAGGCAATATTATAATATGGCGCTAAAATTAGATGCCAAAGAAATTATGCCGGCCATGGGCGCCATCGAAAACATTTGGAAAAGTAGTTTCCCAAATGAGGTATATAATGCAAAATTCATGGACGATGATATCGATAAATATTATGAATCAGAGCGTATTACAGGTCTTTTGTTTAAAGTGTTTGCATGCGTAATCATGTTTATTTCATTTATCGGCCTATTTGGCTTAATCTCTTTTGTAGCAGCGCAACGCACCCGCGAAATGGCCATCAGAAAAGTACTTGGTGCTACAACAGGTGAGCTGGTTAAAATGTTAAATAGCGCTTTTATTAAGATGGTTTTTGTGGCTAATCTCGTTGCATGGCCTCTAGCGTATGTTTTAACGAGTAAATGGCTATCGGGTTTTGCTTATCATGTGCCGCTAGGGGTTTGGCCTTTTGTATTGGCCATGGCGGCATCAATGGTGTTAACATTGATTACAGTGAGTTTTAGATCGTACCGTGCAGCAAAGGCAAATGCAGTAGATGCACTTAAATATGAGTAGGTATTAATGATCTAATTCGTTGTAAACTGGTCTGTCACTTTGAGCGTAGTCGAAGAGCCTGTCATGAGATTTCCATTCTATATCATCCTGAGGGGTAATTTCTTTTATAAAAATCAGTATTAATGACATATATAATTGATTTTTTTGCCCCTTGGCTCAAGCTTGCCTCGGCTCGCCGCCGCCGATTGGCTCTTTCTTTTTGCTGTCAAAAAGACCAGCGGAGCTAGCTTGAACACAATTAAAAAAAACGGAACAAGTGAAAAAACAAAAAACACCGGCTGAAAATTTTTCTTTCGAAGCAAGTGGAGTGGCTGGTTCAGTGGAGTCCGAAAAATTTGTTAGGCCGGATTTAAGTAGAACGAAGATGTGGTGCTATGGCCTAGTTGGGTGTAAATGCCTAAATAATAAAACCCTCGTTAGTAAATAATTAACGAATAACGTCAATGGTAGCGCAGTCGAAGGATCTTCTCTTATCCATCCATCTGCGTAAATCCCCAAAATCAGCGGGAGAAATTTGCCCTATATTTTCCGTAAAGCAAATAGCCATTAAATGCCGCGCATTTCAGAATCTATCGCTATTAAAAACGCTTTCCGCCTCACGCTAAACGCTTGTTTATCCATATCTAACACATTGTCTAAATATTTTATTTGATTTATATAAATTAAAATTTAGATTTGTCTAAAATTATATTTAGATAAATCATTTTTATTTATGAAATCCCTATTATTATATTGCTTCTGTTTCTTTTTGTCATTAAATGCATTCGCGCAAAAAGTGATGCTTAAAGGTTTAGTCACCTCCCAAAATACACCTATAGAAAACATCACCATTAAAGTCATGGGATCAAACCTATCGACCAAATCAAACGTTTCTGGTGTTTACAATTTAAACGGCGTCCAATCCGGGAACTATGATCTCATTTTTTCGGGTATAGGTTATCAATCCAAAAGAGTTAAGGTATCGTTAAATGGAGATACCGTTTTGGTTAATGCTGATTTGTTAAGTTTAACGTCCGATTTAAGCGATGTGGTAATTACCGGCGTTAACCGGGCAACACAGTTGCGTAAAAGCCCTGTACCGATTGCTGTGCTTTCTAAAAAAGCTATGGATCAAAATGTAAATACCAACCTCATAGAAGCCATTGTAAAAGGTGTTCCCGGGATTACAGCAGTTACCACAGGACCAAATGTTTCTAAACCATTTATCCGTGGTTTAGGTTATAACCGTGTGCTTACACTTTACGATGGCTTAAGGCAAGAAGGCCAGCAATGGGGCGATGAACATGGCATTGAGGTTGATGAATATGGTATTACCCGTGCAGAAGTTGTAAAAGGTCCTGCCAGTTTAACCTATGGCTCTGATGCATTGGCTGGTGTAATCAATATGATTCCTTACAGTCCGAATTTTGAAAATGGAAAGCTGAAAGGCGATTTTACGGCAAATTACCAAAGCAATAATGGTATGATTGGTTCATCGCTTGGAGTAGCTTACATTAAAAATGATTGGAAGTTTACTTTTAGGGCAACCGGAAAAACAGCACACAGTTACGAGAATAAAATTGATGGCCTGGTTTACGGAACCGCTTTTAGAGAATATAATTTGTCGGCAAGTGCAAGAGTAGATAAAACCTGGGGTTTTTCTAAAACTGCCATTACCTATTATGATAACCTGATGGAAATACCCGATGGAAGTAGGGATTCTTTATCCCGAAGATTTACACGGCAGGTTTTGGATGATGGTGATGATATTAAAAACAGACCAGTTGTGGCAGTTGAAGATCTGAATAGTTATTCCATTAATCCGCTTCACCAGCACATTCAACATTATCGGTTTTACAATACCAGTCAGTTTAAACTAGGCACCAGTGACTTAAATCTATTGATTGGTGGGCAGCAAAGTGTACGAAGAGAGTATAATCACCCTATACTGCCAAGTCAGGCCGGACTTTATGTAGTGCTCAATACCTTTAATTACGACCTTAAATATAATCTACCCGATTTTGGTGGTATCGAAAGTACTATTGGTATAAATGGCATGTACCAAGGTAATAGGAGTAAGGCGGCTACCGATTTCCCTATTCCCGATTATGACCTCTTTGATATAGGTGCTTTTTATTTTGCAAAGAAATCACTGGGTAAGATTGATGTTTCGGGAGGGATCAGGATAGATAGAAGAAATATAAACTGGAGCGATTTTTACGTAGGTACCAATGCTCAAACAGGATTTGGCAAACAAGTAAACTCAACCGATCCCACTGGAAAATTACAGTTTCCATCTTTTAATAAAAACTATTACGGTGTATCAGGAAGTTTGGGTTTAACCTATAATATTTCTGAAAAACTACTCATTAAGGCCAACATCGCCAGGGGATACCGTGCACCCAATATCACCGAAATTGGTTCCAATGGATTAGATCCGGGTGCGCATATTGTGTATTTGGGCAATAGAAGCTTCAAACCAGAGTTTAACCTTCAGGAAGATATTGGCGTGATAGCTTATTTAAAAGATGCAGAAATTAGTTTGGAACTGTTTAACAATAGCATTCAAAACTATATTTATCAATCGCGTTTAACCGATGCCAACGGAAATCCGGTTGTTATTGTTCCCGGTAATTTAACTTACCAATATCAACAATCCAAAGCCAGGTTATATGGTGCAGAAGTTTCGGTAAACATACATCCTTCAACGATTAAATGGTTAAGTTTCAACAATAGCCTGGCTTATGTAGTAGGCTTAAACCAGAATCAGGAGTTATTAGATAAACGTGGCCGCGATGCAAAATATTTACCCTTTATTCCGCCTTTGCAGGTAAGAACAGAAATTAAGGCAACCGCGCAAAAACCTATTGGCATTTTTGATAAACCTTATATAAAAATTGACGCTGCCTTTTTTGCCGATCAGGATAAGTTTTACGCTTTAGATGATACTGAAACCTTTACCGCAGGTTATACATTAATCAATGGGGGGATAGGATCAACGCTGAAATCTAAAAAAGGAAAGATCTTGTGCGATATTTTCCTTCAGGCCGATAATATTTTCAATATCGCCTATCAATCTAATTTAAACCGATTGAAATATTTTGAATATTATAACCGATCGCCCAATGGCCGATCTGGAATTTACAATATGGGTAGAAATTTAAGTTTTAAAGTGATTATTCCGATTTAAGACAGGAAAATGTAAGATGGAATGGTTGATAGATCATGGTTGATAGTTTATGATCAATAAAATATCGTCAGATGGAAATGGTTGGGGATAATGGCTATAAACTATTGACCAAAAAACCATTGACCATAAACTTCTGATAGGAACTATAACAAGATGTGGTGATCATGTTTTAGGTTTTAATGTTTCGTTTTAGAAAATGGGAGGTATTGATATCTTCCATTTCTTTTTTTATTTTTCGATTAAACCTTCTCTTTAGGCACCATTCCATCCTATGGACTATGGACTATGGACTATGGACTATGGACTATGGACTATGGACTATGGACTATGGACTGTTTTACCTACTTTTACTCATCAATACATCTTACATCCCATGGAATTATCCTTAAGCGAACAGCGTCTCAATTTTTTAAGGCAGTCAATAGGCAAGGTGATTACCGATTCGCCATCTAACTTTATGAACTGGCTGGCTCCGGTTTTAATTAAGGCAGAGCATGGGATATTGGTTTGCCAGTACACCATCCGTAAAGAAATGACCAATCCTTACCAGATTTTACACGGGGGTGTAACAGCAGGTATTATCGATGATTTAATTGGCGCCACGGTTTTTACCATGGGATTGAACGAACGTTATACCACTGTAAGTAATTATATCGATTATTTTGCGCCTGCAAATGAAGGGGATGAGGTGGTTGCCGAAACATCAATTGTAAAAAGAGGACGTACGATATTAAATTTGCAATGCGAGATATTTTTACCATCAAAAAAACGTTTAATAGCTAAAGGTTATTCCAATATGTTAAACATAGGTTAAGCCTTTTTAGATAGCTTAAGAATTAATTATTAATTTGTTAAAATTAACAAAACATTCTCGTTTACAATTTGTTTTAATTTAACCAAAAATATAATGAGCCATGTTAGAAAATTATTCCACCCTGCAATTCATTGTTAGAGGCAAAATTTTTAAGGGATTTTGCATGCGTATTCAAGATGATTTTCATGAAACTTATGCCGTTGTTTTAGATGGTTATCATTCCTTTTGTATCTGGTTGGATAACAAAAGCGAAAAATGGTGCGCCTCTAAAAATGTGGCTATCGATCCGGATGCGATAGATGAAATTATTTATAGAATTTCTTTTCCGCAGGTTTCGTAAAATCAAGATCACATTTAACCTAATGCTCATAAAAAAAGAATCCCTATTTGGCTTATCGTTAAATAGGGATTTTTTGCGTTCATTTATTTTAGTCCCGGCCAAAATAAATAAGCCATCGTTATTGCCGTTATTACACCTACTAAATCGGCCAATAACATTGAACCAATCGCATATCGAGTATTTTTTATGCTTACTGATCCAAAATAAACCGCTACTACATAAAATGTAGTGTCCGAAGCCCCTTGAAAAACACCAGATAATCTGCTGGCAAAAGAATCCGGACCGTTAGAAATCATAGTACTTACCATCATACCTCTTGCTGCACCACCGCTTAAAGGTCTGATTAAAGCAGTAGGGAGCGCGTCAACAAAACGTGTATCTGCACCTAAAAAGATGAATGCGTGTTTAATTCCATTCATAATCACATCAAAAGTTCCGCTGGTTCTGAGCATACAAACGGCAACTAAAATCCCCACCAAATAAGGAATAATTTTAATTGCGGTTTCGAACCCGCCTTTGGCTCCTTCAACAAAAGAATCAAATATGTCGATCTTTTTATAAAGCGCACCCAGAACGATGAGTAAAAAAATCAATAAAATAAGCCCGCCGCTTAGTAAACCAGAAAAAGAAGTTACACTAGCAGCATTTAAATGGCTAACATACCATACAATGGCTGCAATTACTGCTGAGATACCCAAAACCCACATTAAGATAACGGGTTGCAAAATATTGATCTTTTGTTTGAAAGAAACGATTAGCATGGCTGCCATGGTACCAACAAAGGTTACAATCATGCAGGGAATAAAAATATCAGTAGGATCCTGCGCATTTTGGGTAGAACGGATGGCGATTACGCTCACCGGAATTAAACATAATCCTGCAGCATGCAAGCATAAAAACATAATCTGCGAATTACTGGCCACATCCTTATTCGGATTAAGCTCCTGTAGGCTTTCCATGGCTTTGATCCCAAAAGGAGTTGCTGCATTATCTAAACCCAATAAATTAGCGGAAAAATTCATGATCATGTGCCCCATTGATGGATGACCTTTAGGAACTTCAGGAAAAAGTTTTGAAAAAAACGGACTAATGATTTTTGATAACAAGCGGATACCTCCAGCTTTCTCGGCAATGCTCATAAAACCCATAAATAGCGCCAAAGTACCCACCAATTCGATACAAAGCTTAACGGCAATTGAACAGGTTTCAATAATTCCATCTAATTTTAATGGGTTTGCTGGATCAGAAGATTTACCGATCACCATCCAGTTAAAAATATCGCTTTGCCCGAAGAAAAAGCACTTAATACAGGCTACAACAATAGCTACAATAATAAATGCCGACCAAATTCTGCTTAATGCCATTAGGAATATTTAGTTTTTTGCTTTGAAGGGGTTAAAATACCTTTTTTAGGCGAAATTTCATAGTTTTTAGTCCTGAGTCATTAGGCTTTAGTCTGAAGTCGCTTTGCATGAAAAGTATTTGGTTAATGATCAATGGTTTGATGGCTGATGGCCATAACTATTAAACAATATGCCTATCAATGATACGGCTATTATCTATTGGCTATTAAACCATCAACCAAAAAAAAGTCCATAGCCAGTAGTTTACACACTACCAACTATGGACCATCTGACTCCAGACTTCGGACTCCAGACTAATTATGGTTTATCGTCTGTTAATTCGAAACCCCATGTTTTTCCTTTTTCAGTAGCAGGAATTCCGCTGGTCATCCAGGCTGGAGCTTTTGAACCTTTTAAGTAATAATCAAAAAATTGTTGTTCACGGATCTGAATATCCTTACGGTTCTGGCGCTGCACTAAATTATGTGCTTCACCATTATAGTTAAGCATCCAAACGGGTTTACCCAAACGGCGCAGGCCAGTAAACATTTCAATCCCTTGGTACCAAGGTACAGCGCCATCAGCATCGTTGGCCATTACCACAACTGGTGTATTTACTTTTGGGAACATAAATAATGGTGAGTTCTCGATGTATAATTCTGGTTTTTCCCAGAGGGTTGCACCAATACGGCTTTGTGTTTTTTCGTATTGAAACTGACGGTTCATACCCGTTTCCCAACGGATACCACCGTAAGCAGAAGTCATATTGGCTACAGGCGCACCCGCCCATGCTGCAGCATACATGTTATTTTGAGTAATTAAGTACGCAACCTGATAACCGCCCCAGCTTTGACCCTGAATACCCATTTTACTACCATCTACCCAATTATTTTTCTTTAAACTTTCTACACCAGAATTGATAAACTCTACTGCAGATTTACCCGGATGACCAGTTTCGTAACTAATATCAGGTGCAAAAACCAAATACCCGTTGCTCACAAAATATGAAATATTTAAACGGGATGGAGTAGGAGCAGGTGCTTGGTAACTATATAAACCATCTGTAAGTTTTTCGTAGAAATAAGCAATCATCGGATATTTCTTATTTGGATCGAAATTTTCTGGTTTGTATAAAATACCTTCTGCTTTATAACCTTTTGGCGTGGTCCACTTAACCAGTTCAGCAGTGCCCCAGTTGTAATTTTGTTGTTGAGGGTTGGTATTGCTTAATTTGGTTTCTGTTTTAAAATCGGTGGTAACATAAACATTTGGTGATTCTACATAATTAGCTTTATCGTAAATGTACACATCCGCATCTTTTGCTTTTACCAGATTAGAATATTTAAATTTCGCCATTACTACCAGTTCTGGTGCTTTAACCGAACTTACGTTAGTACGGTAAAAACCATTTTCCTTAGTTGCATTGTTGAAACCATCTAACCAAACAAGTTCGTTTGCTTTTACAAATTTGCTATCTGCATTTCGCTCAAATCTATTTTCCTGTTGCACCCTTTCGTAACGGAAAGTAAGGTTGTTTGCCCTTCCAAATCCTGCGGTAGTGTTTTTAGGTGCTGATTTTCCATCTGGTGAGAACGACCAAATGTCGTATTTATCATAAATTAAAACAGCTTTATCGCCTTCTGTCCAAGTGGCTAAACCATAGGCCGAAGGTAAATCTGGCACATCATTTTCTTCATCAACAAATTTTTCACTTAAACCCGCCGTTAAAACAGTAACCTTTGCGGTAGCTACATTATAGGTATTCCAGCTGCCTGCTTTTCTATCGAAGTATAAAACGTAATTTCCTCCCGGAGAAGCAAGTGCGTAACCATTCAAACCTTCAATAATTTTCTTTTTTTGGCCATTTTTAGTATCAACCAGATAATAATCCTTTGAGGTAGAGCCACTCCATTGCGATTCAACCCGGTGACCGTAATCGGTAGAAGCCAGAACAGTTAAAGCGTCACCTTCAGCAATCAGATTTGCATCTGGTAATTTTAAATCCGTTAGCGGAATTACTTTTGGATCGCTACTATACACATCAATTACAGATAAATAACTTTTTTTGCTATCCCTATCGGCATTTTTAAGCTGCATAGGTTGTAGATAATCATCTTTGTAATTCCATACATCAACTTTTGCCACTTCAAAATCCACAATGGTGGTATCTTTTGGCTTTTTTATCGGAGAAATGCCGAAAAATAGTTTCTTGCCATCCTTACTGAATGTTATTTTTCCATCACCACTAACCGACCATTTTGCAGGTAATCCAGGCATGTCGAAATCGACCAAAATCTGCGCTGTATCAAGCGTTAAAGAGTTGTAGTAAATGTTATAATCTTTTATTTCCTGTTTCTCCGGACTTTGTTCGCCCACAAAAGCTACGTGCTCGCTTTCTTCATCAAAAGTAAAATTTTTGAAACTGCCTTTACCTTTAATCAGCGTTTTAAGTGTGCCTTTCTCAGTACTTAATAAAAACACGCCTTGTGGTGCAGTTTTGTCTTTTTTAGATCCGCTACAAGCAAAAACCAATTGTTTGCCATCTTTACTGAAATAATAGTCGGTAACAAATTTATAGGTTTTATCGGTACCTGTTACCAGGTTTTTTATTACCAGATCAGTCCCTTCCTCCGTTTTAACTTTAGTTCCAGGTTCATCATCGGCAAAATCATTTTCACCATCCTTTTTCTCAGCAGGTTTCGTACTTTTTTTTGCCGTATCTGGCTTTTCTGTTAAGTATGCCATCACACCAGATCCTTCTTCAGGAAATTTGAATGATTTTACCCTCGCTACTTTAATAATTGCATTAGTAGTGAGATTGGCAATACCCAAAGAATCTTTTGGTGATTCATCAGGTTTTTTCTTTTTAATTTTAGCCTGACGTAAATCTTTATTTAAAGGGCGGATGTTAAATGCCGCAAACTTAGAGTCGTTACTGAACTGCGAATTCATTCCTCTTGCAATGGTAAGCTTTGCATTTGATTTAATATTGGTTAGGTATAGCTGAGCATCGCCTTCTTGTTGTAAGATGCTGTACATAGCCCAGATACCGTTATTTGATAATTGCTTTGTGCCTACTGATTCCCATGTATCATAAACAGTATGATCTAAAGGTTTTTTTTGAGCGTAGGCAAAGCTGACAACGAAAAACAGAATAATTGTTAGTCTCTTTTGCATTTTTAAAAGTTAAGTAATTTGTTGGTTGAGATTTAATCTCCTAAAATTGGAATTTTTTAGCTTAATCGGAAACTTGTATGTCAAATATTACAATTAAAAGTAATTTAGTTAAAAGATCAGAGATCCGAAGTTAATGATGTATAAACTTCTCGCTCTCCGCTTATTGACACCCGCTCAAACTAAAAACCCTCGATCACTTTAAGCAATCGAGGGTTTCTATATCATAAAACAACTAAATTATTTCTTAGCTTGTTGTTGTTGACGCATATAATCATCTAAACGCTGTTGGAATTTAGATTTTTTCTTTTTCTCATCAGCTGGTCTCGCTTTATTTTGTTGTATCAAAGCATGAATTTTATCATCATCAACCATCTTACGGATTAAGAACTGCTGTCCGAAAGTCATTAAGTTGGCTAAGAAATAATAGTAGTTTAATCCGGCAGGGTAACTGTTTAACACACCTAAGAAAATAACCGGCATAATATAACCGATGTATTTCATTTGGCCTGTAGCACCCGAAACCTGGTTGTTAAAATAGGTCATAATTAATGTAGAGATGGTCATCAATACACACATTAAACTTAAGTGATCGCCAATGAAAGGGATTTTAACACCAAATTTGATAAACTCGTCATACGTTGATAAATCTTTCATCCACAAGAAACTCTCACCACGCAACTCAAATAAGTTAGGGAAGAAGAAGAAGAAAGCCATCACCAAAGGCAATTGCAACACCATTGGCAAACATCCGCCGAGCGGGTTTACGCCAGCTTTCTTATATAATTTTAAATATTCCTGTTGAACCAATGTGGCATTATCTTCGCCTACTTTCGCTTTAATTTCATCCATTTCTGGTTTCAAAACCCTCATTTTAGCCATTGATAGGTACGACTTGTAAGTAAGTGGTGATAAAGCAAGTTTTAACAAAATCGTTAATACCAGAATGATTACTCCGTAGTTCCAGTTAAAGCTATTCAAGAAGTTAAATACAGGCAATACAATAAAACGGTTAATGTATTTTAACGGCCAGTAACCCATATCAACCTGTTGCTCTAAATCGTATCCTTGTGCTTTTAAGGTCGAGAACTTATTAGTTCCGAAATAGAATTCCATTTCGTAAACCTGGTTTGCTGTATGTGCATATGGCAATTGCATATTGGCATCATAAAACTTCACCTCACCCGGAGTGGTTGGGATTTTAACTTCTAAACTTCCTTTGTCGAAAGCCTGTTTCGAAATTAATGAAGCTGAGAAAAAGTGTTGTTTGAAAGATACCCATTGGATTTTACCTTTCGATAAATCTTCTTTTTCATCTTTTGAAACACTTAAATGGTTTACATCACCATCTAAATATTTGTAATAAGGAGCCGAGTAACGGTGCTCACTTTCGATCGATTTTTCCTGCTGTTTTAAAGTAGCTTGCCAGTTTAAACCAATGTTGTTACCCGCAATTACCTGCTGTAAACCAACTATGTTAATATTGAAACCCACTTTATTGCTCAATGCCTTTAAATCGTACACGTATTCTACATATGCATTTGCACCATAATTGGCACGCATGGTAACTGTATTTCCTGTTTTTGTTGGTGTAAAGTATAAATCATTGGTATTGATTGCTTTACCAGCAGCATTAAGGTTTAGTCCAAATTTATTCTGATCTCCATCAAACAAAATAAGCGGTTTTCCGGTAAAGGTTTTCTGGCCTTTTACTTCAACTGAAGTAATTTTACCGCCTTTATTGCTTAAAGTGATTAATAAATTCTCGTTTTCTAAAACGGTATTGGCTTCTGTTCCGGTAATTGCTGTACCGAAAGGGCCTTTTAGAGCTAAAGAATCTACAACTGGATTTGCAATCGCAGCTGTTTTAGTGGTGTCTTTTTGTACTGGGTTAACACCCGCTTTTTTTAAGGAATCCAGATGCTCCGTTTCTTGGGCTTTTTTTAATTCAGCCGCGTTCGGCTTCAAAAAGTAGAATGATCCTGCCAAAATGATCATAATCAGGAACAGTCCTGTAAAGGTATTTCTATCCATTATTTATGTATGTACTGCTTTTAATTCGTTTTCTTTTTCGCAA
>Ga0308165_1003598_pt1 | contig 16417 bp, 14 predicted proteins | sample PhyWR2_FD_201032 | JGI IMG/M metagenome (GOLD analysis project Ga0308165, IMG submission 201032) | Phyllosphere microbial communities from UC Gill Tract Community Farm, Albany, California, United States - DLSLW.R2 | ecosystem: Host-associated > Plants > Phyllosphere > Unclassified | place: USA...
CCCGAGGTCGTGGCGATGGCCGTGGTGGCGGTGGTGGGCTTCGCCTTCTTCATGATCTGGGAGCTGACCGAGGAACATCCGGTGGTCGACCTGTCGCTGTTCAAGCGGCGCAACTTCTGGGCCGGCGCCACCGCCACCGCGGTCGGCTACGGACTGTTCTTCGGCAACGTGGTGCTGCTGCCGCTGTGGCTGCAGCAGTACATGGGCTACACCGCGACCCAGGCCGGCATGGTGCTGGCGCCGGTCGGGGCGCTGGCGATCGTGCTGTCGCCGGTGGTGGGCATGACGGTGGCCAAGGTCGATCCGCGGCGCTATGCGACCTTCTCGTTCCTGATCTTCGCGCTGGTGCTGTGGATGCGCTCGAACTTCAACACCCAGGCCGACATCGCCACCATCATGGTGCCGACCGTCGTGCAGGGCGTGGCGATGGCGTTCTTCTTCATCCCGCTGGTGACATTGACGCTGTCGGGCCTGACGCCCGACCGCATCCCGGCGGCCTCGGGCCTGTCGAACTTCCTGCGCATCACCGCCGGCGCCATGGGCACCTCGATCGCCACCACGCTGTGGGAGCGCCGCGCCACGGTGCACCACGCCCAGCTGGCCGAGTCGATCAACCAGGGCAACGCGGCCGCCACCAGCGCGTTGAACGGCCTGGCCGCAAGTGGCCTCGGCCCCGACCAGGCACTGGCGCAGATCGGCCGCATCGTCGACCAGCAGGCCTTCATGCTGGCGGCCAACGACATCTTCTACGCCTCGGCCGTGCTCTTCGTCTTCCTGATCCCGCTGGTCTGGCTGGCGCGTCCCCAGATGGGCGGTGCCGGGTCCGCCGACGCCGCCGCCGGCGCCCACTGAGCGGGCGGCGAGGGGCCCGGGGGCGGGCTCCTCGCATTGCGCTGCAGCATAGGCATTTGCCCCAGTAGGCAAGGGTGGGGGCGTCGCGAACAATCGCGCGGCGTCCACTGTCGGGCGCGCCGACCTAGCCCGCCATGACCGACCTGTCCCGTCTGCAACCGAACGTCCGCGCGAGATGAGCGACATCATTCTCGAAACCCGCCAGCTCACCAAAGAATTCAAGGGCTTCACCGCGGTCAGCAAGGTCGACCTGCGGGTCGCGCGCGGCTCGATCCACGCGCTGATCGGACCCAATGGCGCTGGCAAGACCACCTGCTTCAACCTGCTGACCAAGTTCCTCGAACCGACCTCCGGCAGCATCCTCTTCAACGGCCAGGACATCACCGGCGAACGCCCGGCGCAGATCGCGCGGCGCGGCATCATCCGCTCGTTCCAGATCTCGGCCGTCTTCCCCCATCTCACGCTGCTGGAGAACGTGCGCCTGGGCCTGCAGCGCTCGCTGGGCACCTCCTACCACTTCTGGAAGAGCGAGCGGTCGCTCAAGCCGCTGGACATCCGGGCCCGCGCGCTGCTGGCCGAGGTCGGCCTGGACGACCTCGCCGACGAGATGACCGTGAACCTGCCCTATGGCCGCAAGCGGGCGCTGGAGATCGCCACCACCCTGGCCATGGACCCCGAGCTCATGCTGCTCGACGAGCCGACGCAGGGCATGGGCCACGAGGACGTGCACCGCGTGGCCGAGCTCATCAAGCGCGTCTCGGCCGGTCGCACGATCCTGATGGTCGAGCACAACATGAGCGTGGTGTCCACCATCGCCGACACCATCACCGTCCTGCAGCGCGGCGCCGTGCTGGCCGAGGGACCCTATGCCGAGGTCTCCCGCAACCCGCAGGTCATGGAGGCCTACATGGGCACCACCGACGGCCAGCTGCAGGGAGCCCACTGACATGACCGCCGCACTCGAGATCAAGGGCCTGCAGGCCTGGTACGGCGAATCGCACGTGCTCCACGGCGTCGACATGGTGGTGCAGCCGGGCGAGGTCGTGACCCTGCTCGGGCGCAATGGCGCCGGGCGCACCACCACCATGCGCGCCGTGATGGGCCTGACCGGCGCGCGCAAGGGCAGCATCCGCGTCAACGGCACCGAGACCATCGCCATGCCGACGCACCGCATCGCGCACCTGGGCATCGGCTACTGCCCCGAGGAACGCGGCATCTTCGCCAGCCTCTCGGCCGAGGAGAACCTGATGCTGCCGCCCGCGCTCAAGGGCGCCGGCGCGGGCATGTCGGTCGAGGAGATCTACGAGATGTTCCCCAACCTCGCCGAGCGCCGCCACAGCCAGGGCACGCGCCTGTCGGGCGGCGAGCAGCAGATGCTGGCGGTCGCGCGCATCCTGCGCACCGGCGCGCGGCTGCTGCTGCTCGACGAGATCTCCGAAGGCCTGGCGCCGGTGATCGTGCAGGCCCTGGCCCGCATGATCACGATGCTGCGCGGCAAGGGCTACACGGTGGTGATGGTGGAGCAGAACTTCCGCTTCGCCGCCCCGCTGGCCGACCGTTTCTACGTGATGGAGCACGGCCGCATCGTGGAGCAGTTCGGCGCCGCCGAACTCGCCGCCAAGATGCCGGTGCTCAACGAGCTGCTGGGCGTCTGACGTCCCGGCGCGCGAACCGCTGTTTCTTTTTTCCTGTGACCGCTCGATCGATTTTTCTGACGGAGATACCTTCCATGACACGACAACTCACCGCCCTCGCCATCGCCATCGCCACCCTGGGACTGGCCTGCGGCGCCGCGCACGCCCAGACGCAGGAGAAGGTCAAGATCGGCTTCATCACCGACATGTCGAGCCTGTATGCCGACGTCGAGGGCAAGAACGGCGCGGTCGCGATCCAGATGGCGATCGACGACTTCGGCGGCAAGGCGCTCGGCCAGCCGATCGAACTGCTCACGGCCGACCACCAGAACAAGGCCGACATCGCCGCGAGCAAGGCGCGCGAGTGGATCGACACGCAGGGCGCCACGATGATCTTCGGCGGCACCAACTCCGGCACCGCGCTGGCCACCGCCAAGGTCGCGGCCGAGAAGAAGCGCGTCTACTTCAACAACGGCGCGGGCACCTCCGCGCTCACCAACGAGCAGTGCACCCCCTACACCGTGCACTACGCCTACGACACCGTGGCCCTGGCCAAGGGCACCGGCGGCGCGGTGGTCGACCGTGGCGGCAAGAGCTGGTTCTTCCTGACCGCCGACTACGCCTTCGGCCAGGCGCTGGAGGCCGACACCACGGCCGTCATCAAGGCCAAGGGCGGCACGGTGGCCGGCGCGGTGCGCCATCCGCTCAACGCCTCGGACTTCTCGTCGTTCCTGCTGCAGGCGCAGAACTCCAAGGCGCAGATCCTGGGCCTGGCCAACGCCGGTGGCGACACCATCAACGCCATCAAGGCGGCGCGCGAGTTCGGCATCAACAAGACCATGAAGACCGCCGGCCTGCTGGTGTTCCTGACCGACATCCACAGCCTGGGCCTGAAGAACACCGAAGGCCTGCTGCACACCACCAGCTGGTACTGGGACATGAACGACGACACGCGCAAGTTCGCCAACGCCTTCTTCGCCAAGACCAAGCGCATGCCCACCGACGTGCAGGCCGCCGACTACTCGGCCACCATGACCTACCTGAAGGCGGTCGCGGCGGTCAAGACGACCGACTCCGACAAGGTCATGGCCCACCTGAAGAGCACGCCGATCAGCGACTTCTACGGCAAGGGCCAGATCCGCGCCGACGGCAGCTTCATCCACGACATGTACCTGGTCGAGGCCAAGGCGCCGGCCGAGTCCAAGAAGCCGTGGGACTACCTGAAGGTGATCGCCACGCTGCCGGGCGACCAGGTCTTCACGACCAAGGCCGAGAGCAAGTGCGCTCTCTGGAAGTAAGGCTCGCCCCCAGGCTTGCGCACTTCGTGTCGCAGCGCCAACCCCCTGCCGGGGGCAACACCGACCGACCGGCGAAGCCGGCTCGGTGGTGTTCCCGGCCCTAGACGGTTCGGTGCTCGCGCACCATCACCCTTGAGTTCGTCGTCGGAGTTTCTTTTGTTGCTGTTGTCATGAACATCTCTATGTCCGCCTTGTCCAGCCAGCTCCTGCTGGGGCTGGTCAATGGCTCGTTCTACGCGATCCTGAGCCTGGGGCTGGCGGTGATCTTCGGGCTGCTCAACGTCATCAACTTCGCGCATGGCGCGCTGTTCATGATGGGCGCCATCCTGAGCTGGATGGCGATGGAGTACCTGGGGGTCAACTACTGGGTCATGCTGCTGGCCGCGCCGGTCATCGTCGGCCTGTTCGGCGTCGTCATCGAGCGGCTGCTGCTGCGCTGGATCTACAAGCTCGACCACCTCTACGGCCTGCTGCTCACGCTCGGGCTGACGCTGCTGATCGAGGGCGTGTTCCGCTCGGTCTATGGCGTCTCGGGCCTGTCCTACGACGCGCCCGACGCGCTCTCCAGCGCCACCGACCTCGGCTTCATGATCCTGCCCAACTACCGCGCCTGGGTGGTGGTGGCCTCGCTGGTGGTGTGCTTCGCGACCTGGTTCGTGATCGAGAAGACGCGCCTGGGCGCCTATCTGCGCGCGGGCACCGAGAATCCGCGGCTGGTCGAGGCCTTCGGCGTCAACGTGCCGCTGATGATCACCCTGACCTATGCCTTCGGCTGCGCGCTGGCCGCCTTCGCCGGCGTGCTGGCCGCGCCGGTGATCCAGGTCTCGCCGCTGATGGGGCAGAACCTCATCATCGTGGTGTTCGCCGTCGTCGTGATCGGCGGCATGGGCTCCATCATGGGCGCCATCCTCACCGGCCTGGGACTGGGCGTGATCGAGGGTTTCGCCAAGGTCATCTACCCGGAGGCCTCGTCCACCGTGGTGTTCCTCATCATGGTCATCGTGCTGCTGATCCGTCCGGCCGGCCTGTTCGGCAAAGAAAAATGATGCGGGATCAGGAATCCATGAAGAAGCTCTCTCTCGTCGTCTACCTGCTGCTGCTCGTCGGGCTGCTGCTCGCGCCGTTCTTCGGCGCCTATCCGGTGTTCGTGATGAAGCTGATGTGCTTCGCGCTGTTCGCCTCGGCCTTCAACCTGCTGCTGGGCTACACCGGCCTGCTGTCCTTCGGCCACGCGGCCTTCCTGGGCGGCTCGGCCTACGTGGCGGGCTATGGCGTGCGCTCCCTGGGTTTCACGCCCGAGCTCGGCCTGATCGCCGGCACCCTGACCGGCGCGCTGCTGGGCTGGCTGTTCGGGGTGCTGGCGATCCGCCGCCAGGGCATCTACTTCGCGATGATCACGCTGGCGCTGGCGCAGCTGGTGTTCTTCGTCGCGCTGCAGGCCAAGTTCACCGGTGGCGAGGACGGCCTGCAGGGCGTGCCGCGCGGCAAGCTGTTCGGCCTGCTCGATCTCTCGAACGACCTGACCATGTACTACGTGACGCTGGTGGTGGTGGTCGGCGCCTTCCTGCTGATCATGCGCACCATCCACTCGCCCTTCGGGCAGGTCCTCAAGGGCATCAAGGAGAACGAGCCGCGCGCGCTCTCGCTCGGCTACGACGTGGCGCGCTTCAAGCTGCTGGCCTTCGTGATCTCGGCGGCGCTCTCGGGCCTCGCGGGTTCGCTCAAGACCCTGGTGCTGGGCTTCGCCACGCTGTCGGACGTGCACTGGACCGCCTCGGGCCAGGTGATCCTGATGACGCTGGTCGGCGGCCTGGGCACGCTCTCGGGGCCGCTGGTCGGCTCGGCGGTGGTGGTGCTGCTGGAGAACAAGATCGGCGAGCTGGGCAACCTGCTCGCCAGCATCACCTCGGTCGAGTGGTTCAACACCCTGGGCGAGTCCGTCACCATGGTCACGGGTCTGATCTTCGTGATCTGCGTGCTGGCCTTCCGCAAGGGCATCATGGGCGAGATCATCGCCTTCATCGAGCGCCGCAGGTCCGGGCCGCGTCACTGACGCACGGCCGGCCGGGGCGCCGGAATGCCGCTCAGGCGGCGCCGGTGTCGTCCGCAGGCGGCGCGTCCAGCGCCTCGCCGATGGCATAGAAATGGCCACCCGCGACGTGGTGCAGGCTGCGCCACCGCGGATCGGCCGTCTCGAAATGCCACCGTCCCTCGGTGAACGCCCGCCGGTCCGCCCAGGCCGCCACCACGTCGCCGATGAACAGGTCGTAGGCGGCCTGGTTGCGGGGCTCGGGACGCAGCCTGCAGGCCAGCCAGGCCGAGCAGCCCGCCACGAACGGCAGCTCGTGGCCTTCGACATCGAACAGTTCGACGCCCGCGCGCATCAGCTTGGCGGGATCGTCCTTGAGGCTGCGCGTGCCGACGACCTGCGTCAGCCGCAGCTGCGCGACGGTGGGCACCTGGATCAGGAAGATGCCGCTGGCCTCGATCAGTTCGCGGGTCCGGGTGGCCTTGTCGAGCACCACCGTCAGCCGGGGCGGCGTGAAGTCCAGCGCGCAGGCCCAGGCCGCGGCCATGACGTCGTCCGTGGCCTGGTGGCGGGCTCCCACCAGGACGGTGGGGCCGTGGGTGATCAGGCGGTAGGCCTTGTCGAGCGGAACGGGAGCGATGTGGGAGTCCATGGGACGCCAGCGTACCCGAGCGCGGTCCGGCCGATGAAGGCCCGGGTCGATTCCTGCGCCGACGTCCGTCGCGCTCAGAGCCGCAGCCGCGCCACGTAGCCCGTCATCTCCAGATAGCCCCGCCCGACGCGCCGGCCGCTGGCGTCGCTCAGCTCGCTCACGCCTTCCCAGTAGACGGCGCCGGTCGAGTTGCGGCTGTCGAGTTCCTGATCGGCGAGCAGGGCGCGCACCTCGAAGCGGCCGACCGGCGTGTCGATGTCCCAGCGCGTCGGATACGCGGCCCGCGTGCGCGGACTGGTCCAGCGGTCGCGCGCCTCGAAGCGCACCTCGTCGGCGCCGAAGATGCGCGCCGGGCCGCCACGCGGCCGGTACGAGCCACCGGCCCACAGCGCGCTGCCATCGGCGCGCCGCAGGTGGAAGGCGGTGAGGGCGCCGCCATCGTCCAGGTTCATGCCGATCCAGTCCCAGCCGACCGCCTCGGGATGCAGCAGCGCCTCACTCCATTCGTGGTCCAGCCAGGCGACGCCATCGACCTCGAGGGCCCGGCCGCCCAAGGTGATGCGCCCGCGCGTGGCGAGCTGCGGCTCGCTGTAGTAGTAGCTCGCCTGCGCCGGGTCGGGGCCCTTGCGCGACAGGCCGTCGCGGCCCTGCAGCAGCACCGGCTGGGTCGGCGTGAAATCGAGCGCCAGGCCGAAATCGGCGGCCGGCAGGCGGGCCTCGTAGGTGCCATCGGCCCGGCGCCGCAGGTGCCAGTCGCGCAGGTGGACATCGGTGTCGGCCTCGCCGGCGGCGGCGACGCCGAAGCCGGCGCGCGCGATGCGCTCGTCGTGCCGCAACCGGGCCTGGGCGCCATCGAGATCGGTCAGCGCGGCATGCGCGGAGATCAGCTGGCGCGCCGCGAAGGCCGAGCGCATGCCGCGCGTGGCATCCACGCGCGAGCGGAAGAAGGTCAGCTGGAAGCCGAACTCGCGGGCCGGGTCGCGGCCCGCCGCGCGCGCCGTGGCGCGACCGGTGATGTACCACCACTCGGTGCGCAGCTCGGGATGGCTGCCGAAGTCGCGCGGGAAGACCAGCGTGCGCGGCGCCAGGGGCGGTGGCGGGGCCTCGGGCGCGGCCGGCGCCGGGGTCCGGGTCGGCACGGCGGACGGCGGCACCACCGCGCCGGCCGCCGTGCCGGTGGTCTCCGCCGCCACGGCAGCCGTCGCCAGGCCGCCCGCGCCGGGCAGGGCCAGCAGCGCCGCCAGCAGGGTCCGGCGCTCGCGCTCGAATCCATCCATCACCAGTCCTCCTTCACCGCCAGCACGGCATCGCGTCCCGCCGCCGCGCGGCCGGCGACCCAGGCGGTCAGCGTGCCGGCCGCGATCACCGCCGCGCACAGCGCCAGCAGGCGCGGCCAGGGCACCAGCAGGTCCATGGTCCAGTGGAAGCTCTGCGGATTGACCACCCGCACCAGCACCACCGACACCGCCAGTCCCAGCGCCAGTCCGGCGACGGCGCCGATCGCCGTCCAGGCCGCGCCCTCGCCGGCGACCACCGTCAGCACCTGGCCGCGGGTGAAGCCCAGGTGCGCCATCAGGCCGAATTCCTTGCGCCGCGCCAGCACCTGGGCGCTGAAGCTGGCCGCGATGCCGAACAGGCCGATGGCGATGGCCACGCCCTGCAGCCAGTAGGTGACGGCGAAGCTGCGGTCGAAGATGCGCAGCGAGGTGGCGCGGATCTGTCCGACCGAGCTCAGTTCGAGCGCATCGCCGGCGAAGGCGTCGTCGCCGGCCAGCGCGGTCCGCACCGCGCGCTGCACGGCGGCCTCGTCGGCGCCCGGCACCAGCCAGATCGACACGTCGCTGACGCTGCGGTCGCCCGTCAGCCGCTCGAAGTCGCGCGCCTCCAGCGTGATGGCGCCGAACTGCCGCACATAGTCGCGCCAGACCCCGGCGACGAAGAACACCGGCGCCGCCGCGCCCGTGCCGCCGAGCGCGCGCGCGAGCGGCGCGAACTCGGTGCCGGGGCGGGCGCCATAGAGGTCGACCATGGCCTCGCTGACATAGATGCCGATGCGACCGGCGGGCACCGGCAGGGCCTCGCCGATCATCGGCAGGGTGCGGGCGGGATCGGCCTCCAGGGGGCGCGAGATCAGCGTCACGGCCGGCCGCGCCGGGTCCAGCAACAGCGTGCGCAGGCGCAGCGTGCCGGTGCGCGCCACGCCGGGCAGCCGGTCCAGCCGCTGCACGATCCCGGGCGTGAAGGCGGCCGGTCCGTCGTCGACAGCCGCGCCGGCACCCGCGCCGCCACCGGCCACGCGCAGGTACAGGTCGGCCGGCAGCACGACATCGAGCCACTGCGTGACCGAGTCGCGGAAGCTGGCCACCATCACGGTCAGCGCCACCGCCAGGCTCAGGCTGGCGACCACGCCGCTGACGGCCACCGCCGCCGTGCCGCGCATGCGGCGCGCGCGCTCGATCGCCAGCATCGGCAGCACGCGGCTCGACAGCAGCGGCGCGAGCCGGTCGTAGAGCAGCGCGACCAGGGCCGGCAATGCGGTGATGCCGCCCACCAGCAGCAGGCCGACCGACAGGTAGGCCGCCACCGGCAGGCCGAGGATCGGCGGCGCCGTCGCCAGCGCCACCCCCGCCGCCAGCAGCGCCAGTGGCAGCCAGCCGGCGCCGCCGCCGGCCGCCGCGGCGCCCAGGCCCTTGAGGGTCTGGGCCTCGGGCAGGGCCTGGGCGGCGCGCGCCGGCCACCAGCCACCGATGCCCGCCGCCGCCACGCCCAGCGCGCCATACAGCAGGGCCGCGAGGCCGCTCCAGCGCAGGGTCGGCGCGACGCCGGCGAAATAGCCGCCGCCCAGGTCGCCGCCCAGCACCCGCAGCGCCAGCGCGGCCAGGCCGGTGCCCAGCGCGATGCCGGCCGCGCTGCCCAGCAGTCCCAGCAGCAGCGATTCCGCCAGCACCAGCCGCAGCCGGCCGCGCGGCGTCAGGCCCAGCACGCCCAGCAGGGCGAACTGCTGCGCCCGCTTGGCCACGCTCAGGGCCAGCACCGAGAACACCAGGAAGGCGCCGGTGAACAGCGCCACCAGCGCCAGCACCGTCAGGTTGACGCGATAGGCACGCGAGAGGTTGCTCACGCGCTGGGCGGCATCGCCCGGTTCGGCGATCTGCACGTCGGCCGGCCAGCCCGGCGCGTCGCGCAGCGAGGCGATGAAGGCGGCGCGGTCGATGCCGGCGGCGAGGCGCAGGTCGATGCGCGTGAGCTGGCCGATGCGCCCGAGCAGTTCCTGCGCCGCGCCGATGTCCATCACGGCCAGCGCCGGGCCGCCCGCCGTCACGTGGCCGGCGATGTCCAGCGCGTGGCGCTGGCCGCGCCACTGCACGTCCAGCCGCCGGGCGTCCGGTCCGACCGCCTCGCGCGCCGCCGCGTTCAGGAAGGCCTGTCCCGGCGCCACGATGGCCAGCCGCGCCGCGTCCTCGTCCGGCCGCGGCAGCAGCGCCGGCGCCAGCGTGGCGATCACCAGCGCGTCGACGCCGACGATGCGCAATGGCACGCGGCCGCCGGCGTCGGCCTCGGCGTCGGTCGGGGTGGTGGTGGTGGTCGAAGCCGCCGTGCCACCCGGGGGACGCGCCAGGCGCACCTGGGCCTCGACCACCGGGCTCGCCAGCAACACCTGCGGATGCGTCGCCACGCGGGCGAACACCGCCTCGTCGAAACCGCCGGCGGCGGCGCGCAGTTCGAGGTCGGGCTGGCCGTTGACCGAGCGCACGGCGCTGGAGAACTCGTCGAGCGCCGAGGCGTTGATCAGGTGCACCGAGAACGCCAGCGCCACGCCCAGCATGACGGCGATCGCGGCGGCGGCATTGCGCCACGGGTGATGGCGCAGCTCCTGCCAGGAGAAGGTCGAGAGCAGCAGGGGCAGCGGCCCCCCGAGGCCGCCGCCGAGCCGGTGCCGGAGGGCGGGCCTCACGCAGGCGCCCGGGCGATGCCGTCGGCGCGCAGGTGCAGCACGCGGTCGGCGCGCGCGGCGGCGGCCTCGGAATGCGTCACCAGCACCAGCGAGGCGCCATGCTGGCGCGTCTGCGCCAGCAGCACGTCCATGATCCGGGCGGCGGTGGTGGGGTCGAGGTTGCCGGTCGGCTCGTCGGCCAGCAGCAGGGCCGGGCGATGCACCAGCGCCCGCGCGATGGCCACGCGCTGCAGCTGGCCGCCGCTGAGCTGCTGCGGCAGCCGGGGCCCCAGGCCGGCCAGGCCGACGGCATCGAGCATCGCCGCCACGCGCGGCCGCGCGAGCGCCTCGCGCTGGCCCAGCAGCATCAGCGGCAGCGCCACGTTCTGCGCCACGTCCAGGTGCGGCAGCACGTGGAAGGCCTGGAACACGAAGCCGACATGGCTGCGGCGCCAGATCGCGCAGGCCTCGGCATCGAGCGCGCCGATGTCGGTGCCGTCGTGCGCGATCCGGCCCGCGTCCCAGGTGTCGAGACCGGCCATGCAGTTGAGCAGGGTCGACTTGCCGACCCCCGATTCGCCGACGATGGCGACGAATTCGCCGGCCGCCACCTCGAGCGAGACATCGGCGAACACCGTGGCGTCGCCATAGCGCTTGGCCAGTCGGTCGATGACGAGCGTCATGCCGCCACCCGCAATGCGTGCGTCACCGCCTGCGCGACGGCATCGGGCGCGTCGGCCGCGATCACGGTGCGCCAGGGCATGCCGCGCAGCCAGGTGATCTGGCGCTTGGCCAGCTGGCGCGTGGCGGCGCCACCGCGCTCGCGCAGCGTGTCCAGCGCGGCGGCATCCAGGGTCGTCATCGCCGGCGGGGCGGGCGCGGCGCCCGAGGCGGCATCGAGCAGTTCCCAGGTCTGGCGGTAGCCGACGCAGCGCATCGAGGGCAGGTCGGCGTCCAGGTCGCCGCGCGCGCGCAAGGTCCGCACCTCGTCGACCAGGCCCTCGCGCAGCATGGCGTCGAAGCGCTCGGCGATGCGCGCATGCAGCCAGGCGCGCTGGGTCGGCTCCAGGGACAGCAGGGCGGCGGGGCGATGGCCGCCTGCCGATGCCGACATCGAGCCCGACGCCGTGGCGCCGGTGGCGTCGTCGCGATGCGCGCGCTGGAATTCCGAGAGCGGCCGCCCGCTGGTGCGCCACACCTCCAGCGCGCGCTGGATGCGCTGGCTGTCGTGCGGCGAAAGACGCGCCGCCGTCACCGGATCGACCTCGGCCAGTCGCGCGTGCAATGCCGGCCAGCCTTCGGCGGCGGCTTCGATCTCGATCGCGCCACGGATCGCCGGGTCGGCCGCCGGCATGGCGTCGATGCCATCGACCAGCGCCTTGAAGTACAGCATCGTCCCGCCGACCAGCAGCGGCAACCGGCCACGACCGGCGATCTCGCGGATCAGCCGTGTGGCATCGGCGACGAAGGCGGCGGCGCTGTAGGGCTCGCGCGGGTCGCGGATGTCGATCAGGTGGTGCGGCACCTCGGCGCGCTCGGCGGCCGAGGGCTTGGCCGTGCCGATGTCCATGCCGCGATAGACCAGCGCCGAGTCGACGCTGACGATCTCCACCGGCCAGGCGCGGGCGATGGCCAGCGCGGCGGCGGTCTTGCCGGATGCCGTGGGACCGGCGAGGGCGAGGTAGCGCGGGAGCGGGGACGGGGCGGGGGAGGCCGCGGCGGGCGGCGTGGCGGCGAAGACGACGCCGGATGGGAGAGGCATCGTCGGAGCGTAGCAAATGGCCGCCGACCCTCCATCCCGCAGGCCCGTGGCGGCGGGGCGGCGCCGCCGCCCGGTCAGATCGTCGGCGCGTTGTCGCCCGCCACCTGCGTGGTCGCCGGCTTCATCTTGAACAGCTGGCCGAGCGCGGCCTGGTACTGGGCCTGGCCGATCGAGTTGGTGTTGTGGTGCGAGCCGCCTTCGACCAGCACGAACATCTTCGGCACCGTGGCGGCCTCGTAGAGCCGGCGGCCCAGCGTCGGATTGATCAGGCTGTCGGCCGTGCCATGCACCACCAGCAGGGGCGAGCCGATGTCCTTGACGCGGCTGATGGCCTCGAAGCGCTGGGTGATGAACGGGCCGAAGGGCAGCCAGCCCCACTTGAAGCTGCTGGCGACATCGGCGATCGAGGTGAAGGTGCTCTCGACGATCACGCCGCTCTCGTCCTTGACGTTCGATGCCAGGTCGATGCCGATGGCGCCGCCGAGCGAGTGGCCGAAGATGTAGCGATGCTGCTGCGGATGACGGGCGGCCAGCCAGGTCCAGGCGGCGCGGGCGTCCTCGCGGGCGGTGGCCTCGGAGGGCAGGCCGGCCGAGCTCTTGCCGAAGCCCCGGTAGTCGATCGCCAGCACCGAAAAGCCCAGCTCGTGCATGCGCTGCATGCGTGGCGCCGAACCCGCCACGTTGTAGCGCGCGCCATGCAGGTACAGCAGGACGGGGGTGTCGGCCGATTCGGGCGCGCCGCCGAGCCACAGGCCGTGCAGGCGCGCCGGCTCGCCGGTGACGGAGGACTGGAAGTCGATCCAGACATGTTCCATGCCCTGGGTCATGGCCTCCGTGTTGCCCCAGCTGCGGTCGCTGGGCTGGAAGATCCATTCGCGCTGACGCTCGTCGAGCGTCGAGCATCCGCCGGCAAGCAGCGCGAACAGGGCGGTAACGGAGGCGAAGATCGACCAATGTTTCATGTGTAGGGACAGAGCGCGTGACTCCATCGAAGTTCCATGGGCAAGACCCATGCAACGTGCATGCCCGGATGCCGGCCTACAGCGAAAACCCGTAGGTAATACTTTGCTATGCGTTTGCGAAGTCAGCGCCCACGCATGAACAAGCCATCCAGCTCGCGCACCGAGAGCTGCCGCCAGGTCGGCCGGCCATGGTTGCACTGGTCCGAGCGCTCGGTCGCCTCCATCTGCCGCAGCAGGGCATTCATCTCGTCGATCGTCAGGCGCCGGTGGGCCCGCACGGCGCCGTGGCAGGCCATGGTGGAGAGCAGCTCGTTGCGGGCGCGCTGCACCACCGTGCTGGCGTCGTGCTGGGCCAGCTCGGCCAGCACGCTGCGCGCCAGCTCCACCGGATCGCCCTCGGCCAGCGTGGCGGGCACGGCGCGCACGGCCAAGGTGCGCGGCGAGAACGGAGCGATCTCCAGGCCCAGCGTGGCCAGCACCGCCGCGCAGGCCTCCGCCGTCGCCACCTCGTGCGGCGTGGCGGCGAAGGTGGCCGGGATCAGCAGCGGCTGGCTGGCGATGGCGGCGCCCTCGAGCTGCGTCTTCAGGCGCTCGTAGACGATGCGCTCGTGCGCCGCATGCATGTCGACGACGACCAGGCCCTGGCGGTTCTCGGCCAGGATGTAGATGCCCTGGAGCTGCGCCAGCGCGCGGCCGAGCGGCCAGACGTCGTCGTCCTCGGCGGCCGGGCGGGCGGGCCCGGTCGAGGGTCGAAGGGCCACCGGCAGGCCGGTGTCCGGTCCGGGGCCGACGCCGTCGATGGGAGCCGGAGCCTCGGCCCCGGCGTGCCGCGGGGCGTCCGTGGCGTCGGGGACGCCCGTGACGACCGCGATGGCCGGACCGGGGGCGCCGGGCGCCCGCGCCATCGGCCACATCGCGGCCTGGTCGCCCGGTCCGCGCTCGGCGGCGAAGTGCATGCGCGGCTGGGTCCAGGCCGGTGGCGCGGCGGCCACCGGCCGCGCCAGCAGGCTCGGCGCCGCCGGTGTCGCGGCATCACCCGCGCGCGGCGCCGCCAGCGCGTTCTCCACCGCGTGGCGCACCGCCTGGTGGACCTCGCGGCCGTCGCGGAAGCGGACCTCGATCTTGGTCGGATGCACATTGACGTCGACGCGCGCCGGATCGATGCGCAGGTACAGCGCGAACACCGGCTGGCGCTGGCCGTGCAGCACGTCCTCGTAGGCGCTGCGCACCGCGTGCGAGAGCACCCGGTCGCGCACGAAGCGGCCATTGACATAGAAGAACTGCTGGTCGCCGCGCGCGCGGGCGGCATCCGGCACGCCGGCGCGACCCTCGACGCTCAGCGTGCCGACGCTGTGCGCCACCGCCACGCTGCGGGTCACGAAGTCGTCGCCCAGCGCATCGGCCAGGCGGGGCTCGCGCATCGGGTGGGCGCGCCACTGCTCGACCAGGCGGCCGTCGTGCCAGACCGAGAAGCCGACATCCGGCCGCGCCAGCGCATGGCGGCGCACCGCCTCGACGCAATGCGCGAGTTCGGTGGCGTCGGTCTTCAGGAACTTGCGGCGCGCCGGCGTGGCGTAGAACAGCTCGCGCACCTCGACCGTGCTGCCCTCGGCGCGCGCCACCTGCCGCAGCTCGCCGGTGCGGCCGTCGAGCGCATAGGCGGCATCGGCGCCGCGTTCGCGCGAGTGCAGGGTGAGATCGGCGATGGCGTTGATCGCGGCCAGCGCCTCGCCCCGGAAGCCCATGGTGCCGACCGTCTCCAGGTCGCCCAGGCTGGCGATCTTGCTGGTCGCGTGGCGGCGCAGGGCCACGCTGAGGTCGGCGCGCGCGATGCCCTCGCCATCGTCCTCGACCGCGATCAGGCGCACGCCACCGGCCGACAGCCGCACCGTGACCTGCGTGGCGCCGGCATCCAGCGCGTTGTCCAGCAGCTCGCGCACCACGGAGGCCGGTCGCTCCACCACCTCGCCGGCCGCGATCTGGCTGATCAGTTCGTCGGGCAGTTCGCGGATCGGCCGGCGCGGCATGGCCGGCGGCACGACGGGATCGGGAGAGGGCGCGGATGCATCGGAAGGAATGGGCACCGGATCATTCTAGGTTTCGGGGCGCAGCCGGGCTGCGGTGGGGGGAAGCGTGCTGCGCATAATCCGCCCCATGGAATTCGTCCACTTTCTCATCGACTTCATCCTCCACATCGACAAGCACCTCGAGGCTTTCGTCATCGCCTACGGGCCCTGGGTCTACGCGCTGCTCTTCGCCATCGTGTTCGTGGAGACCGGGGTCGTGGTGATGCCCTTCCTGCCGGGCGACTCGCTGCTGTTCATCGTCGGCGCGCTGTGCGGGATCGGGCTGATGAGCTTTCCGATCGCCTGCGCGGTGCTGATCGTGGCGGCGATCCTGGGCGACCAGTGCAACTTCACCATCGGCCGCCACCTGGGGCCGAAGGTGTTCCAGTGGGAGGACTCGCGCTTCTTCAACAAGAAGGCGTTCAACCAGGCGCACGCGTTCTACGAGCGCTATGGCGGCATCACCATCATCCTGGCGCGCTTCATGCCCTTCATCCGCACCTTCGCGCCCTTCGTGGCGGGCGTCGCGGCCATGGACCGCGGCAAGTTCACGCTGTTCAACGTCGTCGGCGCGCTGCTCTGGGTGCTGGGCATCGGCACCGCCGGCTATTTCTTCGGCAACCTGCCCTTCGTGCGCCAGCACCTGGAGAAGATCATCTGGGGCCTGATCCTGGTGCCGGGCCTGCTGGCCATCTTCGGCGCCTGGCGCGCCGGCCGCGCCGAGAAGGCGCGCGAGGCCGCCGGCCTGCAGGGCTGAGCGGAAGCCAAAAAAAAGGCGCGCCCTCGGCACGCCTTCTTCTTGTCTGCGGTCGGGAACATCGTCCCGCCGCATCCGGCCCGATGCGCTCAGTAGCGCGAGCCGTCGTTGCGATAGCGCTGGTTGTTGCGCTGGTCGGAGTTCTTGCCGACCTCGTTGCCGATCAGGCCGCCGAGCGCCGCGCCGCCGACCGTGGCCGCCGTGTTGCCGCCCAGCACGTTGCCCAGCACGGCGCCGCCCACCGCGCCACCCGCGGCGCCCATCTGCTGATTGGGGCCCGTGCCGCAACCGGCGAGCACCATGAGCGAAGAGGAGGCCACCGCTGCGATCCAGAGACGTGTCTTCATGGGATTCACCTTCAAAAAATGTTGTGAAACTCATTGTGTCCGGAACGCGGCGACGCACTGTAGGAAGCCGCCCCAGGACAGTGCGCGAGTGCACCGGTCCTGACCGGAGCGAGCATTCGCCTCA
>Ga0308165_1003600_pt1 | contig 16408 bp, 23 predicted proteins | sample PhyWR2_FD_201032 | JGI IMG/M metagenome (GOLD analysis project Ga0308165, IMG submission 201032) | Phyllosphere microbial communities from UC Gill Tract Community Farm, Albany, California, United States - DLSLW.R2 | ecosystem: Host-associated > Plants > Phyllosphere > Unclassified | place: USA...
GTTAATGGTACCCGGTGAGACCTTTAACGATTTATCACTGGTTTTATATCCGTTCTGTATGAGGCCCTGTAAACGCCGATCCCGATAATGAGCCCAATCCTTAGAAGTGATAGAGGCAGCAACGGGGTTTCCCATGCCATTGCAAATAATATTGAGTTTGCCGAGTCGGCCTTTTTTGTCACTTAGCGAGCAACCGTGCAGTTTGTACCATAGCTCGATTAGTTCGCTAAGCCTGCGGCTATCTTCTTTGTCGGCCAGCCAGGGTTTAGCATTCATCTCGTCCTGAGTGTATTGCTCAAAGGCAATGGCTTCGGCACGGGTCCTGAACTGTCGTCTCACTCGTTTACCATCCCTTCCATTGAGATAGCACTCGCAGAGCCACTTACCTGTATTTAATTTCCTTATTGCCATGCAGTCCCCCTTGATAAAAGGGGATTAAATTACTGTATATAAAAACAGTATTCAATGTTTGATTACGGCTTTTCAAACATGAAAAAACCCGCTAAGCGGGCTAAATTAATGCAGAAGGGAAGGTTGCTGTTGGCTGGTGTAGAGTGGCACCTTATTGATTTGCCCTGGCGAGACAATCATTCCAGTCACGGTCTCGTGCGTTTTGAATGTGCAGCTGCAATTAATATTCTGGCACTGGTGATAACGTTCTTTTGTTTCTTTTGAAACATAGCGGCTGCTTTTTGCGTGGGCTGCTGTCTGGCATAAAGGGCAGTGCATCATCATCAATATCCTCAAAAAGGGCAGGGGAGAGCCACTTAGTTTGAATATGCAAATCGTGTTTTGCAAATTACACCCGAATTAAGCAGTTTCCGTTTCACCCTCTGTTTCTGACTGATATTCAATATCTGAAAGCAGCACTTCAAACTCAAGCGTGGTTGTATACCCGCTGCCACTCAGGCTATGCGTCACCTTGCTGATAATCCACGGCTGCGCATCGATCACTGATTTAAAGCCGCTCACCCTGACCGGCGTTTCCGGGTACAGGTCGGCACGCCCCATCGCGAGCGTAAGCGAGAACTCAGCGACGCCGCGCTGCAGCTTATCCCACTTTGCTTTAGCTGCCCGCATCGCGGCCGCTTTCGTCGCATACACGGTCGTCAGCGTAAAAATGTTGTCTTCAGTCCCTGCGAGGTAATCGCCCTCTCGGGCCTCCGGTGTTTTGGTCGCAGTCGTCTTTTTCTTTTTAGCCGCCGGATGCTCCAGCGCACGCAGGTGTTTAACCTTCGGCTTACGCTTTACCTTAACTTTTTTTGGCTTCGGGTCTTTGGTGTGCAGCCAGCTTGCCGAGACACCCGTGTATGCACCACGGTCGGCAATGCTGAAGCTGTGCCGGTCGCCGTCCTGTCGCGTAATCGTCATCTGCGGGATTGGTTTGCCGCTGGCGGTGACACCGTTACCGGGCTTTATAAACAGAAGCCGCCCGGCCTTAACTGCTGCAACCGCGCCGTAAAGCGTGGCGAGGCGTGTCAGGAATTTAGCGTCAGTCTCCTGCGTCTGGTCAATGTGAGCCACGGCGAGTCCGGCGAATCCATCGGCCAGCATGGGCTTTAAGTTATTGCGCCCGGCTATCTGCGTGACGACTTCCCCCAGGGTAGTGTCGTGATAGGACACCTCCCGGCGGGAATTAAGCGAGCCACGGAAATCAGCGCTGCGGGCGCGAATGGTCATGGTGTCAGGCGCCCCGTGGTGCTCAACCTCATCAACGGTGAAATTACCTTTGCCGAAAAGCATCTGCCCCTTCCAGCCGAGAAACAGCGTTATCACTGCGCCGCGCACCGGCATTGCCAGCTGACCGTCGGCGTCGTCCAGCTCAATATCCAGCTGGTCAGCTTCGAAGCCGCGATTATCGGTCAGCGTCATCGAGATAAGGCGATCCCGGATATTGGTTGTGACGTCTTTAGAGTTAACCTTCAGCATGAAATCCGGCGTCAGCTGCGCCCCGGCCTGCACCGGCAGGCTGCTTATCCCGATCATCCGAGCATCCCCCCTGCGGTTGAAATCAGGCTACCGGCCGCCGACTTCAAGCCGTCAATTACTGACGTGAGCTGCCCTGGCAGACTGGCGGAGCCGCTGATAAGCCCGTCAGCCTGCTTTTTCAGATCGCCAAACATAGAGGTAAGCGACTCATCAACGCGCTTCAGGCTCAGGGTAAACATGATTTTGCTGGCCGTTCCGTTAGGGTAAAACTCACTGAAGGTGTTAGAGATACTCTCGATCACGTACATGCCGTAAATCATGCCGCTGCCGCCAATCAGCGGCCATGCCATTCCCTCGTCGGCGATCAGACGGATGGTCATCAGCGACAGCGAGCCGCCTGTGATTTCCGGGCGCAGCTCCCCGGAAAGCGTGATTTTTTCATCGCCCGGCCCGATAAACTGCGCCGACGGACGCTGCCCGAACCGGCTGTTAGTGGGCCAGCGGTAGTCGATATTCTGCTGCATATCCCCGTAAGGCAGGGTCTGTCGCATAAACGGCATCATGCCGTAAATCATCATCATCGGTTAATCCTCCCAGCCCATTTTGCTGCGGTTATGTGCCTGGCGGTTGCGCTGCTCTTTTGCCTGGTGCTGCGCCATTAGCGCCATTGCATCGTCTTTGGTCATGCCCTCATGCATGTTGATTTCATACTGATAGGTATTCTGGCTGCGGTCGGTAAATCCGCCCCCGGCTGACGGCGAGGAAACCGGACGGTAAGGCGCGCCACCATAGGCGATGTTGTATTGTATGCTGCCGGTATCTGCACCCGCGCCGCCGGTTGCCATTGGATCAGGAGAAGGTACTTTGTCTTTCAGTCCATCGGATTTCGTATCGATAATGCCGAGCTTATCCAGCACCCAGTTAATGCCGCCCATAAGCTGATCGAGCGCGTGGCTCGGAATTTTCAGCGCCTCGGCCAGCATGTTGCCGAACTTCTTACCCATGTCTCCGGCGGCGGCAAGCTCGGTCTGCGTGGATTTCACCGGCTCCAGCAGTTTGCCGAACCAGTCCCAAAGCTCTTTGACCTTGCCGCCTACCCACTCGTACACCGGCTTCAGCGAACCGAAGGAATCACTGATCGGCCCCATCGCTGCGGTAAAGCCTTCGGCCATGCCTGCTATAAAGGTGCTGATAGGTTCCCAATATTTACGCACCAGTAGCGCACCGGCCACGATTGCCGCCGCAACGGCCACAACCGGCAGCGTGATTATGCCGAGCGCGGCCGTAATAGCTCCGCCCGCGATGCTGAATGCCGTACCGAGGAAGCCCGCCCCGGCAATCAGGGTATTGACGCCCGCAATCACCGGCCAGGCTACCAGCCCGATAGCACCCAGCGCCCCGGCCAGCATCAGCCCGCCCATTACCACTTTTGCTATACCGCCCGCCAGCTCAGGGTTAGCTTTAATCCAGCCATCCACCTTAAGAAGCAGCGCCGCTGTATCCTGGGTAAGTGTGCGCAGGCTGCCGTCGTTCTGATCAAACAGGTCGGTGCCGATGGCCTCATAAGCAGACTGCAGCTCTTTCAAATCGCCGCCGAGGTTATCCTGCATTACCTGTACCAGCTCGGCAGTTTTGCCATCAGAGGCTTTAAACTCGGCGGTCAGCTGGTCCAGCTTTCCAGATGAGGCTGCAGTCATCAGCAGGGCGGCTGATGAGCTGGCCTCCTCGCCGAAGATGGTTTTCATATACTCGGCGCGCTGGCCCGTTCCCAGCTTGTTACGATCAAAACTTGCCTGCATTTCTTTCAGAATGGTGAAGATCGGGCGGGTATTTCCTTTGCCGTCTGCCGTTTTAATCCCCAGCTCTTTAATAGCTTTGAATGATTCGCCGGTAGGAGCCTGCAGCCTGCTCAGCACGGCGCGGCTTCCGGTACCGGCCATTGAGCCGGTGATTTTTCCGTCATGCAGAGCGCCGATCATTGCTGCCGCCTGCTCGATGCTGACGCCTGCATTTTTCGCCACCGGGGCGACGTAGGTCAGCGCATCACTCAGCCCGTCAAAGTCAGAGGCCGTTTTATTCAGCGTCATCGAAAGGACGTCGCCGATGTGTGCAACCTTATCGTTTGAAAGCTGGAAGGCTGATTTCATCCCCATCAGCAGCCCGGCGTTTTCCTCCATCGTGCGCTTGTTTGCCAGCGCCATGTTAAGCGTAACCGGCGTAACGGCCTGCACGGCTGCGGCATCACCGCCACCTTTAGCGATTACGATTTGTGCACCTGCGGCATCATCAGCAGAGGCAGCGGTTGTATCACCGAGCTGGCGCGCCTGCGCAGTCAGGGCTTTCATTTCCGGCGATTCTTTTCCCACGCCGAGCACGGCCTGCAGCTCGGAATTTTTCTGTGCAAACTCAAAGCCCGGCATCAGCAGCGAGGTTGCCGCCATGCCGCCGACCGTTGCTGCACCGATACCGGCCGCGCCCATGTTGCGCACCTTACCTGACAGCTCCTGGCCTTTCCGGTAGCGCTCGCTGGTCTGGTTCAGCCGCTCCTGCTGTGCATTCAGCCGCTGCAGCTCCATTTTCTGACGGCTCAGGCTGACGGTTGCCTGCGCCGAGGCGGATTTCAGGCGCTGCTGCTCGCTGCTCAGGCTGCGCGTCGAGATACCGGCGGCCGTCAGGGCTTCGCGCTGCTGCTGTACCGACAGACGCAACGCGTTGGATTTTGTCTGCAGCTCGGCAGCTGCCTGCCGGGCCTTTTCCAGGGCGCGGGCCTGCTGCGTTGTCGGGCGCTCCGTGTTTTTAAACTGCACGGCCAGCGCTGCCGCCTCCTGCTTCGCGTCCTTAAGGCTCTGCTGCGTGACGGCCAGCTGCGCGCTGGCCTTGCGGAAGCCGTCAATTTTTCCGGCCTGCGCGTCCAGTTCCTTAATCGTCGTCTGCGTCTGGCGTATGTCAGATGAAAGATTTTTGGCAGCGGTCTGCACGGCTTTGAAGGGCCGCGAAGCTTTGTCTACCGCATTCAGCAGCACCTGCACTTTAAGGTTATTGCTCATCCGGGGTCGCTCCGCTGCGGATAAAGGCTTTATGCCGCCAGCCCATCAGCTCGGCCAGCGGCATGTCGTACATCTCGGAAGGTTGCCAGTGAAATATCGTGGCAATGTCGGCCATCAGGTCATTGACCGTCAGGCCGTGCGGCCAGTCTATTCGTCCGACTTCGACTGCAAAAAACCAATCACCCTGCCGCCCAGCGCAATCAGGTCAACCGGATCAAGGGCGTTACATTCGGCCTTTGTCAGTGCTGGCAGGGTAATGCGGGGCAGTACGGTCAGCAGTGAGTCAACATCCGACTGGCACAGATCAGCCAGGCGAACGCCGCGCAGGCTTCCGGCCGTCGGCTTAATCAGCTCCACGCTTTTGATTTCGGTTTCGCCGCGCATCAGCGGGGTTTCAAACTCAACAACGTTATCTTTCTTTTCCATGATTATTCTCTGTTCACTGTAGTCAGTTAAAGCCAGCGACGTGCGCTGGCGTCAGGATTTATACCAGGCCGAGGTTTTTACGGCGCTGTTCCAGCCGGTCAACGCCGTTGACCTTCTCCACCATGTTGATGGTGTCGATTTCGATCAGCTCTTTGCCGTTAAAGGTCAGCTTGTAATAGGTGTTTTTACTGGTGATTTTGGTTTCGGTGTCTTCACCCTGCTTGGCTTCGCCGAAATCAAACGACTGATGCTTACCGCGTACCTCAATCTCTACCGCGATTTCCTCGCCGGTATCGTCGCGCTGGTAAGAACCGGTAAAGCGCAGGGGAACGTTAGAAGCACCCCACTGCGTGAGAACCAGCTCATCTATACCGCCGATGCTCCATTCAACATCGAGTGCGTCATCTTCCAGACCGTTATCAATAAAGGCCGCGCCGCTCATGCCACCCGCGCGGAACGGGTCGAGCTTGCGCGCCAGCTTCGGCAGGGTGACGGCGGTGACGACGCCCTGATAGCTGTTGGCGTCGTTAAAAAGGTTCATACCCTTTAGTTTGCGTGGCAGTGCCATTTATCCGGCTCCTCAGCTGTTTACGGATGCGGCGAAGTTCGCCAGATAGGTGTCGGTAATGCGCTGGCGCAGGGTTAAATCTTCCAGCGGCGGAACCGGCGTATAGTCGTAATCGATAAAGAGCTTGCCCGCCTTCAGGGTGTCTTTATCGTTGGCGCTTTCGTCATACCAGGCAGATGCACCCAGCAGATAACCGGCGTTAACCAGCTCGCGGAATTTCGCATTGATGCCCGCGATAATCTCGCGCACCAGAACCGGCGTCAGCGGCTTATCAACCGCCCACATGTGCGCCTCGGCCATCGTGTCGGCCAGCACCTGCGCCGTGCGGGTGTAGTTCTCAAACTGAAACAGCGGATCATCACTGCAGGTGCGGTTGCCCCAGAAGCGGAAACCGTCTTTACGGATCAGCGTGGTGACGTCGGCCTCGTTGAGCAGGTCGGCGTCGGTGCCGGTCTGCTGCAGATCCCAGAACACGGATGCAGAAATGCCGGTCACACCGTTGACGCCGACGTTAGACAGGGTTTTATGCCAGCCTGTGTCATTATCGATTTTTGCGCGCAGGCCCAGCGCACGGGCAGTGGCATAGGCCGTGTCAGATTTACTGGTCGCGGTGTTCCAGGCGAGAAAGTCCGGCCAGATCACCATGATTTCACGCTGGCTGAAGTTCTGGCGGTACAGGCGGGCTTCAGAAATGGTTTTACATTCCCATGCCGACACGTAGGCGAAGGCGCGCAGCTGCTGCGCGATGCCCGCAAGCGCGGTTGCCACCGGCAGTGAATCCAGTCCCGGCACGCCGAGAATACGCGGCTTAACATCGAGCTGTGTCTGCGCGGCGAGCAGCGCTTTCATGCCGGTATACTGGCCGTTTTCATCTGTGCCGCCGATGATATTGGACGTGGTTTCGGCTTCGTCGGCTCCTTCAGCGACGCGCACGACGACGGTCACGGGTTTTGACTGGTCAGCAATGGCCTGCAGCGCATCAGCAAGCGTGCCTTTTTTACCGGCCTTGCCGACAGCGGCCTGCACGTTGGTGATAAGTACCGGCGTATTAAGCGGGAAGGTTGCCGCATCCGCATCCTGCGCGGTGCAGACCATGCCGACGATTGCAGTTGATACGGTTGTAATGGTGCGCGTGCCGTCGTTAACTTCGACGACGCGGACACCATGATGATAATCAGACATCTGGTGCACTCCGTTTTGAGGGTGTGCTCAGGGTGTCAGGTCAGGTTTTGCAGTGCATCTGATGAGGGTTTGCTGGTCAGTCAGCAGACATAATTAATAATCTGGCGCTACCTGTCGGCCGGTATGTACCGGTAAAGGGTTTTAACCGACACCTCCAGCACAAGCGCAATCTGCTGCAGTGTTGCGCCGTTCGCCAGCATTCTTGCAGCATGTCCGATCACGTCCGGTGTCATTACGCGACGCCTGCCGCCGATGCGCTCTTTATCCCGAGCAGCAGCAGCCAGCCCGGCGCAGGTGCGCTCTACGATCAGCTCGCATTCCTTTTTGGCCAGGGCGCCCATGACGTGAAAAAAAACCTACCCATCGGCGTGCTGGTATCGATGCTGTCGGTCAGGCTACGGAAGTTAACGCCACGTTCGTGCAGCTCCTCCGTCAGCATGACCAGGTGACGCATACTCCTGCCGAGCCGATCCAGCTTCCACACAATCAGCGTATCGCCAGGCTGCAGGCAGCGCAGCGCCTTTTTCAGTACCGGCCTTTCGCTGGTTTTACCAGTTATAACTTTTCTGTCATACTCATATGGTTGAGTCCAAAATGGAATTGGCTACACAGCTAAAATAAACTAAAAAACTTTATTGTTTTTTAGGATTGCAGTATTGTTACACTCACTTATACCTTGCGGAAAGCGATATGCTTGCTTTAACCATAGCACTAATAATATTGACCCTTGCCTTGTGCTTATTGCTTAATATTATTTATAAAATAGCAGCCCTAAAAGGTTTTAACCTACTTTCGAAAATGCACAGGCTAATTATTACTCCAGGCTGTGTGGCTTTCGCTTTCTCCATTTTAACAATTATTCTCTTTAAGATTAAATAAATGAATATAGAAATTGACGGCAAAGAACTAATTGCAAGTGAGAAGTTAATTTTAAAGCCCGATGGTAAAGCTGTATTTAAATTTGAGGGCGGAGCAAGAATAACGCTTGTTTTTATATATGATAAAAACAAAAGCAATGGCCTAAGATATATAACAACTGATGTTGATAGCGACGGTCAGGGCATGACAATACTGTGTTATAATTTTCATATGCATGGTCCAGCAGAGGAAGGATTAATCGGAGAGCCATCATATATTTTTGAAAATGACTATAAAAAGTATTACATCAATTTTAAAAGCTGTCTATTTAATGCGACTACGCGCATTTTGGATGTAAACTTTACTAGGGATCTCTAATGATAAATTATAAAAAAAGCGGGGAGGAAGAATCTGTTAAGCAATCTGCGGCTGGCGCAGTATATAACAAATCTATAGATGGAGCGGTTACTAAAGATAGTAAGGTTGAGAAATATTCAGACAAAATAGGGACTGGAGAAGATGCGAAAAGTAGTGTTGTATGGTTCGTTATTACCTTCACATTGACTCTTTACGCCTGCTTAATATCAGTTTTAATTATCATTGATATTTATAACAATAATGGTGTTAATGTTTTAGATAATATCAAAGAGTCGTGGGGTGTTTTTACACCAATTATTACACTTTCACTTGGCTATATGTTTGGTAAGGCTGAAAATGCAAGGCTGGATAAACAGAATGCAGTCTTTGAGGAAAAAAAGCAATCTAAATGGACCGAGCAGTAGATATTGAAAACTTCTGTTTATATATAGCTCTTTCATTTACATTCATACTTGATAATTAAAAGAGCTATTTGAGGACAGATTTTTCGCCAGAAAAATTCTTAATAAAATCAAACGTTCTACTATGAAGGCTGCACTGGCCATGCGATGTTTTCTGCATCTGCGATGTCAATTCTCATCAGCATGACGCGGTATTTCTTCCAGGCGATAAGCTTGCTTGTCTCCTCATCCGTCGCTATTTCTAATTCGCTCGCATCCTGCAGAGGTTGAATGGCTGTATCGGCCTCAGCCCGCAGAATGCTGCGCTTGGCTTCTACCTGGCTGATAAGTTCCTCAGCTGTCGGCGGCGGCGGCTCAGTCAGGCACGGAAGCAAGTCAGCACCGCAGGCAATCAGCTTTCCTTCTGCCTGTCCGGCGAGTAAATCAGCCCATTTTTTATCGGTGATTTTTACGGCATCATCAGGGATAACCAGATTGATGCTGGTATCGTAAAAAGCATTTGCAGATGGTGAATATTTTTTCATTCAGTACCCCAGCGCCAGCCATGTAACTCCCTGAAGAGTTGAGTCAGGGCCTGTATTTGTGAGATCAAAAGAGGATTTATTACGAAATCCCGCCCCTAAGCCATATTCACCGGACGACGGTAAAGCTGATCCCTTGCAGGCGATCACTACGACACCTGCATTAGGGAATTCAATCGGCAGAACAACGGTTGTGGTTGTTTTCTGTTTAAAGCCGCCAGAACCCCACTGCAGAATCACACCGTTAGGTAGCCGGGTGTAACCATTGGCCGATTTCACTGCGGCGAAGAAACTCATATCAGGCAGCTGATCAGCGCCATTACCGACAGACTTTTTTGCTGCGTCGGCTAAACCGAGGTTTTTGAGAGCGTCAGCAACCAGCCCGGCGTCTTTGATTTCTGCCAGGGCGCTTGCGATCTGCAGGTACTGGCTGTGTGGGTTTTTAGCATCGGTGTGAGTTTTCATTACGCTGTCAGCGTAGGCTTTTACTTCGATCACAGCGTCATCTAGATACTTCCGCGTTGCTAGTACAACGGCCGGATCAATTTTCAGCGTGACGGCGCTCGTGCTGTTCACGATTAAAATCATGCGCACGGTCTGCGTCCGGCCGCTGCCCTCAGCCAGCTGCGGCTTGTAGGTTTCCGGGCAGTTCGCCACGGCAATCAGCACGCCGTCGGCGTCATACAGGCCGATTTCGCGGATCCAGAATCCGCCCTCGCTTTCCGGGATAATCTGCTCGGCGATAATCTGGCTGCTGTTTGCCGCGTCAACGGTCAGCGAATTAAGCTGCGCGCGTCGCTTCTCACCGATGAGCTTAGTCTGTGCCGCGTCAGGCGTCGGCAGCGTGCCGCCACCGTCCCCGACTCCCAATGATGTGATATTCACTTTTGTGCCGAGCGCGGCGGCGTTCGCCAGCTTAGCCGCGCCCTGATTAGTCAGCAGGGCAAAATATTTTGTTGTCATGCGCTCACTTCCGTCAGGTCAATAAGATGCACCGCCACGCCGGAATAACCCGGCCCGCCGACGCTGATAAGTTCAGGGGTATAGGGATAAACGGTCAGCTCGTCGCCGCTGTAGCTGGTAACGGCGACCGGCACAACTCCGTTAACATCGAGATTAATGGACAGGCCGATCAGGTGGCGGCTGCAGGGCTTCGCGTCCGCTATCAGGCGCTCCAGCTCGTTATACATTTCCTCGGTAATGCCGGTATCGAGTACGCCCACATCAAGCCGGAACGTGCCTGGCGCTTCATTGGTTTTCCACCACTCAATTATCCTGATGAGATAGCCCAGCGGCTCAACGACGCGGCGGATAGCACCTATCGTTCCCTTGTGCCGGTGCACGTACTGCGAGGCGGCAACCACGGCGCGCTTTGTCGATTCCGGCCAGGCTGAATCCCAGCGGTCAACTGACCACGCCCACGCCAGATAGGGCAGAAGCTCCACCGGGCAGGTTTGAGGATTCCATAACTGGCGCAGCGGCACGCCCATCGCGCCGGGGCTTGCCAGCGCCTCAGCGGCGGCAACCTCAAGCGCTGACGAGCCGGTCGGCAGCAGGCGATCACTCATCCGAGCCTCCCACGGTCAGCGTGTAGCCTGTGCAGTAAGCGGCCTGCGTTTTGTCGAGCACCACGTCAGCAGAAGGCTTGATAAGGTTGACTCGCTGCACGCCCTCAACGTGCATGGCGGCATAGAGCGCAGACAGGCGAATGTCACGGCCGAGGCGCATTTGTGCGCTGACAAAGGCGGCGAGCTTTGCCTCAGAGGCGGCGCGGATCGGTTCAGCTTCCGGCCCCGGATAGAGGTACAGCTCGGCCACGATTTCATATTCAACAATCTTCGCTGACTGCACGCTCACCCGGTCGGCAACCGGGCGCACATCTTCGTCGTTGAGCGCAGCGTTAACCACGGCCAGCAAATCATCACCGGCCACGCCGTTGCCCTCACGCGCAAGCACAGTCACGGTAACAACGGCGGGCGACGGGCTGATGGCTGATGCATCGGCTACGCGGCCGTCGGCACTTCTGGCATGGTACTCATAAGCGCCGGTTGGCCCGGCCACGCTCAGCCCTTCAAAGGCGGCGGCGATGCGCAGCCGGAAATCGTCGTTGCTTTCCATCACGGCGGGAGTTGGTGGAATGGTTGTATCGTCGGCCGGAGTAATGATCAGGCGGGGTACGCCATTATTCGCGCCGAGCTGGTCAAGGTCGCCGTCCAGTGCATACGCAACCATGACAGCCTTTGCTGCCTCGTTGATGCGCTGGCGCAGGATCAGCTCACGGTAGGCATTTTCCTGCAGCAGCTTAACGATGGGTTCCGACTCCAGCGTCAGCGTGCGGGCGACAGCCTCCTGCTGGTCAGCCGGGTAAAGGGAAATCAGCGTCGCCTTTCGCTCGGCCAGCAGGCTTTCATAATCCAGCGGCTCCACCACATCAGGGGCAGGCAGCTGGCTCAGGTCGATAGTTGCCATAGTCTCAGCTCACAGGAACGGTTAAGGAAAAAGGCTGCGCGTTGTCGGTGCGGTTGCCGGACAGCTCAACCACCATTGCGCCGTTGATACTCGACTCAAAGCTGATGGCGGTCAGTTTTATGCGCGGCTCCCATTTCAGGATCGCCATATAGCAGGCCGACATAATCTGCAGGCGCAGCGCCTCGTTTTGCGGCTGGTCAATCAGCGCGGATAAAAGCGAACCATACTGGCGGCGCATCACCCTGGTGCCTACAGGGGTCAGCAGAATGTCACGCACCGATTGCCGGATATGATCGAGGTCGGTCAGCGTGCCGCCGGTTTCCCGGCTCATGCCGATATATTTTGCGGTTGTCATATCGGTTCCCCCGTCTGGCCGCCGCTGTCGCCAGGGTGTTTATGCTTATGCAAAACCTTGCCGTTTGAGGAAAGGCTGCCGCCGATATGCGTAACGTCGCCTTTCATTGTGCCGCCCTGGGTGACTTCCAGCTGCGCAGTTTTGAGCAGCGTTGTGCATTCCACTTCTGGTGAGTCGAACAGGATTTTTACCGCCGCTTTGATGGTTGCTGTCTGTATGCCGGTCGCGTTCAGCGCGCCGGTTTCCGGCTCGTACTCGATCACCGCGCCGTCAGGAAATGACCAGTGCAGTGCATCGGCCGAGGCAGACGGAGCCGGGTTGTCATCCGAGAAAATGCCCGGCAGTACAAAGCCGGTATCGAGTTCGCCGCCCAGGCACAGAACAAGAACCTGCTCACCCACTGACGGCGCATTCCAGGAGCGGGTTTTACCCGCGCGGGCGCTCAGCCAGTGCAGCCAGCCGGTTGTATTTTTTCCCGTATCGACACGACATAACCCGCCGTCGAGATTGACGGCCGACACGGTTCCGATGCGGATCAGGTTGCGCAGCAGGCGCTGAATTTCTGCGAGTTGTTCATTCATGCCGCAAGGTTGCTATGTTGCGGCACGATGTTCAAAGGAAGGTGGTTTGCTTATGCATCAGCGAACAGAGGGTGTTGAGGAGGGACTACTTAAACCACACGTCAGGCCTACGAATGTCCTTATGATTTATCAGGTACTCAATATCTTCGATGTGTTCACTGACTTTATTGAGCATCTCTGCCCTCACATTTCCCGGCAGACCATTTAAATCTGATATCACTTTTTTAAAATAACGAGGGTAGTCTTTATAGTTATAGTTGGGATAGTTCGCCACTTCAGTATTGTAATGATACCAGTTCCACTCGATGTCAGCTGAGGCTGCCGAAAGCTCATTTTTTTCTTCCTCGTTATAATTCACCTCATCTAAATCCATAACATCAAGTTTCTTCTTAATGCTGGAGCGATGAGTGTCAATTTGCTTTCTAATTTCCTGATGAATAGGTATTGACATATCAATTGCTGTTACGAGATACCATTCCTCTCTTACTCTTTCTATCTGTTCTGCACTTACATCCATGTCTTTAAGTTCTCTACTTATATTTTTTACAAATTCGTAGAGTTTTTGCCTTGGAACTACTTTGTCATATCTTCCAGCCTGAGATGCGCTTTGTATGGCAATTTCACTTACTGGTAACGAAATTCCCCTTAGACTTTCAAGAATTTTATCCGCCTCAGTAATTTTCTCTCTTAGTACCGCTGCAAGACCAAAAACATTGAACTGTTTGACTTCAAAACTAAAAAGCAGAATCAAAAGTATTCCTGTTGCGAAACAAGTAACACCGCCTGAAACATTGCCGAAGGTTGCATTACCAGCCCCAACGAACAAGAAAAAAACTCCCAGACCTCGTAAAAACTGATTCATGCTAACTTTTATTTTCACCGCGCCCCCCTTAATCGAAGACTCATTCTAAAGTGAACAGAATAACTTCCTCAATCATTATTAAGTCTTTCTCGCTTAGCCCTAATAACGGTCGGGCCTCATACTGCACTTTTTTCCCTTTTCGCGATGGCCGGTCGCGCAGTCCGTAATGATGCACGCGGGCCATTCGCTGCACGTTGCCCGCAAACTCGATAACGGCTTCATTCGGACTGGCCTGCGTTTTCATGTATTTAGCCGTGCGCAACTTTGCAAACATCGCTCGCTTTATCCGGCCCTTTTTGCTGCGCACCGGCTGCGTTTTTCGGGCTTTAAACGGCGTGCCGTCGGGTGCCTGCTGGCGTTTGATATTCTGCTGCTGACTCGCGCGCAGCTTGCGGCCAATGCTGCGCGCCATCTCTTTACGCGCCGGGGCTGACAGGCTGCTGATTAGCGCCTCCAGCCGGTCATTTACCAGCTGCAGCTCGCTCATGTCTGCAACTCGCTGACCAGCTCGCCCTTAACGTAAAGCTGCACCGGCCGGGCGTCATTCTCCGGTAGCGGGTTCTCGCCGACGTGGGTCACGTGCAGCCCGTCGTCGGCCTGCTTCACGATCACGCGCTCGCTCAGCTGCAGTTCAATGCTGATATCGCTGGCCGTATCGCTGATCACATCCGCCTGAAAGGTAAAGCCCGTCCGGCGCTTTTCCTCGCTTGCCATGATGTCGGGTTCATTCGTCCGAAGCCATGCCAGCAGCGGCACGATCAGCAGGTCGATATTCCCGGTGTAGTCGGTAATGACCATGTTAAGCCGGTACTGGTATTCAAACGACAGCGAGCTGGCAAGCGTCGAGACGATGCGCCCGCTGTCGATAAACACGTTCAGCGCGTCAGGGTTTCGCTGCAGCTCCGGCACGCTGTCGGTCAGCGCCTGGCGCAGTTGTTGAGGTTTCAGCATCGTGTTGTTCCTGGCAGTCTTTGATGATTTCGACCTGCAGCCCGCAGGCGGCGAGTGCGGCCTCAAGCTGGCGATTGTCCGCCGCCAGATCACCCGCCGTTTTAAGGCTGTTTCCCGGCAACGGGCAGCTTGTCACGCGCGGACACCCAATCCAGATAATCTCTGGCGCTGGCGAAGGCCGGACGGGCGTGCAGCCGGATAACATCGTCAGGCAGAGCAGCAGCAGACCAGTCACGCAGTCTCGGATTCGCATCAGTTTCTCTCTGTATGGTCATTTCACGGTTAAGCGCGGCCGTGCTGGCACGGCCCTGCATCAGCCGCAGCTCGGCCTCGCGCTTCTGGCTGGCCCTCGCATCCGCATCCAGCCTGGCTATCGCCCTGTCGCGGCTTTCGATACCGGCCGACAGCGTGCCGATAATGCGCTGCGCGCTGGTCAGATCGTCTCTGGCGACTTTCCACTGCCAGCCGGTCACGCCCAGCGCCAGCAGAGCCACCGCCAGAAGCAGAGCTATCAGGCGCGTCATTTGACACCCCGCAGGCAGTAGGCTGTTTCCGCAGCGCGGCGGTTTTCCAGCCCGCGATTTTTCACGCCCTTAACGAACACCCAGCGCCGCAGCTCATTACAGGCATCGAGCCAGTGCTGCAGCCTGATGTAACGGGCAAAGGTCGAGCTGCAGGCCGCGCGCACGCCGACGTTAAAGGCGAATGAAACGGCCGTGTCATAGACCGGCTGTGGCATCTCAGCCGACATACAGGCATCGATCCCGCGCTCGACGCGCATCACGTCATACACAAGATTGACCGCCGCCTGTCGCTCGCTGATCTGGCTTTGCGGCGTCACGCCCTCTGTGTGACCGATGCCGTTAGTCCAGACTCCGGCGCTGCACTGATAGGGCGAGGTGCGGCACCCCTCGGCGTTGGCGATAAGCGCAAGCCCGGCCTCGGACGTTTTCAGGGTTTTGAACTGCGGCAGCAGCGTGGCAATCGCCAGCACCGCTACCACGGCGCAGCGTTTAACGGTCTGGCTCAAGGCTCACCCCCCGCAGGCGCTGCAGCTCGTAGGTTTTACGGCGGTAATGCCAGTTGATAAAGAACGTCGCCACGTTAGTAATGAGCGTGATAACGGCCACGCCGGAACCGACCATAAAGGCGATATCCTGTGGCGTATGACGGCCGAACCACATCAGGATGAGGCCAATCAGGTAGTTGATCACAGAGCTGATTTTTTCCATTTTTAGTCCCACAGGTTGACGGTTTCACCTGCTGAAGATTCAGGCAGATCGGGCAGCGTTACCTCACAGCCGTGCGGCAGCACCGGCCCGCTTTCGGCCAGGCCCGGATTAGCCGCATAAACCAGCTCGACGGCCTGACCGGTTCGCCCGTAATAGCGCTGACAGATTTCATCAACGGTATCGCCCTGTTGCGCGTAAACGATCATCAGAGCAGATCCACAATGCAGCCAGGCTTACCGGCGATGCGGCTGATGCTGAATCGCGCATCGCGCCAGTATTCGTCGGCGCTCGCCTCGATTTCGCCCGCCTTTTTCGTGCCGCTGGCGTCATAGCCGCGATAACGCTCAACGATGGTGGCGGCGGTCAGCGCACTGACGGCGGCAAGGTAGGCCGTAATCTTTTCGCTCTCGCCGTCCAGCGATTCCGCAGGCACGTCGGCCAGCACCTTAAAGCCCGCCGCAATCTGCGCGGCGCGCCAGTCGTACAGCTCGGCGTTTACCTCAGAAATTGCCGTCTTCACGGCCAGGCGCAGGCGCTGCGCCGTGACCGTTCCCTCATAGCGCAGCGAATCGCGCAGCTGCTGCAGGTCAACGTCAGGCCAGAAAAACGTATTCTTTACCGGCGGCTCGGCAGCGTCTGCCGGTCGCG
>Ga0308165_1003601_pt1 | contig 16403 bp, 11 predicted proteins | sample PhyWR2_FD_201032 | JGI IMG/M metagenome (GOLD analysis project Ga0308165, IMG submission 201032) | Phyllosphere microbial communities from UC Gill Tract Community Farm, Albany, California, United States - DLSLW.R2 | ecosystem: Host-associated > Plants > Phyllosphere > Unclassified | place: USA...
GACATGTATAATGCCTTATTGAAAGAGTATCAGGGAGATAAGATCGTAAGAGAAGAAGCCAAACAAATAGTGATTGGTAAAATACGTCGTGACGAGCCTGAGACTGAAAAGCCAGTAGAAGCGCCGAAGAAGAATACCGATTTTGAGAAAAATGAAGAGATTTTGATTAAAAATGCTCAATCATTTACACCTCCTCCGGTAGAAAAACCAAAGGTTGTAGAAACGCCTAAGGTAGAAACACCAGCGCCAACACCAGCACCTGCGGCAGCAGTAGAACCGGTAAAAGAAACCAAGGCTGAAGAAAAAGTTGAAGAAACTGGATTACCAGGGGTTAAAATTGTAGGAAAGATCGATTTAAATGATCTTAACTCAAAAACACGCCCAGTTAAAAAAGAAGAAACTCCTGCTGCACCAGCACCAGTTGCTAAAGCACCAGAGCCAGTTAAACCGGTTGAGCAACCTAAGGCAGAAGAAAAACCGGTTGAGGTTAAAAAGGAAGAAGTGCCAGCTGCACCGGCACCAGTTGTACAACAACCGGTTGCTAAAGCACCAGAGCCTGTAAAACCTGTTGAGCAACCTAAAGCTGAAGAAAAACCAGCTGAAGCAGCAAAACCGGTAAGCAACGAACCTGAAGTAATTAAAGCACGTACCGTTAAGTTAACCGGTCCGAATATTATTGGTAAAATTGTTTTACCTACAACTCCGGATAGAAGAAACGGTCCAGTTGCTTCATCTAGTGATAGTGAAGCCGCTAAACGCAAGCGTAAACGCAAAAAAACTCCAGGAGCACCAGGCCAACCAGGTCAACACGGCGGTCAAGGTCAGCAAGGACAGAATAATCCTGCCGGACAGGGCCAAACTGGAGCACCAGGCCAACCTCGCCAGCCTTATCAAGGAAACAGGCCAGGGGGCGGTACGCCATACCAGGGTAACAGGCCAGCCGGACAAGGTGGAACGCCATACCAAGGAAATAGAAACAACAATAACAACAGACCAGGTTTCCAAAATAGAAATGCTACTCCAAGCGGACCTAAAGAAGAACCTACTGAGAAAGAAATTCAAGATCAGATCAAAGCAACACTTGCCCGTTTAAGTGGAGCAGGTAAATCTGGTAAATTTGCACAGCGTGCTAAATTACGCCGCCAGAAACGTGATGATGTAGCGTTTAATGCCGAAGAAGCAGCAAATGAACTTGAATCGCAATCGAAAATATTAAAAGTAACAGAATTTGTTACAGCTAATGAGTTAGCGAGCATGATGGATGTGCCGGTTACCAAAATTATTGGTACCTGTATGAGCCTTGGGATGTTCGTTTCCATTAACCAGCGTTTAGATGCTGAAACCTTAACCATAGTAGCAGATGAGTTTGGTTACGAAATTCAATTCGTTAAGCCAGATGAAGATGAAGAAAATGTAATTGAGGAAGAAGATAACGAGGCAGATTTAATCGAAAGAGCTCCGGTTGTTACGATTATGGGTCACGTGGATCACGGTAAAACTTCATTGCTGGATTATATCCGTAAGGCAAACGTGGTAGCTGGTGAGGCCGGTGGTATTACCCAGCACATTGGTGCTTATATGGTAACTACACCTACAGGCAAAAAAGTAACTTTCTTAGATACGCCAGGTCACGAAGCCTTTACAGCGATGCGTGCTCGTGGTGCTAAGGTTGCCGATATTGCCATTATTGTAATTGCTGCGGATGATGCAGTGATGCCTCAAACAAAAGAAGCGATCAATCACGCACAAGCGGCAGGCGTACCATTGGTATTTGCTTTCACTAAAGTAGATAAACCGGGTGCAAACTCTGATAAAGTACGTGAGCAGTTATCGGTAATGAATATCTTGGTAGAAGATTGGGGTGGTAAGTTTCAATCTCAGGAAATCTCGAGTAAAACAGGCTTAAATGTTGATTTACTTCTAGATAAAGTATTATTAGAAGCCGAGTTATTAGAACTTAAAGCTAATCCAAATAAGAGAGCTACAGGTTCAGTAATCGAGTCGGCATTAGATAAGGGACGTGGTATTGTAACTACTGTATTGGTTCAGGCTGGTACATTAAGAGTTGGAGATCCAATTTTAGCAGGTAGTTATAGTGGACGTGTAAAAGCCTTAACCAACGAACGTGGACAAAAAGTTGAGTCTGCTGGTCCATCACAACCAGTACAGGTTTTGGGTATGCAGGGTGCACCTACTGCAGGTGATCGATTTAATGCATTAGAAAGCGAAACTGAAGCACGTGATATTGCGAACAAACGTATGCAATTACAACGCGAGCAAGGCTTACGTACACAGAAACATATTACTTTAGATGAGATTGGCCGCCGTTTGGCTATCGGTAACTTTAAAGAGCTTAACATCATTGTTAAAGGTGATGTGGATGGTTCGATCGAGGCATTGGCCGATTCATTATTGAAACTGTCTACTGAGCAGATCCAGATCAATATCATCAGTAAAGGTGTTGGTCAGATTTCAGAATCTGATGTATTGTTAGCAACAGCATCTGATGCGATTATTATCGGTTTCCAGGTTCGTCCATCAACAGGTGCACGTAAACTTGCCGAAGCAGAGCAGATCGATATCCGTTTATATTCTATCATTTACGATGCAATCAACGAGATTAAATCGGCAATGGAAGGTATGTTGGATCCAGAGTTCGAAGAGAAAATTGTGGCTAACGTTGAGATCCGTGAAACGTTCAAAATCACTAAAGTGGGTACCATTGCAGGTTGTATGGTATTGGATGGTAAAATTACCCGTAACAGCAAAATCCGTATCGTTAGAGATGGTGTTGTAGTGTACACAGGTGAACTGGCATCGTTGAAACGCTTTAAAGATGATGTGAAAGAAGTGAATAAAGGTTATGAGTGTGGTTTAAACATTCAGAACTTTAACAACATCGAAGTTGGCGATATCGTAGAAGCTTACGAACAGGTTGAAGTAGCTAGAAAGCTTTAATCACCTAAATGAAATATAAAATTAAAGTGGCCCCTAAAGGCCACTTTTTTTATGAACATTGTTTTTGTTTATTGAAAATTATCGGATAATATTTTAATTATAATTAACGCTGATCACTCGTATATACCAATATTTTAGGTTTATCTTCCAATTAGCCACCTGGCTTTTGGCAATTTGTTAATCATCAAAACGATCAGAATTGAACCTATATACACAATAAAGAATGTCATTAACTGAATGCTTAAGAAGTAATAGGCTGATTTATTTTCAAAGCTGATGTGAAGAGGCCTGAAAATTAAAGGCATTAATCGGAACACTAAAATTTGATGTACCAGATATATCCCAAAGGTAAGAACACTAGGATTAAATCGTTTGATCTGGATTTTAGAGCCAAGCTTATATAAGAAAACAAAGCTTAGTAACGAGTAAATTATATTGGTTATCCTTAAAGTGTTAAAAGGATCAGTAGGTAACAGCCTAAGTAGGTAATAGCTCTCTAAACTTGCAAGAGAAAAGAAGACAATCAATGATATAAAAATTAAAGACATTGAGGTTTTGCCAACTATGGATTTAAACTGATCATAGTATTTATTGATCTGTACACCTAACCATAAATAAAATATAAATCCAAACAAGGCTGTAGTATGCGAAGTAGGAATAATATCAATATAAAGGTTAACAGAATAAAAAAGAGACAATAGTAAAAGCGCACCGCCAAGTTTCATAGAATATAAATATTTCCTGAAAAGGAGTAGTATGGCTATACATATGAGGAAGTTAGGTATAAACCAAAAACTTGTAGTAAAAACAATATTTTCTAAGCTTAATAGTACATTCTGAATACTTATAGTATGGAATGGGTTATCACCATATTTGAGATTTTTTACAATAACATCAAGATAATTGGTGATTAAAAAAATTATTACCCAAAAAAGCCAGGGTTTTAGTGTGTTTTGTACCCGTCTTTGAAGATATTCCTTCGTGCTATATTTTGTAAATTTATCTCCGATTAAAAAACCAGCCAACAAGAAAAAAATTATTGTTCCAAACTTAAAAACCTGTAGACTAAAAATTTGAACTATTTTTTCGGCTAGCGTATTAAATTTAGCGCCAAAAAAGAAAGAACTGTGCTCCATCACAATGCCAAACATAGATATGAAGCGCAACGAGTCAATGAAGTCGTAATTTATTTTAGGAGAATTTATATTAGAATTGCTCAAATTTAATTTTTATTAAAAACATGGTTAACGGCTTTATCGAAATTCTCTTTTTCAGCCATGATTCTCTCTTTATAATCGCTGAATAATTGAATTTTATCTTCAAATTTATTTAAAGTTAACGTAATTTGTTTGGCAACTGCATCCGGACTGTCAATAGCCTCATTAAATTTAAAGCCTTTCGGTAAAGGCACATCATCCTGATATGCTGCAGAGCCCTGACTTCCTGTAATTACACAGCACGACATTAAAATTGCCTCACGTGGCATACGTTCCTGGCCTGGGTGATAACCAAAATCAACATAAAGCTTGCTTTTGTTCATCCAATGTGCTACTTCATCGGGCGACATATTAATCAATGCTTTCCAAGATAAGTCGGGGCAGAGCGCTTTCACGCGTTCCAAATATTCGCCATTCTTTTTCGGATTGTATAGTACAAAATCCTCTTTTTTAACATGATTGGCTATCTTATTATAGAAGGTTTCATTCATGTAATCAGAGATTTTTCCAAGGATTTTCATCCCGTTTTTTTCTAAAAAATCTAATGAAAAATAGGAATGAGCTAAATTTAAAACACCTTTCCGCTTGAGTGCAGCAATCGTTGCAAGTGGCTTATACTTTTTAGGAAATAAAAATGACTTGAGCGGATAAAATTTTTTGTGCTTTACTGCGTTCTTAGCGCTATCTAAGACAATTTGATAATTTGTAACGCTAAGCCACCAAACTATTTTTTTGGTAGCAGAAAATTTTTCTTCGAAGACAGGAGCTAAGAAAGTTTCAGGTAGAATAAGAAAATTGTTTCTATGATTATCGATTTTATCTACAAATGGAACATTATACTTTACATATGACGCGTGTACAGGATTTCCAACTTCATGGTAAAAATAATACATGAAGACCTGATAACCTAATTCCTGTAATCTACTACCAAGCTGATGAAGTGCCTCAGGTCCTCCTGTAGCGTAATTAGATGGGCAAAATATATATATATAACTGTTAGGGTTAATGTGTATCAATTCGATTTTTTTTGTCAAAAATAATCAATTGTGGCGTAAATACGGAATAAATAGCGTGAGCTTCGAATCAGCATTGAAAAGTACTTTAATATACATCATTTTAATATCTTTGACGTTTGCAAAAAGTTATGATTTCCATTGTAATATCATCCGTAAATAAACAGAACCTTGAAAATGTCCGTCAGAACATTGCTAATTCTATTGGTGTACCTTATGAAATAATAGCGTACGAAAATGGCGAAGGAGATAAGGGGATTTGCGAAATTTATAATGAAGGGGCAAGGGCGGCAAATTTTGATATACTATGCTTTATGCATGAAGATATCATAATTAAAACTCCAAATTGGGGTGCTGTAGTTATTAATAATTTTGCTCTAAATGAATCCCTTGGACTTCTAGGTATAGCTGGTAGCTCATTTAAGACACAAGCGCCATCTGGCTGGGGAACGCCTGTTTATGAAGTTGACACTAATTTTTATAACTACGAACAGCACTTTAAGCATAGTTCGAAAAAGTCAATGCATGCTTATCATAATCCAAGAGGTAAAAAGTTAGAAAAGGTTGTCGTTTTAGATGGTGTCTGGTTTTGTACAACTAAAGCGGTATTATCAAAATGCCGTTTTGATGAAGATTTATTTAAAGGTTTTCACTGCTATGATTTAGATTTTAGCCTAACCGTAGGCCAATTTTTTGATGTTGCTGTAACTTTTGATATTCTATTAGAGCACTTTTCGGAAGGAGGTTATAACAGAGAATGGTTTTCCGATACGCTGAAACTTCATGAAAAATGGCAAGCCAAGCTACCCAAAACAATAGAACCAATTTCAGATAAGCTTATAGCAAAGATGGAAAAAAGGGCTTTGTTGAGGATTTTGTTTAAAATGGTTCAATTAGGGTTTACCAATCAGTATATTTTTGCTTTTCTAAGCAATTACAAGAAACAAATAAAAATGAGTAATAAGCTATATTTAAAGTATATTTATTATTTAATTAAAATTATATATTTGGGTAAAACGATAGATTGATAAATTATAGCTTGTAATCAAAAGCCTCAATTTTATCCTTCCAGAATTCAAGGTTTTTATCCCATGCATGGCAACCAAAAGGCATATTACCTTTGATTATGTGCATTGCCCTTTCTGGAGCTGTTTCTATAGAAAAATTTAATGCCTTTTTGTAGGATGGTGTTTTTATTCTTTTCTTTTTCCGGTTCACTTCCACGGTCCAAAACATATCTTCATGGTAATCACTACTGTTCTGTCCAATATAGCTTTCTACAAGCTCCTTTTCCTGGATGCAGATGTCGTAAAAAGATTTAACTTTTCTCAACGAAAAACCTCCGTTCCCGACTTGATTATATAGTTGTCTTTCGATATCTGGTCTACCTTGTTTATCAAGTAAATTATATCTTCTATGGAAATATGTTCTAAGCCGCTCTTTAGATCTTTTAAATAAAGTTGGGAATTCTTTCTCTCTTAACCACGGAGCTCCTATATAGTCATAGCCAAGGTTGCACCAATATTTTAATTCATTTTTAAATACGAAAGCATCCAATTGGTAAATAAGCAAATAATTATAATTCAAAAATTTCTCATAAAAGAATTCCGAAAGCATTAAATCATTATACCCAAATACACTTTTAAAATAAACACTTGAGAAAGTTACCACGCTATATGAGAATTGTATCTCAGATGGTAAAATGTCTAAATCTTCCGGCTTAATAATTACGATATCAAAATCAGATAGTAACTTTCCACATTGGGCCAAAGCTATCTTCTCATAAATTGAAAGATCGGACTTGTAAATTGGTATTACAATTACGCAAGAATTGTTCATGTTAGTTTCTATTAAACTTTGGCAAAAATAAAAGTATAATATTCATAAAGCCTTTCAAAATCTTATAAGCTATAGGATGCTTTTTTATGTACATAAATTGTTCTGCCTTTTTAAACTTTATCTCTTTCAAATAATCATAGTCCTTAACAAATTCAGGGAAATATTTATTCAAAGAAATATCCCTTTCTTTAGTAATTGCTAGTTGATTTTTTACATCTGAAGATATTCCGACCCCATCATAACTTACAATTACACAATCTATATGCTTATATGAAGCATCACGTTTACAAATTGCATAAACAAAAAATTCCCAGTCGGATACGATTTTAAAACCTTCATTATATAAAAAAATGTCCTTAAACAGCTTTGCTTTGATAAAACTTGCTTGATGGGAAATATTTTGCTCATAAAAAAAAGCGAAATTCAATTTTTTGGGAAAAGTTCTGATCTCCTGTTTGTTGCCTTCATTATGTAAAATATCTCCATAGTAAATGTCATATTGTCCATTTAATTCAAGATGTATTTTTTCTAGAACAGTATTGTCAATTAATGAATCTCCACTGTTAAGAAACATGATATAATCGCCCGTTGCTACCCTAATTCCCTTATTCATTGCATTATATATCCCACTGTCAGGTTCAGAAACAGCATAATCAAGCCGTGAAGAATATTGCCCAAGCAAATCTTTACTACCATCCAAACTATTACCATCAATAACAATAAACTCAAAATCTTGCCAAGTTTGATGGACTACGCTTTCGAATGTTTTTTTTAAACCACCTTTATTGTTGTAATTGATAGTTACAATGGATAATTTTTTGTTCATAATGATAAAAATCTTTTAAACAGGTTAAGACAAACCTATAGGAGCTAATCTTTAAAAAGAGTATAAAATACCCTTGAATTCGCATTAGAAATAAATCTATTTCAAAAATGTATCCAGATTTTTATAACAGCGATCTTTTTCGTAATTGATGCTAAAAGCTTCCTGGGCATTTTCAGACTGTAGTTTATATTCTATATCGTCAGTTAATAATTTAATAATATTATGCTTAAACTGAACCGGATCATCACTAACCAAGCAGCCATTATTTGTCTTGTTAATCAAACCGTCTATCCCTCTTGTATTGCAAACTACCGGTAAGCCATAAGATAGGGCTTCAACTACTTTTATCTTTGTTCCGGTGCCGGTTAACATAGGGCATAACGCTACTTTGGCATTTTCATAGTAGATGGATAAATCTTCAGCAAAATTAACCGAAACAATATTTGGTGCCTTTATCGAAAGATGTTCGTTTATCTGGCCAATGATGCATATTTTAATATCACCTGGCAGTAATGGATACACCTCTTTAAAAAACCACTTGGCCGCTTTTTGATTGTGTATATTATCGCTGGCTACGTAAATCAGATCGAATGATTTTTCTTTAACCGAATGTAGATTTTCAGGCTTATCGAGCATCATTGGTGCTAATACAACTTTGTTTTTACAGAACTGGCTAAAAATATACTGTTCTTCAACAGAAATGGCCAGGGCAATATCAAACAACGAAATCCGTCTAATTTCTTCTTTAAAGGATTGCCCGATATTTACTTTCTTTTGCAGCTGGGCGGTTATAAAATCATGCGTGTCAATTACTTTTATTGCTTTTTTTGTAAGCTTATTATTCTCTACCAGGCTAGCCCAGCTGGCATAGTTAATAAAGATATAATCGTAATTGTTTTCTTTTAAAATTTTCTTGAAAGCACGTTTAAACCTTAAGGTAACCAATTCGGGAAATTGAAGCGGAAAAAACCATGCCTTATTTTGATAGAAGAAATTGGGCAGCTTATAAAAGAGAAGGTAATAGAGTATATTACTTTTAGCAGGCTTTTTTTTAATTACATAGGTATTATAGGCCAGGCCCGATTGCTCGAATGCTTTAATATCTGCCTCGTTCCAGCGTCCGGTGTAGTATTCACTTACAAAATCAATCTCAAAATTTCTTGATTTAAAGTAGTGTAACATACTTAAAGCCCTAGTTCTATTGCCCGCATTTTTCTTTAGCGGGTTGTCAGGCATAAAAAATAGCACTTTCTTCATCTGAATCTTTAGTCGTTAAAGGCCTGCATATCAATTAAACGCCTGTACAATCCATTTTTATTCATCAGTTCATTATGGCTTCCACTTTCTACAACCTCACCCTTATCAATCACCACTATTTTATCGGCATGCTGTATGGTACTTAAACGGTGTGCGATCACGATTGAGGTACGGTTTTTCATTAAATTATTTAAAGCTTCCTGCACCAGTTTTTCAGATTCTGTATCTAAAGCGGATGTAGCTTCATCTAAGAGCATAATCGGAGGGTTTGCTAAAACCGCCCTGGCAATGCAAACCCGTTGCTTTTGCCCGCCCGATAATTTATTGCCCCTATCGCCCACATTAGTTTGGTAACCATGCTCAGTGTTCAAAATAAAATCGTGTGCATTGGCAATCTTGGCCGCAGCAATAACTTCCTCCTCGGTGGCATCTGGTTTAGCGAAGGAGATATTGTTGAAAATCGTATCATTAAACAGGAATGACTCCTGGTTAACGGTTCCCATCTGTGCACGGATACTTTCTACGGTAAGTGCTCTATAATCATGGCCATCTATTTTGATCGTTCCCGATTCTGGGTCGTGGAAACGTGGAAGCAGATCCATTAAAGTACTTTTTCCGCCTCCTGAAGGACCAACCAAAGCTACCGTTTTGCCTTTTTCAATGTCGAATGTAATGGAGTTAAGGATCTGTTTTTCTCCATAACTGAACGATACATTTTGAAGACTGATTGCATTGTTAAATCCATCAAGCTCTTGCGCATTTGGCTGGTTAACCAATAATGGTTTAGTGTCTATCAAATCTAAAACCCGTTCACCGGCTGCAATTCCAGAGTGGATTCCGCTGAATGAGTCTGTTAATGCTTTTGCAGGACGCATTACTTGTGAGAAAAAAGCGATATAGGCAATAAACTGGCTTGTTGTTAAAGCACCAGGCTGGTTGCTTATAATTAGGTTTCCTCCATACCAAACAATTAAAGAAACCATTAAAACCCCTAAAAATTCGGAAACTGGTGAGCCCAATTGCTGTCTTCTAACCATCTTCCTATTTAGATTGGAATAGAATTCGTTTTCCTTCTGAAATTTTTCTTTTATTCTGTTTGTTGAATTAAATGCCTTTACAATTTTTATCCCGGTTAGTGATTCATCCAAGAAACCAATCATCTTTGCAAACGATTCATGAGCTTCTTTGGCCTGCTGTTTAATCCTTTTAACAATTTTACTGATAATAAAAGCAGATACTGGAATTACTAATAGCGAGAATAAGGTTAATTTAATAGAAATGCTCAACAGCACTACAATATAGAAAATTAGCGTTAGTGGCTCTTTGAAAACAACTTGTAATGTGTTGGTTACAGTAAATTGTACAACCTGAACATCAGATGCGACTTTTGAAATAATATCTCCTTTACGTTCGTTGTTAAAATAACCAACATGTAAATTCATTACATTGTTGAAAACTGTTTTACGAAGATTTAATAAGGTATGAACCCTTAGATCTTCCATAAAACGTTGAGAAAAATACTTAAAAAAGTTCGACAGTAATACGGAAACTACAATAATGATGCAAACATAGTTTAGTGTTTCGGCTCGTCCGTTTACACTGATTGAATGTGCCACAAAATCAGAAAACTGACCGGTTATATCAAAAGCAGAGCTTGCAGATGAGACTGTGCTTAAAGTACCTGATGATTTAGAAGGAAGCAATGTATCAAAAAGCGGTACAAGTAATGTAAGGTTCAGCGTTCCGAAAAGAACGGCTAGTAATGTTACAATTACATAAGGTATTGCAAACTTTTCAATCGGCTTGGCAAATGATAATAAACGAAAATAAGTTTTCATTATGTATTAAGTATATAAAGAAAGCTTAGGCATTGCCCAGCTACAAAAAAAATCTAATAAAGTTCAGGCAAATGTACGGTTTTTCGTACGTATCAATAAAATGATCCTAATCTTGGATAATTAAATTACAATTCTTTAGTTTTTAGTATAATGAGGAGCTTTTGTTATGAGAATGTACTTTTCAGACATCCCTGGTATAAAGCTAAATATTGGTTGGCTGCAATTTCCCATGAAAACTTTTCGGCCTGGGCAATTGCTTCTTGCTCACGGTTATTTTCAACGAAATCAGTCATACCTTTTTTAAATACTTCCTGCATGTGTTCGGGTTCAAAATTATCAAAGTAATAGGCAACATCGCCGCCAACTTCGGGCAGTGAGGTAAATTTTGATAAAAAAACAGGTTTTCCGAAGTGCATGGCTTCAATGATAGGAAGACCAAAACCTTCGGCCACTGATGGAAACAGAAAAGCACTACAGTTTTTATAGTACCAGGCCTTATCTTCATCGGAGATTGGTCCTGTAACATGTACCCGGTCTAAACAGTTATATTTTTCAGCTTCTTCCAAAATCCTTTGTTTATGTGGCGTTTCTCTACCTGCTATAACCAATTCAAAATCGTTATCTTTTAATAAGGCGGGTAATAAATGAAATCCTTTTTGAACAGAAAGCAAACCTATGGTAAATAAAAATTTCTTGGCAGGCTTAAATACGGGCTGATGGTTTTCATTCGAAACTAATTTATCGGCACCATTATAAATTACGCTGATTTTATCAGAAGCTTCAGGGAAATAATGCTTTACATCATTGGCCACAAACTGCGATATACACACAATTTTATCACATTGTGAGATGAGTTTGCCAAGCTTTTTTAAATAGACCTTAATTCTGTGTGGCTTGCTAAACTTTAAATGAACCTTATTCATATCATGAATGGTCATTATTTTTTTTGCATTAACCCTGTTCGGGCGCAATCTGCAGGTTTGATCTGAAAGGTGCACCACATCAAAGCTATTCTTTTGCTTAAAAAACAGCCTGTCTAGTCTTGAAAGATAAAGTATATCCACCAATCCATTAAAAAGATATTGAGTGTGTTTAAAAAGATAGAATTTTAGTTCAAATTTTCCTTTGTTTTCCTTGATTAAAGCATCGCCCAATCCCTTCCCAAATGAAAAGTAACCGCAATTGGCATCTTTCATGGAATCAAAAGTTACTAAAACCGATGGTTTCGACATTCTGGATAATCTGTTTAAAGTTTTACTGATAAGCTTTTACAAAGGTAGCACTTTTTAAAAACAACAATCATCAGTTGCTTTTTGGCTATTTTACGATTTTGTAATTCCGGTATTCGAACAGGCGCAGTCCGGTTAAATCTTCGATTTTTTGCAAAACCTTTCTACGGAAATTCATCTTTGGTGTTTCCTGGGTTAAATCTTTTTCAAATTTCCAGTTTGCTGCAGCAATTCTTGCCTGCATAACCTTTGGATGGCTGCCTTTAAAATGAACCAAACGGTCGGCATTGTGCATATCGTAAGTATCCTGAACGGGGTAATGCTCTTCAATCCACTCTTCTGTTTGATAAAACTGGTTAAAATTGCGCACTTTGCCCTGAAGGCCTTTTGGGGGCTTCACCCAACCGTAATGGTAAATGTAGGCATCAATTAATTTTACCTTAAGTTTCCTGTCGTTTATTCTAAAACCTTGCGCGTCACGGTAAGATTGTACACCAGCGAGGTTTTTGATGATCCTCACCTCTCTTCTGTACCAGCGCCTCGATTCGGCCAGGTAATCATAAGAAGCGTAAAAGTGTTTGTATTTTAAAAGCAGCGCCTCAACATTTTTATTGTTTAGCTCTGTCTCCATTTCTTTTTTGATCAAAGGGAGATAATCTTCATGGATAGCTTCATCCCCCTGAATATAGATCATCCAGTCGGTGTCCCCCGCTATTTCGGCCAGCGCTTTATTGGTTTCATCTGCAAATACACGGCCACCTTCCCGTATGCTTTCATCCCAGATGGTATCAATAGTCCTGATTTTAGGGTCAATGCTTTTAACCATTTCAGAAGTTTCATCTGTAGAGTTCCCTAGTGCAACAACAAAATCATCACATAGAGGCAGTACCGAAAGTATGGCTTCTTTGGCAGGGTAATCGTTTGCAATTGCGTTTCTTAAAAAGGTAAAACCGGTTACTTTCATCCGTTTTTATGTGTTTTTATTGGTGATGAAGCGATCATGATTTGTTAATCAGTTTCCTGTGGATTTTAATAATCATGATGGTTTCATTCAGTTTTGCTGTGAATAGCCCTTTGTGGCTGATAATTTTTGTTTATTTGTACAAAGATAGTTTTATTGATGAATACGCATCTATCCATTTTGAGTGAAGTAAAGGCGGGCAATTATAAGGTTTTGGCGAGAACATTAACCCTTGTTGAGAATAATATTAAACCTGCTGATTCGATTTTGCGAAATTTGGATAGTAAGACTGATGTGCCGGTTATCGGTATCACAGGGCCTCCAGGTGCAGGTAAAAGTACTCTGGTAAATGCGGTAACGGACCACTTTAGCGCCGAGGGCAAACGTGTTGCAATATTGGCGATAGATCCGACCTCTCCATTCAATTTTGGCTCTTTATTGGGCGACCGTATACGCATGGCCGGCCAGTTTAACAAGCCAAATGTTTTTATCCGCTCCTTGGCTACCCGTGGTGCTTTGGGGGGGATCTCCGCAAAAACCATTGAGATGGTTGATGTTTTAAAAGCTTCTAATTTCGATCTCATTATTATTGAAACGGTAGGCGTAGGCCAATCGGAAGTTGAAATTGCAGGTTTAGCAGATAAAACGGTTGTTGTACTCGTACCCGAATCGGGAGATGAGGTTCAGAATATTAAATCGGGCCTGATGGAAATTTCCGATTGTTTTGTGGTGAATAAAGCAGATAGGGAAGGTGCCGAAACGTTTGCCAATAACCTTAAAAAAATCGTTCATCAGGGCATAAAAAGCATTCCGGTATTAAAAACAATTGCAGATAAAAATGTGGGAATTACCGAATTGTGCCAATGGATCATCAAGCCTCAGCCCGTTGATGATCACCGGCGGACGTTTTTATTTGCAGAAAAGGCTTGGAAACTCATTCAGCACGAAAAAATGAGCCATATAGATAAAAAAAGGCTGCTCGAAAAACTTCAGGCAGCCTTGTTAAAAAGTGATTTTAATATTTACCGCTTTGTAGCAGAATTTGTTGGCAAGGGGTAAATGGCTAATTGTTTAAGATGGTTTAATGTCAATTGCCAACTGAAAACTGAAAACTGTGAACTGAAAACTGCCAACTGACTATCCGTTCATAATATCTTCTATCTCTTCTGCTTCCAAAGGGATATCGGCCATTAAATCTACATTTCCATTTGGCGTAATTAGGATATTGTTCTCCAAACGGATACCCAAACCTTCTTCTGGGATATAAATACCCGGCTCTACGGTTAAAATATTACCTGCTGCAAATGGCGTGTATCTTCCGGCAAAATCATGCACATCTATCCCTAAATGGTGGGAGTTGCCATGCATAAAGTATTTTTTATAGGCCGGTAATGCTCTGTTTTGGTTTTTAACATCGGATACAGAAATCAACCCAAGGTTAACCAACTGTTCGGTCATAATTTCGCCCACCTGTTCGTGGTAGGTGTTCCAAATGGTGCCTTCGCCGATTAATTTAATAGACTGTTTCATTACTTCCAGAACAGCATTGTAAACATCTTTTTGCCTTTGGGTAAACTTACCATTAACCGGAATAGAACGGCTCATATCCGCATTGTAATTTGCATACTCAGCACCAAAATCAAAAAGTATAACATCACCATCTTTGCATTCCTGGTTATTGTCGTTATAATGAAGGATATTGGCATTATGGCCAGAAGCAATGATAGGCGTATAGGCATGGCCGGTTCCACCCTGCCGGATAAATTCGTGGATAATTTCCGCTTCGATTTCGTATTCTTTTACGCCAGGTTTGGTAAACTTTAATACCCTGATAAAGGCATCGCGGGTTATGGCAGATGCTTTTTTGGTCAACTCAATTTCTACATCAGATTTAACAGCACGTAAGTTACGCATAATAGGAGCCGAGCGTTCGTAATGGTGCAGGGGGTATTTCGATTTCATTTTCTCAATGAAACGGATATCGCGATAAGGAACTTCATGCGCGTACCGGTCGTTTTCGTTGGTGTTTAAATAAATATGCTCAGCATAGTTAACGATACTATGCAATATGTTTTCAAAATCTTCTAACCAATATACCGCCTGAATGCCCGATGCGGTTCTGGCCTGCTCTTTTGTGTACTTATATCCTTCCCAAACCTTAATATAATCGTTAGTCTGTCTTAAAAACAGGACTTCTCTGTACAAAGGATTAGGACAATCAGGATATAACAGTAAAATTGTTTGTTCCTGATCAATTCCTGATAAATAAAATAAATCTGGATTTTGCTTAAAAACAAAGGCCTGATCGCCACTTCTAGGGAATTCATCGCTTGAGTTAAATATAGCTAATGAATTGTTTTTTAAGTGTTTAGTGAGGTTTTTTCGGTTTAAAACAAATAACGACTGATCAATTGTAGGATATTTCATGAAAATGAGATTTTTATATGGGCAAGGGCCAAATGTAATAAAATGATTATTTACTGTGAAGTTTGGAACGGAGTTTGTATAAAAGTTTGAAAATTTAAAATTTTGTTTAATTTTGCCTTTACTGAAAAATTAATCAATTAAATTGTTTAACCCTTAAAAAAGAAAAAAGATTATGAACTATTCTACTTTAAAGAAAAGTGTTGCGCTTTCTTTAGTGGCATTAACAGGAGTTGCTTCTCTTGCTGTCGCTCAGGATGCTCCTGCAACAACTTCTGCTGTCAAGGTATTTGGCGGTAGAGGACAGTACAGAACTTGGTCTATCGGTGTACATGGTGGTGTTTTAATGCCAGTTGTAGCTATCGGTGGTTCTAACGACTTTAACAAATGGGATGCTAACTTAGGTTACGGTTTAAACATCCGTAAACAATTAGGTCACTCTTTCGGATTAGAATTAAACGGAACCCGTGGTAAACTTTCTGGTACTAACGAAGGTATTTCTAACCCGGCTGTTAAAGATTTCGAAACTGAATTACAATATGCTGTAGATTTACGTGGTGTTGTTAATGTAGGTTCTATCGATTTCTTACGTCGTGAGAATTCAGTAGGTTTCTTCTTAACTGCTGGTGCTGGTTACATGGCTTATGCTCCAAAAATTACTTTAGCTAATGGTTCTCAAATTGACTGGAAAGGTAAAGCTACTGGTCCTGCTGATGACAAACATGATGCAAAAGATTACGTAAAAGGTTTCTACATTCCAGTAGGTGCTGGTGTTAAATTCAAAGTTTCTGAGCGTGTTAACTTTAACTTAGGTTACACTATGAACTTTGTTGATGCTGAT
>Ga0308165_1003603_pt1 | contig 16393 bp, 16 predicted proteins | sample PhyWR2_FD_201032 | JGI IMG/M metagenome (GOLD analysis project Ga0308165, IMG submission 201032) | Phyllosphere microbial communities from UC Gill Tract Community Farm, Albany, California, United States - DLSLW.R2 | ecosystem: Host-associated > Plants > Phyllosphere > Unclassified | place: USA...
TAAATTTGCAGCAGATCAATATAAAGTATTGGCCAGGGGCATTGAACCCGGCATGACACCACAAAGCTTTAAAAACAATAAAAACGTTAACTACGATATCCAATGGTGGTGCAGTGGTTTTTACTCTGGCGCCTTGTGGTATATTTATGAGCAAACCAATGATGCATGGGTAAAAACTGAGGCCGAAAGTGCGCTAAAGGTAATCGAGCCGAACCAAACCTATACCGGTAATCACGATTTAGGTTTTATGATGTACTGCAGCTTCGGAAACGCTTACCGCATCACCGCAAAGCCAGAATATAAAGCCATTATCAATCGCTCCGCAGAATCGTTATCTACACGATATCATGCCAGCGTTAAGGCAATCCAATCGTGGAATAAGAGCAAGTTCTGGGATTATCCTGTAATTATCGATAATATGATGAACCTCGAAATGTTGAACTGGGTGAGCGACAATGGCGGCGATAAAAAATATAAAGACATTTCGGTTATTCATGCCAATACGACCTTGAAGAACCACTTCCGTCCTGATTTTAGCTCTTACCACGTAATTGATTATAACCCCGAAACAGGTGCCGTTAAAAGAAAGGCGACCTGGCAAGGTGCTGCCGATTGCTCGGCATGGGCTCGTGGCCAGGCCTGGGCCCTGTACGGTTACACCATGATGTACCGTTTTACAAAAAACAAATCCTATTTGAACCAGGCAAAAGGGATTGCCCGTTTTATATTAAACCACCCCAACCTGCCCGAAGATAAAATTCCTTTTTGGGATTTTGATGCACAAGGTGTTCCCTTTGCAAAACGCGATGCATCGGCAGGTGCGATAACAGCTTCAGCTTTATTAGAACTTGCCCAGTACACCTCTGTCAAGGAAAAAAACGAATTTAAATCTGCCGCTGAAACGATGATCTATTCGTTGGCTAGCCCCGCTTATCACGCCAAACTGGGCGAAAACGGAGGATTTATTTTGACGCATAGCGTTGGTGCCTATCCGTTAAACAGCGAAATCGATGTTCCTTTAATTTATGCCGATTACTATTATTTAGAAGCATTGGCAAGGTACAAAAAGTGGTATTTATAATTTATTGAACATAATATTATGAAATTGATATTTAAAATAACGTTGGTCGCAGCCATTTGCTTCGGCTTTATGCGAGCAGATGCTCAATTAAAAAAGGACATTACGGGCCAGCAAGACCGGGCTTTTTGGGTGAAGACCTTAAATCGGATCGCTTACCCGGTTGTTCATAGTCTGGCTAACGAAACGCTAAAGAAAAACATGCCTTTAGAAAAAGGGCCTAATTACGGTTTGAACTTAACTAAGGTAACATATTTGGAAGCCTTGGGAAGAACGATGGCCGGATTGGCCCCTTGGCTGGCGCTTCCTGATGATGACACCGCAGAAGGAAAGCTCCGCAAAACCATGCGTGCCGAATTGTTAAAAGGATTGGCAAACTCAGTAAACCCGGCAAGCCCCGATTACATGAATTACAGAACCGAATCTCAACCTATTGTTGATGCCGCTTATGTTGCACATGCCTTCATTCGTGCACCAAAAGCACTTTGGGAACCCTTAGATGAGATTACCAAAAAAAGATTTGTAGAAGAATTTAAAGCCTTGCGTACCCGAACCGGCGCTTATAACAACTGGCTATTGTTTTCGGGCTTAACCGAAGGCTTTTTGCTGAGTATTGATGAAGCTTACGATCCGGCAAGGGTAATGTTCTCTATTAACAAAATGAAAGAATGGTATGTAGGCGATAGTTGGTACAGCGATGGCGCAAAATTTAGTATGGATTACTACAATTCATACGTAATTCACCCCATGTTAGTTGATCTGTTGAAAGTTTTGGTCGCGAAGAAAAAAGCATCGCAGGCAGATTACGACACGGCAGTGCAGCGCATGGTGAGGCATGGCGAATTTTTGGAAAGAATGATTTCGCCAGAGGGAACTTACCCCGCTTTCGGCCGTTCGATAACCTATAGAATGGCTGCCTTTCAAGCGTTAGCTCAAACCGCTTTAATGGAGAAATTGCCCGAGCATATTAAGCCGGCACAGGTTCGCTGCGGTTTAACCAAAGTGATGCACAATATGTTCGATGGAAACCAGAATTTTGACAATAACGGATGGTTGGTACTCGGTTTTAACGGTCACCAACCCGAAATTGCCGATTATTATACCTCTACCGGAAGCGTGTATTTAACCACCCTAGGCTTTTTGAACCTGGGTTTTCCAGCCGATCATAAATTTTGGACGGATGCACCCGCACCGTGGACAAGCTTAAAGGCATGGACGGGCGAACCAGTAAAAAAAGATTACAAAGTGGAGTATTAATCCCAATAAAAGTCATCCGATGAATATCGGCTATTTGGTAATTTTCATCGGATGACTAGTGATGCTTTGTCAGGCTGAGCGGAGTCGAAGTCTCAATTTAAGTCGTAGCGAGACGCTACGACTAGGTAGCGGAGTCGAAGCCTTGTACGTTTGCACATTTAACCGCCATTATTTTCTTTTAATAGTTATTGTATAAATATATTTGCTAACAACAATTGATTTTTCATCATTCGGGTACTGTGTCACGTAAAAACGAGTGCTTATTGTCGCCATTAGCGTAAAAGAATAGCCGCATTACAGGGTTTAACGCTTGTGCCAACGCTAGGTTTGGCCTTAAAAACGTTGCAAAAGTTCGTTGATACAAATACCAGATATAAATTTTAACACATGAATAAATTCGAAAGCCGCTACGCACAAAGCCCAAAAGAGGTTAAACAAATGGATACCTCGGCCTTGAGGGAAAATTTTTTAATCGAAAATCTTTTTGAGGCCAATCAAGTTAATTTAACACTTTCTCATTTTGATAGATACATTGTTGGGGGCGCCATGCCTGTTGATGGAAAATTGGCATTGCCAAATCCCGATGATTTAAAGGCGAACTTCTTTTTAGAACGTAGAGAATTGGGCATAATAAACGTAGGCGGCAAGGCGATTGTAACAGCCGATGGTCAAACCTTTGAGCTCGATTACAAAGAAGCTTTATACATCGGAAAAGGAACAAAGGAAGTTACTTTTGAATCGGCCGACGCCACACAACCAACAAAGTTGTATATCAATTCTGCACCCGCACACCATACATATCCAACCAGAAAGGTAAGCAAGGCTGATGCTGAAATCGTGGAGCTCGGTACGCCAGAAACGGCAAACCACCGCATTATCAACAAGCTTTTGGTAAACAGCGTGTTGCCAACTTGCCAGTTGCAAATGGGCATGACGGAGTTAAAATCGGGCAGCGTTTGGAACACCATGCCAGCACATACGCACGACAGAAGAATGGAAGCTTATTTTTATTTCGAAGTGCCCGAAAACCAGAGCGTATGCCATTTTATGGGGCAACCGCAAGAAACTCGCCACATTTGGATGCAAAACGATGAAGCAGTTATTTCGCCAAACTGGTCTATTCATTCCGGTGCCGGAACAAGCAACTACACTTTTATCTGGGGCATGGCTGGCGAAAACCTCGATTATGGCGATATGGATCACTGCGCTATTACCGATTTGAAATGATTCGTCATTTCGAATCCCGATTTGTTCTATCGGGAGAGAAATCTCCGCTACTACGGCAGGTGTCGGCTAAGAACCGCTGGCTTAAAGTAGATGTAATAGCAAGACCTGCGCAGCAAACGTGAATGCCATTTTAGCTGCTTCGCAGGTCTTGCCTGCGTTTCACTAACTGAGTGTATGAGCGGCCGTCATTGCCCCAAAGGGGTTACTTTGTAACGAGTATCAATCAGGTCCTGTCCCTGAAAAAATGGGATGACGTTTTTGATATTCTTTATGCATATAAGCACTGGACTATGAACGGTCGTCATCCTCAGCTTGGCTCGGGATCTATTTAGCCTGAACGCTAAGCATAAAAGATGCTGATCCCGAAGCTTCGGGACAGCAAGGACGAAGCGGTTATGCGTGATGGCTAAGCAAAATGCTAATGGATTATGTCGCATAAAAAACCTAAACTGATTATGAGAAAGTTAAAAAGACCTCATTATAAGGTACAAAGCAATCTCACTTTTAGAATAAGATTGCTTCGTACCTCGCAATGACGATCCATTACAGGGGTAAAAGAAATTACTTCTGCTGATTTTTGAAAGATATAAAAACCCAGAATAACATTAAAAACGATTCAAACCAACGCTGCAGCTCAAACTCTTTATCAAACTAATCAATCAATGAGAAAAATATTCTTTAGTATCCTTTTGCTGATTACCGCAAGTGTTGCTTTTGCCCAACACCAATACCCGATGATAACCGTTACCAATCCATCCGCGATAGAACGAAAGGACGTAATTTTTTCAATTCCATGGGTTGATGTGTTGAAGGCTAATCCGACTATCGACACGGCAAAATTTTCGGTGATGAACAAGTTTACCGAAACCCAGGTTCCTCATCAACTGGAATACAAAGGCGAAAAAACTGTTCAAAATCTATTGCTGCAGGTTTCTGTAAAGGCAAAAGAAAGTTTAACATTATTGATGTTCGCCGAGAAAGCAAAGCCCGCTACACCAAAGACTTTTGCCCGTTACGTTCCTGAACGTAAAGATGATTTTGCCTGGGAGAATGATAAAATTGCATTCAGAATGTACGGAAAGGCACTCGAGGGTACCTCTGAAGACGCGAAAGGCATTGATGTGTGGGTAAAGAGCACGCCGAAAATGGTTGTTAACGACCGTTATAGAAAGAACGACTATCACACTGACCATGGCGATGGCTTAGATTATTACAGCGTTGGCAATACGTTAGGTGCCGGCGGAATGGCGCCTTTTATAAACGATACGGTTCGCTACTCCGGAAATTACAGTACATGGAAAGTTTTAGATAACGGCCCGTTGCGTTCTACCTTCCAGTTGACTTACGATGAATGGAACGCCGCCGGGTTTAAGATAAAAGCTACCAAAACGATTTCTATCGATGCAGGTTCGCAGCTTAACAGAATAGAAAACGTATACAGTTTTTCAGGTAACGGAAATATTTTGCCAGTGGCTATCGGGTTGGCAACCAGAGGCGAAAGCGCCATGAAAGTTTTATCTGATACCAGAGGAGCGATCGGTTATTGGGAACCCGTTCATGGCAAAGATGGCATTACGGGCGTTGGTGCGGTAACTGAAAAGCCGATAAAAAAAGCCATTATGCAACCGAAACAAATGTTAGCCTTAACAGAAGTGAAAAACAACCAGCCTTATGTGTATTACGCGGGTGCAGCATGGAACAAGGCTGCAGAGATTACCACCGAAACGGAATGGTTTAATTACCTGCAGCAATTTCAAAAAGAATTAAAATCGCCATTAAAGGTGAGCGTAAAAAAATAAAATAAACAAAAATGTCTTCAAACCTATTTGATTTAACAGGAAAAACAGCTTTAGTAACAGGTTGTAAAAGAGGAATTGGCAAAGCGATGGCCTTGGCCTTGGCAGAAGCTGGAGCTGATATTATTGGCGTTTCTGCAAGCTTAGAATTGCAAGATAGTGCTGTAGAGAAAGAAGTTTTGGCGCTTGGAAGAAAATTTCGGGCCTATCAATGCGATTTTGGGAATCGCGAAGCCACATTGGCATTTGTAGCACAAGTAAAGGCGGATTATCCGGTAATCGATATCTTGGTCAACAATGCCGGTACAATACTTCGCAAACCAATTGCCGAACATCCCGATGATATGTGGGATGAGGTAATTGCCGTAAACCAAAGCGCTCCGTTTATCTTAACAAGAGAAATCGGCCGCGATATGATTGCCCGGGGAAGCGGAAAGGTGATTTTCACTGCATCGTTATTATCGTTCCAAGGCGGCATTACCGTTCCCGGTTATGCAGCCAGCAAAGGTGCAATTGCTTCATTAACTAAAGCTTTTGCCAACGAATGGGCGTCGAAAGGCGTAAATGTAAATGCAATTGCACCCGGTTATATCGCAACAGATAACACTTCGGCATTACGCGAAGATCAGGAAAGAAGCACGTCAATTTTAGCACGGATCCCTGCCGGAAGATGGGGAACACCAGAAGATTTTAAAGGACCAACGCTATTCTTGGCATCAAGTGCCAGCGATTATGTTCATGGAGCAATTTTGACCGTAGATGGCGGTTGGATGGGACGATAAACTTTTAGTAGGGAGTCTTTAGTTGGGAGTTTTTAGTTTTGAGTAGGGAATTCGAAAGTCGGGAGTTCGAGGTCTCCGATTGTCACCCTGAGCGGAGTCGAAGGGTAAGTGCGAGGGTCTTCGACTACGCCCGGACTTCGGACTTCGGACTTTCGGGCTTTTTCAAATACTTCTCGACTTTTCCTCCGGTTGTCACCCTGAGCGGAGTCGAAGGGTAGGTGCAAGGGTCTTCGAATACGCTCAGACTGACATAGGGAATTGTAATGCGCTCAGTCTTCGGACTACCGACTTTCGGACTTTTTCAAAAACTTCACGACTTTTCCTCCAGTTGTCACCCTGAGCGGAGTCGAAGGGTAGGTGCGAGGGTCTTCGACTACGCTCAGACTGACACAGAGAATTGTAATGCGCCCAGACTTCCGACTTCCGACTCCTGACCTTCGGACTTTTGCAAAAACTTCTCGACTTTTCCTCCGGTTGTCACCCTGAGCGGAGTCGAAGGGTAAGTGGAAGGGTCTTCGACTAGGCTCAGACTGACACAAGAATTGTAATGCGCTCAGTCTTCGGACTTCCGACTATCGACTTTCGGACTTTTTCAAAAACTTCTCGACTTTCCTCCAGTTGTCACCCTGAGCGGAGTCGAAGGGTAGGTGCAAGGGTCTTCGACTAGGCTCAGACTGACAGACGAAATTCTAATGCGCTCAGTCTTCGGACTTCCGACTTTTTCAAAAACTTCTCGACTTTTCCTCCGGTTGTCACCCTGAGCGGAGTCGAAGGGTAAGTGCAAGGGTCTTCGACTACGCTCAGACTTCGGACTCCTGACTTTCGGACTTTTTTAAGAATACAAATTATAAATCTCTTTAATTCCCTTTAATATTGCATCGAAATCGATCTTAAGATCGATCAGTTTGCCTGTGCGGATATCGAATACCCAACCATGAACGGTCAAGCCCCGTTCGGTAATTGCTTCTTGAACGGCTGCGGTTTTAAGCAAGTTCACACACTGCTCCTGAACGTTTAGCTCTACCAATCTGTCATAACGCTTTCCTTCATCTTCAATTGCGTTCAGTTCGTCTTTATGAATCCGGTAAACATCGCGGATGTTTCTCAGCCACGGATTGAGAATGCCCATATCGGCAGGTTGCATCGCTGCTTTAACGCCGCCACAATTATAATGACCACAAACTACAATATGGTTAACCTTTAAATGCCGAACCGAGTAGTTTAAAACCGTCATTACATTTAGGTCGACATTGTTCACAAGGTTGGCTACGTTGCGGTGTACAAAGGCCTGACCGGGTTGAATGCCCATCAAGTCTTCGGCGGTAACGCGACTGTCGGAGCAGCCGATATACAAAAACTCGGGGTTTTGACCTTTTGAAAGTTCAGTAAAATAATTTTCGTCAATCGCCAGTTTATCCGCGATCCATTTTTCATTGTTCTTAAAAACGTCTTCTACATTCATGTTCTTTAATTGATATTATTAAGGATTATCATTTCCTTCAATTGAAGGCTTTTCAGTTATAAAGCTAAAGAAAGATTTTCTGATCGATGCCAGGTCTGTTTCGGGTAATTCTACATTGCTGTTGAAATACTGATGACCTTTAAAAACCATTTCCATGTAATTTGCAGTCATAAAAAACGGCGTTATGAATCCGTCGGGCAATTCGCCATCCGTGCCCACAGCGATCAATTTCATGGTTTTGCCCCTCAAATTTCGGCCGACTTCCTTATTTAAAGTTACCCAATCTGTAAGCCTGTCGAAAAAATTCTTCATGCGCCCGCTCATTGAGTACCAATACACAGGCGTGGCAAAAATTAGATGTTTATGGTAAAGAATCTCTTTGGCAAAGCGGTCGAACTGATCTTCTGGCGGGTAGCTATTTTCGTAGTTATAAGGTAAACAATAATGTTCTGCCAGGTTTAGCTGATCATAATCAATCCCTTGTGTTAGCTTGCTGATAAACTTTTGGGTATCGCCGCTTAAGCGGGCGCTTCCATTTATGATTAAGATCTCGGGCATAGAGCTTTAACAAGTTTTACTGATTAAAGTTTAGCAATTTGACCAAACGAACCAGACTAAAATTGCTTAATTCATTTCGTCGCCACTAAAATCTGTTAGCTTTTTATCGATCAGCTGTTTCAATGTCCTGTTAAAACTTCTTACCGAAATACCAAGGTAAGCCGCCATATCCTCTTTAGCGATCGAAATCTGCGCCTCGGCTTGCAGTTTGAGCAGTTTCAGCAAGCCATATTCAAGTGTATAAAGTTGTTGAAAAGACGCCCGCGAACTGGTTTGTATAATCCGGGTGGCCAACTCTTGCAATAGCATTTGGGTAAAGTCGGGATTTGTTTCGGTCAGCGACATAAAAACACGATTGGGGATGGCGTATACAGTTACCTCGCTTATTGTTTCAACGTTACAAAGGCAATCGATCTTTTTTAGGGCCTCCAGCTCTCCGGCAATTTCTCCCTTGCCCAAAAACTCAATAATAAAATCCTTCCCGTTTTCTTCAGAAATAAAGCACTTGGTAATACCATCCTTTACAATGTAAACATTGGCGATCTTATCTCCCTGGTTGATAAACCGGGTGCCAGGCGAAAAGGACTTCACCAGAATGCCGGAATCGGCCTGTTCGGTGTGAAGCTTTTCAATAAAAGAAAGGAAGATAAGGTTCGTTCTAAGCATAATTTTAGGCAGGACAAATGTCCTTTTTTGTCAAACTCGGTTGTTTTACTTTTGTAGCGCTAAAATTAATGCATAACGATGAACAATCAAATTACAGTAATTGCCTTTGATGCTGACGATACGCTCTGGGTGAACGAACCCTACTTTCGCGAAACGGAGGAAAAATTTGCTTTGATGTTGGAAGATTTTATGCCTCACCATAGCATCGTTGCCGAATTGCTAAAGACAGAAATCGCAAATCTGCCGCTGTATGGCTATGGAATTAAGGGTTTTATGCTGAGCATGATTGAAACCGTTTTGCGGATCACTGAAGGAAACGCAGATCCGGCTGTTATTGGCAAGACCATTGAACTGGGTCAGGAAATGTTAAACAAGCCCATTGAGCTCTTAGATGGTGTTGAAGAGGTATTAAAGGCCCTGCATGGAAAATATAGGCTGGTGGTTGCCACCAAGGGCGATTTGTTGGATCAACAACGTAAGCTGACCAAATCTGGCCTCGATCATTACTTTCACCACATCGAGATAATGAGCGACAAACAAGAACGTGATTACCAGAAGTTGATTAAACACCTGGATTGTAAACCCGACGAGTTTTTAATGATCGGGAATTCTTTAAAATCGGATGTTTTGCCTGTTTTGGCCATTGGCGGCCATGCGGTTCACGTTCCGTATCATACTACGTGGGTGCACGAGCACATCGATCATACGATTGAGCACGCCAATTTTTATCAGGGGCAATACCTCGCCGATATTCTAAAACTAGTTGAATGAAAGAAAAAATAGATATAAACACATGGATCAGAAAAGATCACTTTAATTTTTTTAAAGCCTTCGAAGAGCCTTTTTTCGGCGTTGCGGTAGATGTAGATTGCTCATCAACCTACAGCGAGGCGAAACAAAATGGAACGTCGTTCTTTTTGCTTTATTTGCATAAATCGCTGGTTGCAGCAAATGCGATTGAGCCTTTTCGGTACCGGATTATTGACGATGAAGTTTGGAAGTACGAAACCGTTCATGGCACGGCTACTATTAATCGCCCAAACGGAACCTTTGGCTTTGGCTACATCGATTTCGATAAAGATTTTAATACTTTCTGCTTAGGGGCCAACAGGGAAATAGAAAAAGTACGGGCCACAACGGGATTGATCGGCTCTTCATCGGGCGAAAATGTGATTCACTTCTCCGCCCTGCCGTGGTTAAACTTTAAAGCAATGTCGCACGCCCGAAGCTTTTCTCATCAGGATAGCTGCCCGAAGATATCTTTCGGCAAGGTGCGGGAGGAAAACGGAAAGAAAATCATGACCGTTTCAATTCATGTACACCACGCTTTGATGGATGGATTTCATGTTTCGGCTTTTGTAGATCAGTTTCAAGAGTTGCTGAACAAAAATGAGGAGTTAATTTTAGGTTAATGAGGACTTAATGTTGAGCAATTAACTTCGGTTAATGTTTCCTCTTCTAACCATCGTGGGCCTCTATTTATTTGCATTTATCGCCATGTTTTGCATGGACGGCGTGTACAAAGCTGCGATGTTTTTAGTCTTACTGCTGATCTTCACATTTATTGTGTTTCTTTTTATCGAATATTCAATGCAATCGGCCATGTTTGTACTCTGTTTTATCACATTATTCGCTTTTACGCGGAAAGATTAATTTTCATTTGCTTTAGAAAAACTATTTGCTATTTTTGCGCATGATTTGATCATTCATCGATCATGATTTATTAGTCATTGGGTAATTAATTATCGAAAATTACTTTTTGGAGGTTGGTCATCGAAGATTGATTATTGATCATTTAAAAATTGGGGGATTAGCTCATTTGGCTAGAGCGCTTGCCTGGCAGGCAAGAGGTGACCGGTTCGAATCCGGTATTCTCCACATCAATTTGAAGCCGATTTATTAAGTTAAATCGGCTTTTTTTATTCCCATTAAAAAGAGCTCCAAAGCGTGTCACAATTATAATAGAGGAAAGAGGAAGAAAGGAAGATGCTAAACTGAAATCGAATTTTAATCGTTTGATACAGGTAGGAACAAGGTACGTTAGTCCGCAAAGATTGAGGTATATTGGCCTGTCACTTCATTTTAGAAAAAAGAAACAAAATATTAATGGACTTCAGTTTGCTGACCTGGTCGCTTATCCAATAGCAAGGCATATTCTAAATCCTAAAAGTGCAAATCCTGCTTACGATATCGTAAAAAATCACCTATATATGAAAAATGGAAAGGAATACGGCCTCAAGATTAGCCCGTAAAAACAAAAAGCCCATGATTTAGCATAGGCTTATTTGCCGACCGGCGACACGCCAATCCATACACAAATTTACATATTTTGTAACAAAAAAACAAATAAAAACAGACAAACAAGAGTAATAAACGGTAAGAATCAACGTCGATTTTATCGAATGCATTCCAAAAGTGATCAATATCTGTGGTAATAAGTGATGCCTTTAACGGATCAGATACAAATTGTGCAGAAGAAAAGCTAAAAAGGCCGGCTAAGGCCAAAGTCATTAGCCAAAAATGTTTCATCATCATTAAATAAGGACCTCAAACCCGAATTGTTTGCAAAAGATTATCAAAAATTAAAATTTCAATCCACTGTGTATCTTCGGCGTTGTTTTTTTAGATGCTCCATATAAAAACGCTAATTAAACTCCAGCCTGAAGGCCAGGGGCGAAAGATTCGTCTTTTTTTTGAACAAAGTACTAAACGACTGAGCATGTTCAAAACCCAACGCGTAGGCAATTTCGCTGACTGTTAAGTTAGTGGTCGACAGTTTTTCCTTTGCCTTTTCAATCAGCTTTTCGTGAATATGTTGCTGTGTGTTTTGCCCTGTATGCACTCTTAATAAATCGCTGAGGTAGTTTGGCGAAAGACTCATTTTTTCGGCAAGATACTGAACCGTCAATAGACCGTTTTCATTACCTTGACGGTAATACTCATCAACTAAATTTTCGAATTTCGTTAATAACTGGTGGCTGTTGTTTTTGCGGGTGATGAACTGACGCTCATAAAAACGGTTCGAATAATTGAGCAACAGTTCTATTTGCGATAGAATAATTTCTTGCGTGTGCTTATCGATATGCGCACATTCTTTACTAATCTTATCGAGGATGGTAATCAGATCTTCTTCCTCCTCTGCCGATAAATGCAGTGCCTCGTTTACCGAATACGAGAAAAAACCATACTGGTGAATGCTATTGGCCAGGCTGTTTCGCAATAAAAGATCTGGGTGGAAAATCAGCAGGTAGCCAGAACCGCATTCCATATTGCTCAAATCGAGATACTGCACCTGGTTTGGCGCAGTAAAGCTCAGTACACCCTTATCGTAATCGTAATGCTGTTGTCCATATCTTATTTTGCCCTTCGCCTCTCTTTTCAAGGCCACGCAATAAAACCGGTTAACAAAACCCTTCCATATTTCATTATCCAGAAAAATAGCCTGCTGCAGATTAATCACACTAACCAGTGGATGCAAGGGCTCATTGAGCGATAAAAGTTTGTGAAACTGCGAAATAGAGTTAATGGCGTTCATATTATTTTGTAATATCAATAAAAAATGGGCTGCCCCTTACTACATGCAGCCGCTAAGTTAATCAAGCAAGCTCATGCTAAATTCGTCATAAGGCTTGCCCGTATCAGTACCAATCGGCACAATGCTTTCTAACCGGGCCAAATCTTCCGTAGTTAGTGTGATGGCTGCTGCGGCCATATTTTGCTCCAGGTTCTTTCTTTTTTTCGTACCCGGAATTGGAACAATTCCTTTATTTATAATCCAGGCAATTGCGAGTTGAGGTGCAGTTACCCCTTTTTCATTCGCCATGGTTTTAATCGCTTCTACCAACTCTATATTTTTGTGAAAGTGCGCTTCCTGAAACCGGGGTATCGCTCTGCGGAAATCATTTTCGGGCAGATCGGCCAGGCTTTTGATCTCGCCCGACAGGAACCCACGGCCGAGTGGCGAGTAGGCCACAAAACCAATACCTAGCTCGTGCAACGTGTTGAGCACGCCACGTTCTTCAACCGAACGTTCGAACAACGAGTACTCGCTCTGCACAGCCGTTATCGGATGCACGGCGTGTGCCCGTCTCACCGTTTCAGACGACACTTCTGAGAGGCCAATGTAGCCAATCTTTCCTTCTTTTACTAATTCGCTCATAGCGCCAACTGTTTCCTCAATGGGCGTGTTTTTATCCAAACGATGCATATAATATAAATCGATGTAATCGGTATTGAGGTTTTTTAACGAACGTTCGACCGCTTTTTTAACATATTCTTTTTTGCCATTAATTGCCCAGGTTACTTTATCATCATCATTAATTTCCCAGCCAAATTTAGTGGCGATAATGTATTTTTTGCGGTCAGTGCCTATTGCCCTGGCAATGAGTTGTTCATTTTTCAACGGTCCGTACAAATCTGCAGTGTCTAAAAAATTGCCTCCCAGTTCAAGCGAACGATGTATAGTGGCAATGGCTTCCGTTTCATCCGCCGGCCCATACATGTGCCCTTCTTCGAAGCCTGTCATTCCCATACATCCCAATCCAATTTGCGGTACAATTAATCCTTCATTACCCAGTGCTATTTTCTTTATATCCATTTTCTTATTTTTTTGTTGATCAAAATTAGGCCAGATCTTGTTCATTTATGTTTGCAAATCCCCGAATTGTGTATGCGAAATACAGAAGCTTCCAGGCATTAGCTATAACCACTTACCGTAAAGTGGTTATTCACCATTATTAAACCCGACAATTGGCCCCAACGAAACAGTTATTTACTCTGATCACGTTGATCGCTTCTCCGGATTTTTTCTTTATACTTGTGTTTGGCCGACTTAAAAACTGAAAGCGCCAATAGTTTCCTGAAAATATGGCTTCGCCGATAAGAGACTTTTGACATTAAAATCGATAACAATTATGACGAAAATTTTAACCGCTGGCGTTTTGCTTCTGCTGGTAACTTGCTTTGCGGGATGTAAAAAGGGCGACAAAATAACCGATAACTTCAAATGCAAGGTTAACGGTAAGGTTTGGAGGCCGGCTAATAACGATTTTAAGTACGGCCACGCGGCCGAAGCACATTTGATTGATGATGGAAATACTTTTTTTGTTACGGCCTATCAGGAAGGTAGCCGGCAATCGATAACCATGTCTATATTTCTCGGTACCAGTATTGGGCCGGGGACTTATTATTTCAAAAACTCGAATAATTCTGCCGTTTTGGTCGATCCATCTAACGATTTAAAGTTTGTTACTCAACAAGGCTACGATGGCAGTTTAGAAATTGTCTCTCTGGATAAGGTAAGCAAAACAGTTACCGGCAGATTTTCTTTTAAAGCACTCGATAACGAAACAAATGGTGTGGCTGAAGTAACTGATGGGCAATTTAACCTGCAATATTACACCTATTAAGATTTAGTAACCTTTAAATGCTGTACGTTTTTCGAAATGGATGTTTATTTTTGCCGCATACATTCAAGATGAAAAAAAGGATCAGACGACACATCAGAACTGCAAGATATATTGTTTACAAAGAAACACTAATCGATGCCAAAGAACATTTATGGACTTTTTTGGGTTCGTTTGTCGGCATTGCCGCAATTGGCCTTTTAAATTCAAGTGCTTTCACTTCGTTAGATAACGTTTTTTTGATTGGCTCATTTGGTGCCTCGGCGGTGTTGGTTTATGGCATAATCAACAGTCCGCTGGCACAACCCCGAAACCTCATCGGCGGGCATCTGGTTTGTGCATTTGTAGGGGTTACCATTCACAAACTCTTGCCCGGCGAGCTCTGGCTTTCTTCTGCCTTGTCTGTTTCTTTATCAATTGTGGCCATGCAAATCACAAAAACGCTTCATCCGCCCGGTGGCGCCACCGCACTCATTGCCAATATCGGTTCTCCAAAAATTATCGCATTGGGCTATTGGTATCTTTTAAGCCCCGTTTTGTCGGGAGTTACCATTTTATTGCTCATCGCCATATTTTTCAACAACAGAACATCGCACCGCAGTTATCCGAACAATAAAAAATGGTTTATGATTTGGCGCAGGTATAAACGTTAATAACGCAGGCCCGAAACCGCCAGCCGTTTTAAACAATCATGCGGCGAATATAAACCGAAATCGCTGTTTGTTAAACTACCCCAAGGGCCTCGGCAATTCTACAGGCCTCCATGGCATTGGTTACATTGAGCTTGCTAAAAATATTTTGCCTGTGCCTGTTAATCGTATGGATGCTCACACCGAGTTTAAACGCAATATCTTTACTTCTGTTTCCGCGTTTAATTAACCCAATAATTTCGCGCTCCCTTGATGATAAGATTTCTGCAGCATCTGCATCGGCCATGCCAATAATTTCGCCCGTTCGGGTGTTATGTATAATGCCGTCAGGTGCATCAAAACCCGGGTGTGCTACAATCAAATTGTACTGGCAAAGCGATAAACTCATGTCGCCATCTTCCAAATTAATGTAAATGATGCGGTGCTTTAAAAAAAACATTTCGCCCTTGCTATTGGTAGCCCTCAACTTGGCAATGGCCTCATAACCGGGGCGATCCTCCTTATTTAAGGAATTTAAGAACTGAAAAAAGCGCAATTCGAGGCTGTATTTCTTTCGTAAATCATCATTGTGCACTAAACTCAGTAGCTCATCTTCCCATATCGAATTAATTACTACATCTTTTTCCTGCAAACCGAGTTTTACCGCAAGTGCCCCGTAGTAGGCGTAGCTCTTCCTCGCCTTCATGTCGCTCAGCACACTAATGCCTCCCTCAATTCCATTATAAAACCGGGTAATTTGTTTGGCCTGATCCAACGACGAAGCCTGATCGAGATTGTTTGCGAACGATTGTGAACTCAGTTTACGATCTAAAACTTTCCGCAGGTCGTCCATCCCGGTATGGTTATTAGTAGCCATTGATGATTAATATAAAGGTTGATAGCTTTGCAAAAATACAATTTTGTAGGTCATCAATTTTTTATTTGAGAGAAGATGAAAAAACTATTCGCAACAGTAATCCTTATTTTTAGCATCATTGATATGAAAGCGCAAAGCCTAGAAAAAATGGTTTGGTTTAATGAGCCCGAACATTGGGAAATAAAAAATAACAGCCTGGTGATGCATGTTACGCCGAAAAGTGATCTGTGGCGCATATCGCACTACGGATTTACTGTTGATGATGCACCGTTTTTGTACGGAAGTTATGGTGGCGAATTTGAAGCGAAGGTTAAATTAAGTGGCGATTATAAAACGCGATTCGATCAGACTGGAATGATGATCCGCACCGACCATAAAAATTATATAAAAACAGGAGTGGAGTTTGTAGATGGCAAATTTAACGTAAGCACGGTGGTAACGCATACCAAAAGCGATTGGAGCGTGCTAACTTTGGATAAAGCACCGCCATTTATATGGATTAAGGCCGTGCGCAGGCTGGATGCGATAGAGATTTTTTATTCCCTTGATGATAAAACTTACATCATGACGCGGAATGCACCATTAGACGATAATACGCCGGTGATGGTCGGCTTAACTGCTGCTTCGCCCGATGGAGAAGGATTTAAGGCAACTTT